>JAESFK010000345.1_pt1 | contig 26919 bp, 23 predicted proteins | sample 9269391 | NCBI WGS metagenome assembly JAESFK01 (sample SAMN14506231, study PRJNA617097) | algae metagenome | isolation source: Drouetiella hepatica UHER 2000/2452 and co-occurring heterotrophs from... | place: Slovakia: Slovak Paradise National Park, Hrabusice, Kosice Region | collected 2000-01-01
GCCCGGCGGCCGCGACCCCCCACCATGACCCCGCGACGTGTGCAGCGAGCAGCCCGACGAGCAGCAGTCCGAGCGCCATGACGAGCGCCGGCAGCAGCTGGGCCACCCCCGGCCCCCCGGCCCACACCCCGAAGCCGTAGACGACGGCCGGCGCCATGAGGAACTGCGGCTGCACGGCCGGGTCGGACGCCGGGCCCACCTGGTAGAACGCCGCACTGGCGAGCGTGACGTCACCGCGCTCCAGCGCCGCACCCGCCCCGAGGCCGGCCACGTCGACGGGCACCACGCGGTCGCCGGTCGCCGCCAGGCTGACGGCGGCCTGGAGGTTGCTCGCGGCGTCCCGGCGCGGCAGCACGTGCTCGGAGTGCGTGACCCCGGCGTAGACGGCGAACCCCAGGACGACGGCGACCATCCCGACCGCCGCGGCGGGCGCCAGGTGCACCCCCGGCAGCCCGCGCACCAGCGCCACCGCACCCGCGGCGACGAGGACGGCCAGCGGCCAGGCCACCCAGGGCGTCCACCACCCGAGGGCGGCCAGCAGCCCGCCGGCCGTGGTGGTGCCGACGACCCACAGGCCCGCGGCGAGGGCCGAGGCCGTGAGGGCCCGGCCGGTCACGAGCCGAGGCCGGCGATGTGCTCGATGATGCCCGTCGTCGAGACCGAGGGCGTGCGCGGCAGGTAGACGACCTCGCAGGCGTCGGAGACCCAGTCGAACTTGCCGGCCCAGTCATCCCCCATGACGAGGACGTCGGCGCCGTGCTCGACGATGTAGTCGCGCTTGGCCTCGAGCGACTCCTCGACGAAGACCTCGTCGACCACGCGCACGGCCCGGACGATCTCCATCCGCTCGTCCTGCGTGTAGACCGGCGGGCGACCCTTCTTCGCGATGTTCAGGGCGTCCGCGGAGACCCCGACGACGAGCCGGTCACCGAGGGCGGCGGCGCGCTCGAGCACCCGGACGTGCCCGACGTGGAAGACGTCGAAGGTCCCGAACGTGATGACGGTGCGCCCACTCATGGCAGGGGAGCCTAGTCGGTGGCCCCGTTGCTACCGTGCGCCAGATGGCCCCCTCCGCACCCACTCCCGCCGCCCTCCTCGCCCGTCTCGTCGCGGCCGACCCGGGGCGCCCGCGCATCACCGTCTACGACGACACCGACGGCCCGACGCGGGGCGAGCGCATCGAGCTCTCGGCACGGGTCCTCGCCAACTGGGTCGCCAAGGCCGGGAACCTCCTCCAGGACGAGCTCGACGCCGGGCCGGGCACCGTCGTGCGCCTCGCGCTGCCGCCGCACTGGCGCACGGTCTACTGGGCGTTCGCGGCGTGGTCGGTCGGCGCCTGCGTCGAGGTGGCGGAGCCCGGGGACGACGGCAGCGGCGCCGACGTCGTCGTCACCGACGACCCGTCGCGGGGAGAGGGTGCGGACCACCTGGTCGTCGTCACCCTCGCGGCGCTGGCCCGTCGGGCATCCGTCGAGGTGCCGGCCGGCGCGGTCGACGAGGCGCGCGAGCTGTCCACCCACGGCGACGTCCTCGTGCCGTACGACGAGGCGACCGCGGACGACGTGGCCCTGCGGGCGGACGGCGCGGAGCTGACCTTCGGCGAGGTCGTCCCGGCGGACGCGACCGGCGGGCGGGTGCACACCGCGACGGCGGACACCGCCGAGCTGCTGCGGGTGGCGCTCGCCGCGTGGGCGGGTGACGGGTCGGTCGTGCTGACCCGCGGGACCCCGACGGACGACGTCCTCACGGCCCGGCTGGCGAGCGAGGGCGTCATCGCCACGACCTGATGCTCAGCGGCCGCGGGCCTCGACGGCCTTCCAGGTGAGGGTCGCGACGACGCCGGTCTGGGCGAGGTGTGAGGCCTTCTGCGCGGCCTTGACCGCGGTCTCGGTGCTGGCGCCGTAGGAGCCGTCCGCCGTGATGCGCAGCGCCCGCTGGAGCGCGACGACGGCCGGGCCGCGCGAGCCGCGCTTGAGGACCGTGTTCCAGTGGGCCATCAGCGGGTGGACCTTGCGCTCGATGGCGTCCCACGTCGCCCGGTCGACGACGCCGGTGGCCTTGAGACCGGCCGCGCGCTGGAAGGACACGACCCGGGCCGCGGTGGCCTCGGAGTACCGCCCGTCGACCGCGAGCCCGCCGAGGGCCTGCTGGAGGACCTTGACCGCGGTGCCGCTCGAGCCGGTGCGCAGCGTGGTCGCCTTGACGGCGGTGAACTCGGTCGTCGACGTCGGCGCGGGGGTGCTCGGGGCCGGAGTCGGCGTGGGCGTGGGTGCGGGAGTCGGGGTCTTGGCCGGCGCGGGGGCGGCGGCTCCGCCGAGCACCGCCCAGTCCTTGGCGTCGAACACGCCGTCGACCGCGAGCCGCTTGGTCTTCTGCCAGGCCTTGACCCGGGCGAGGGTCTTGGGGCCGAACGAGCCGTCGGCGACGAGGCCGCCGACGCCCTTCTGCATCGCCGTGACCGCCTCGCCGCGGCTGTGCAGCCGCAGCACGACGCCGGCGTACCTGGCGTAGGGGCTGGTCGTCGTCGGGGGCGTGGGTGCAGGCGCGGGCTTCTTGCCCATGAGGGCGTTCCACACGCGGCTGTCGACGACGCCGTTCGCGGTGAGGCCCTTGGACTTCTGGTACGCCTTGACGCGCGTCTCCGTGGCGGGGCCGAAGGAGCCGTCGACCGCGATCCTGCCGATCGCCTTCTGCATCGCCGTGACCGCCTCGCCCCGCGACCCGCGCCGCAGCACGGTGCCGGCGTACTTGGCCAGCGTCGAGGAGGTGCTCGAGCCGGAGCCGGACGGGGGCGGGGTGGTCGGCGCCCCGATGAGCGCCTTCCAGACCCGGCTGTCGACGACGCCGTTGACGGTCAGGCCCTTGCTCTTCTGGTACGCCTTGACCCGCGCCTCGGTGGCCGGCCCGAACGAGCCGTCGGCCGCGATGCCGCCGATGGTCTTCTGGAGCACCTCGACGGCCTTGCCGCGCGAGCCGCGACGCAGCGCGATGTTGACGTAGTCCTTGGGGTTGTTCGACGTCGGCTGCGCGGCGCCGGGCGGGCCGGTCAGGTAGGTCGTGACGGCCGTGCCGGTCCACCACGAGGTGCGCTTGACGGCGCCGTCCCACGTGAACGAGATGTGGATGTGGTCGGTGTGCGGCGAGGAGCCCGTGTAGGCGGTCCAGCCGCGCTCGGGCGCCCAGGCCTTCCACTGCTGGCGGTTCCAGATGATGTAGTTGATGCCGAGCCGGCGGGCCATCGCGCCCTGGCGGCCCTGGGCGTCGGGGGCGGCGAGCCAGCGGGTGATGGCGTTGCCCATCGCGAGGTCCGAGGCCTTCTTCGCGTTGAGCATCCAGTCCAGCGCGCGGCCCTCGCCGTGCTCCTGGTCGCACCGGCGCAGGACCCCGTAGGCGTGGGCGCCGTACGTCGCGTTGAGCAGCTTCGCGAAGGCGACCGGGCCGCTCTGGTTCTCGCTGAGGCAGAGCGTCCCGGGCTGGTACGGCGGCGCGACGTCGAGGGCGGCCGGCAGCGTCCGGCTCGGCTTCGGCACGGGGATGCTCGCGGCGTCGGCCGTGCCCGCGGCCATCGGGAGGACGATGACCGAGGCCGAGAGCGCCCCGAGGGTGCGGACGGGCAGACGCCGCGGCGACGCCGGGTCAGGGCTGGGCAGGGACACGCGATGCTCCATCCAACGGACGAGTGCGCCCGGGGCAGGGGGTCCGGGCGCACCCGGATTCCGTCGTCACAGACGTCACATCCGTCACGACCGGATCACCGGGCACACCTGTTCTCTCATCGAGCGCAGGACGTGCGCAACCGTTTCCGTCGAATTACACACGTGTACTTGTGCTCATCGGTCCGTTCGGACGATGTCGCAGGTCAGGGCCGTGACGGGACCCGGAGGTGTCGCCCCGGGCCCCTCCCGGCGCCGACCGGTGTGGCCGGCACCCGTCGTGGCACCCCTCCGGGGCCGCGCTAGGGTGCCGAGCATGGACAAGGTCGTCGCCACACCAGCCGAGGCCGTGGCCGGGATCTCCGACGGGGCGACCCTCGCCGTCGGTGGGTTCGGGCTCTGCGGCATCCCCTCGGTCCTCGTCGCCGAGCTCCACCGAGCCGGCACGAAGGACCTCGAGGTCGTCTCCAACAACTGCGGGGTCGACGACTGGGGGCTCGGCATCCTCCTGCAGAGCAAGCAGATCCGCCGGATGGTCTCCTCCTACGTCGGGGAGAACAAGGAGTTCGCGCGGCAGTACCTCGAGGGGGAGCTCGAGGTCGAGCTCACCCCGCAGGGCACGCTCGCCGAGCGGCTGCGCGCCGGCGGCGCCGGCATCCCCGCGTTCTTCACGCCCACCGGTGTCGGCTCGCAGGTCGCCGACGGCGGCCTCCCGTGGAAGTACGACGGCTCCGGCGGGGTCGAGAAGGACTCCCCCGCCAAGGAGGTCCGCGTCTTCGAGCGTGACGGCGAGGAGCGCGAGTACGTCCTCGAGCACGCGATCGTCGCCGACTTCGGCCTCGTGCGCGCCTGGAAGGGCGACCGGCACGGCAACCTCGTCTTCAACAAGTCCAGCCGCAACTTCAACCCGCTCTGCGCGATGGCCGGCAGAATCACCGTCGCCGAGGTCGAGGAGCTGGTCGAGCCCGGCGAGCTCGACCCCGACGAGGTCCACCTGCCCGGCATCTACGTCCAGCGCGTGCTGCCGCTCACCGCCGAGCAGGCCGCCGACAAGCGCATCGAGAAGCGCACCGTGCGCTCGACCCAGGAGGCCTGAGCGTGCCGCTGACCCGTGAGCAGATGGCCGCCCGCGCCGCCGCCGAGCTCGAGGACGGCGCCTACGTCAACCTCGGCATCGGCCTGCCGACCCTCGTGCCGAACTACGTGCCCGACGACGTCGAGATCGTCCTGCAGTCCGAGAACGGCATCCTCGGCGTCGGGGCCTACCCGGCCGAGGACGACGTCGACCCCGACCTCATCAACGCCGGCAAGGAGACCGTCACGGTCCGCCGGGGCGCCTCGTACTTCGACTCGGCGCTCTCCTTCGGGATGATCCGCGGCGGCAAGGTCGACGCCGCCATCCTCGGGGCGATGCAGGTCTCCGCCACGGGCGACATCGCCAACTGGATGATCCCCGGCAAGATGGTCAAGGGGATGGGCGGGGCGATGGACCTCGTGCACGGCGCCAAGAAGGTCGTCGTCCTCATGGAGCACGTCGCCAAGGACGGCTCGCACAAGATCGTCGCCGAGTGCAGCCTGCCGCTCACCGGCAAGCAGGTCGTCCAGCGGATCATCACCGACCTCGCCGTCATCGACGTCACCGACGACGGGCTGGTCCTGCGCGAGCTGGCGCCCGACGTCACCGAGGAGCAGGTCCGCGAGGCCACCGGCGCCCCGCTGGCCGTCGACCTCACCTGAGTCGGTAGACGCGTACCTCGGCGTTCTCGAACACCGGGGTGGCCACCTCGGCCAGCGCCGGCGAGGCCGGGGCGCGACGCAGGTCGGCGTACACCCAGCGCACCCCCCGCTCGGCGAGCAGGTCCGCGAGGGCCTGCGTCGGGGCGACGAAGAGCGCGTCGTTGACGGCCAGCAGCCCCGGGTCGTGGAAGGGCCGGCGGGCGCTGGGGACGGTCGTGGTGGCGCCCATCGCCCGGGTCCGGTCGAGGTAGGCCCACCCGCCGACGAGGGTCCGGCGTCCCGTGAACGCGCTGACCCAGAACGCCCGCGCGTCGCACTGCCCGTCGCGCCGAGGGGTGAGGCAGTGGACGTTGGTGGCGACGACGTCGTGCGGCCCAGCGTTCCCGTGCAGCCAGCGGGCGGCCTCGAGCTCGGCCGCGGAGACCGCCCACCGGCTCGGCGCCACCGGTTCGGGACGGGGCGGGGCAGCACCCGGCGGCAGGGCCAGCGCCGCCGCGAGCACGGCGGAGGCGACGACGAGCAGACGGCTCCCCCGGTGGGCGCGCACCCACCGGCGCGGCAGGAGCACCCACACCAGACCCAGCCCGAGGAGCACCGCGAGCGGGACGACCCCGGCCTGCACCGCCTCGACCGTGGCCGCCGCGCGGGCACCGTCGACCGAGGGTCCCCCGACGGGCGGGGGCAGGGCGGTGGTGGTGGGCGGGACGGCGCTCGGCACGGTGAGGACCCGCTCGGCGACCGAGGTCGCGTACGCGCCGGACGCGAGCCCGGCCGTGGCCCCGACCAGGCCGGCGGTGGCGACGAGGGCCACGGTCGGCCACCCACCCCGCCGCGACCGGACGCGCTCGGCGAGCGCGACGCACCCCCAGCCGGCGAGGACCGCCCAGGCCAGCGTCGCGGGCCCGGCGAAGTACACCTGCGAGGCGCCGGACTGGTCGACGAGGAGCATGAGCAGCCAGCCCGCGAGGCCGACGCCGGCGAGGAACCAGGGCACCGGGTCACGCCCGCCGACCGCCCGACGCCGGAGCAGGACCACCCCCGGCAGCACCCACGCGAACTGCAGCACCGTCGCCGCGAGGAGGAGCAGGAGGACGGTTCTCGCGCCCGGCACCTCGAGCCCCGGCGGCAGCAGGCCACCGGGTGCGGCGGCCGCCACCGGGTCCAGCCCCACGGAGTCCCGGTACGGCGCGAGCCGGCGCAGCGTCGCGCCGAGCTGCACCCGGGCACCCGCGGCACCCCCCGCGCCGAGGACGAGGGTCCCCGCCGCCCCCGCCGCGGCCACGACGAGCAGCAGCGCCCCCGGCCGGCGCCACGACCGGCCGCGCCCCACGGTCGCGACCGTCGCCAGGAGCAGCCCGGCGGCGAGGACCGGCAGCAGGGAGGACTTGGCGCCCGGTGCCAGCAGCGCGACCACTGCCACCGGCACCAGGGTCGGCCACCCGCCCCGGCGCATCGACCGCACGACGAGCACCGTGGCGAGCAGCACGAACGGGAAGGACTAGGTCTGCGACGGCGAGAACCCGGCGAACACCGGTCCCCAGGGGACGCGCAGCCAGGCCATCGCCTCGAGCCCGGCCGGCACGCACACGACCGCGGCGGCGACGGCAGCCACCGGCCCGGCGCGCGGCGTCAGCTCGCGGGCCACGGCGAGGAGCATCGCGACGGTCAGCCCGACGAGCGGCAGCACCCACAGCCGGGTGAGGACGAGCCAGGTCTCGGCGCCCGTCACGAGGTGGGCGGCGGCGACGTCGGCGGCCGAGAACCAGTGGTAGGCGAGGTGCTCCCCCGCGACCTGGGGGTCCTCGGGCCGGGCCTGGCGGGTGAGGAGCTCGGCGAGGGCGAGGTGCCACGGCAGGTCGACCGGCCACTGCAGCGGCCCGGTCGGGACCGGGGTCGCCTCGAAGGTGCTCCGGAACCCCAGCACGGCGACGACTGCCGTACCCGCGAGGCCACAGGCCGAGGGGACCCCGAGGCGCTCGGGGTAGCGCGCGGGGCGCAGGTGCCGCCGCAGTCGGGGGGCGAGCGTGAACGGCAGGTAGACGAGGAGCGGCCACCAGCGCAGGTGCTCGGTGAGCCCCAGCGCGGAGGCACCGAGCCAGGCGAGGAGGGTGAGGACCAGCCCGACGCTCCCGCCCAGCCCGAGGTCGGCGAGCAGGAGCGGGCGACGACCGAGGAGGGCCCGTGACACGAGGAGCCCGGGGCCGAGCACCCCGAGCGCGACGTACAGCGCGTGGCCGGCGACCCGGCCGCCGTCGACGTCGTGGTCGAGCAGCACGCAGCAGGCGACGGCGAGCGGGATCACGCCCGCCGACCACCGTCCCAGAGCCCGCAGCACGGCCGCCCCTTCCCGTCACCCGCACGCTAGCAACGGGTGCGAGCCGGGCTCGGGGCGCGCCGTCAGCGCAGGATGGTGGAGAAGATGTTCCAGCCCTTGCCCACCTGCACCGGTGCGCCGAAGGTGCCCGTGCCCGAGCCCGGCAGGACCATGAGCAGCCCGTCACCGGTACGGGCCAGGACGTCGTTCTTCCCCTCACCGGTGAAGTCACCCGTCGAGGTCAGGGCGGTGTAGGCGTTCCACCCGGTGCCGACGGTGCGACGGGGGAGGATCCAGCCGCCGCGCCCGTTGCCCGGGTAGAGGTAGGCAGTGCCACCCGTGGTCACGGCGAGGACGTCGCTGAAGCCGTCCCCGGTGACGTCCCCGGGGCTGAGGACGTCGGAGAAGATGTCCCAGCCGGACCCGATGTGGACGGAGGACCCGCTGAGGAAGCGTCCCTGGCCGTTGCCCCGGTAGAGGAAGAGCCCGCCGGTGCGGCTCCGCGCGATGAGGTCGGTGAGGTGATCACCGTCGAAGTCGCCGACCGGCATCACGAGGTCGTGCACCTGCCAGCCCGCGCCGATCTTCACCGACGAGGCGAACGTGCCGTCGCCGCGGCCCTTGCGGAAGTACAGGTTGCCCGGCGTCGTCTGGACGACGAGGTCGCTGATCGCGTCGCCGTCCCAGGTGCCCGCGGTGAGGATCTTCGCGTAGCCGTCGAAGCCGGTGCCGTACTTGACGGGTGCGCGCCAGCCGCCGGTGCCCGTCGTCGGGTACGTGCGCAGCGTGCCCGTGCCGGCCTCGACGGCGAGCACGTCGGCGACCCCGTCGCTGGTGACGTCGCGCGGGTAGGACGGCGCCGAGCCGCTGTTGGTCGGGGTGAACCAGTAGTGCTTCAGCCCGACCTTCGCCGCGAACGACAGGCCCGTGGTGCTCACGGAGCCGCTCGAGCCCTGCACGGTGATGCCGAGCACGCGGCCGCCCTCGGCCCCGAGCCCGGTGCGGCTCGTGATGCGCAGGGCGCTCAGCCGGCCGACGGAGGGGTAGGCCGACTCGATGCGCGAGATCGGGACGGTGGTCGTCCAGGTGTGGTTCGGGTTGTCCGACACCGCGTCCCACGTGTCCTTGACCGGCGTGAGGTACGGCTGGCCGCCCGAGGCCGAGTAGCCGCCGTTGGACGAGCTGAACATCGTCAGCGCGACACGGCCGGAGTAGGTGAGCACGGTTCCGGCCGTCGCGCGCACGGCGGCGTCCGAGGTGGCGTACTCCTTCGTCGAGGACCCGACCTTGGTGCCGGGGAAGACCTGGCTGCGGGTGTCGTCCCAGACGTCGTACCAGGCGCTCGAGCTCGGGGCGTAGCGGCGGTGGTACTCGGCGTACGAGCGGGCGGCCACGGCCTGGGCCGAGAGCGCGGCGGCGGGCCACGAGGCCGGCGACTCGTTCGGCACGACCGAGCGCAGGTAGTCCTCCATCGGCAGCGCGACCACGGGCACGAGGCTCTCGGCCCCGGCCGAGCCGATGAGGGTGCCTCGCACCTGGCCGCGGTAGATGACGGTCGTGCTGCCGCGCCGCGTCGTCACCGTGCCGGAGGTCGGGTTGAGGAAGGCACCGGTGAGCGGCACGCTCGCCGTCGCGTACGACGCCCACGTCGAGGAGCCCGTCGGCAGGTACTCGAGCCGGAAGCGGGTCTGGGTGCCGGCCTTCTTCGCCGCCGGGACGATGCGCCAGCGGGCGATCGTCTTCCCGCTGCGCGAGGTCGGCAGGACCGAGGAGCTCGCCAGGTCCCAGGTGACCCGCAGCCCGCTGGCGGGGTAGGCCTCGACGGCACTGCCCAGCGAGGCCACCCGCACGCGGATGGTCGGGTTGCCGGACGCCGTGCGCGCCGTGCCCTGGTAGTAGTGCGCGAGGATCTCCTGCCACGTCGCCCCGGCCTTGGCGCCGCCGAGGGTCCCGTACTGCGAGAGGCCGATCCCGTGCCCCCAGCCGTGGCCCTTGAAGACGACGGAGGACCCGACGGGGCGGGGGTAGACCTCGTCGGCCGAGGCGGGCTCGGCGACGGTGAGCGCACCGGTCGCCACGAGGACCGAGGCGACGAGCAGCCGCAGGCCGCGCGAGCGCCGGCGGGAGGGGGTCTCAGCCGATGACATCGTTGACCTCCGAGGGGGCGCGGACGGGCTGGCGGGAGGAGCTGAACCCACTCCGCCCGTCGCCGGAGTAGACCCAGACCCGCCCGTCCGTGCCGCGGGCGAGCAGGTCGGCGGGACCGTCACCGGTGAAGTCGCCGACGCCGAGCACCTGGGCGAGGTCGGTCTGCCCGGTGAGGACCGTGTCGTACCAGTTGAGCACACCCGGGCCGGAGCCGCGATAGAGGCGGACCGACCCGTCGGTGCGCAGCGCGACGACGTCGCCGTTGGCGTCGGCGTTGACCGCGCCGACCCCCGTGATGCTCAGGGCTCCGCGCCAGTCGGCGCCGTTGGACAGGGTCCACGGGAAGCCGAACGAGCGGGTCATCGGGTAGATCCGCAGGTCACCGGTCGAGGCGACGCGCGCGACGAGGTCGGGGACGCCGTCGCGGGTGAGGTCACCGACGGGCTCGACGAGGTCGAAGATCTGCCAGCCCGCCCCGATCCGCGCGGGCAGCCGGCCGAACGACCCGTCACCGCGGCCGCGCAGACCGATGAGGTCGCCGCCGGGCACCCGGGCGACGGCGTCGGCGAGCCCGTCGCCGTCGACGTCCCCGACGAGCCGGAGGAGGTCGGCGCCCGAGACGTCGGTGCGCAGGCGCAGCGGGGCCGGGGAGAAGTCGCGCCGGCCGGTGCCCGGGTAGACCCGCAGCTCACCAGTGCTCGTCGCACGGGCCACGACGTCGGCGATCCCGTCCCCGGTCCAGTCGGTGCCGGAGGTCGTGTCGTCCATCGAGCCCCAGCCCTTGCCCCAGGTGTTCATCCGGGTCAGCCGGCCGGTCTCGTCGGCGTAGTAGGTGCGCATCCGGCCGTCGGCCTGGCGCGCCGTGACGTCACCGACGCGGCCGTCGCGGTCGAGGTCGGGCCCGGCGGACAGCTGGTCGAGGGACTGCCAGCCGCCACCCCAGACGACGGGCGCGCCGACCCCGCCGCCGGCCACGCCGGGGTAGAGCAGCAGCCGGCCGTCGGAGCGGCGGATGCGCAGCAGGTCGAGGCGGCCGTCGCGGGTCACGTCGCCGGCGGAGGCGACCGAGTCGGTGGCGCCGAACCCCGTGGCGATGACCTTGCCGGTCGTCACCCAGCCGTAGCCGTCGCCGGTGTAGAGCACGAGGGCGCCGTCGTTGCGCAGGGCCAGCAGGTCGGCCTTGCGGTCACCGGTGCGGTCCCCGGTGGCGATGAGCGCGGTCATGACGTGCCAGCCGCCGCCGCGCCGGGCCATCCCGGTGACACCGCCGCGCCCGTCGCCGGAGTAGACCCGGACGTTGCGGGCCCTCGGGTCGATGGCGAGGAGGTCGGGGTGGCCGTCGCCGGTGAGGTCCGGGCTGACGACGATGTCGCGCAGCACGTTCCACCCGGTCCCGATCCGCCGGCCCGAGGCGACCGGCTGGGTCGAGGCCGAGGTGAGCACCTCGCCCGCCCCCTCCACGACCGGGGGTCGCAGGTCGCCGGGGTAGCTGAGGACGTCGGGGGTCCCGCCGGAGTCGACCGAGCGGCGGAGGGTGGTCGGGGCCTGGCTGCCGAGCCGGGACGCCACCGACGAGCGGATGGTGCCGAGCTTGTCGTAGAGCTTCTGGCCGGGGCAGGTGGTCCCGCCCGCGTCGCGGTGCCCGGAGATCCGGTCGAAGTACTTGTCCGTGACTTCGACGGTGCCGCGGGCCGGGATGCCGTGCAGCGAGAACTTCCACGCGAAGAGCTGCTCGATGGCGCCGACGGCGGCCGACGACGGGCTGGTCGAGGTGAAGTCTCCGAGGACGGAGGCCCCGAACGAGCCGGAGTTGTACCCGCCGACCTGGGCACCCACGACCGCCTTGTCGACCCCGCCGTACCGGCCCTCCCAGACGCGACCGAACTTGTCGACGAGGAACTGGTAGCCGATGTCGTTCCAGCCGCGGTCCTTGACGTGGAAGGCGTAGATGCCGCGCAGGATGGAGGGCACCTGGGCGGCGGTGTAGCTGTTGCTGCCCGCGGTGTGGTGGACGAAGCCGACCTGCACCTGGCCGTACTCCGGAGGGTCGGCGCGCAGGGACTCGTCGGCCCCCCACTCGGCGCGGGTGTGGATGGTCGGGCGGGCCGTGGCGGCCGAGGCCGAGCCGGCCGGCGCGCTCCCGACGCCGTGGTCTGCGGGCGAGGTGCCGGGGTCGATCACGTCGACCTCGACGGCGGGAGCGACCGCACCGGAGGTGACGACGCGGACCTGGGTCGCGTCCCCGACGACGACGTAGGGCTGGGTGCCGGCGCGGCCGGCGGCCCGGCGGCCCTCGGCGCTGTCGGCGTCCGGGCCGTGGTCCTCGTCGCGGGGGATCGACTCCCAGTCCTGCCACGCGCCGTCGCGCTGCACGCGGACCTGGACGTCGTCGTCGGCCCCGACGGCGCCGTCCTGCCACGTCGCCCCGACGACGGCGAGGCCGGTGGCCACCTCCGTCACGGGCATGATGCGGCCGCGGGTCGTGCCGGCGGGCAGCTCGCCGCCGAGCCGGGCCAGCGGGGCCACCTCGGGGCGCGCGACGTCGCGGGTCGCGGGGACCGGGCGCGGGGCGGCGGAGGCCTCCTGCCACGGGGCGGCCACACCGACGGTGCCCACGCCGAGGACGGCGAGGGTCGAGGCGGCGGTCAGGCGGCGGAGGGCACGGACGAGGGCGGTGCGGGGAACCGTCATGGCAGGGACTCTCGAGGGTTCGGGAACGGCCGCGGGCGCTGACAGGGGGATGTCACACCAGTACCTCGTGCAACACATGCCACACGGCCACCGGCAGCGTACCTGCGATTCCGCGGCATCGCGCGGCGTTCGCGGACCTCCGGACGTTCGGCCGATGGCCCCTCGCCTACGCTGGGCCGGTCAGCCCCACCACCCCCGAGATCCAGAGGCGGTCATGTCCGCAGCCCTCCCGTCCAGCATCTCCGTCGCGGGCCACGCCGTGGGGCCGGAGGAGGTCCCGTTCGTCATCGCGGAGGTCTCCGGCAACCACAACGGCTCCCTCGAGCGGGCCCTGGAGATCATCGACGCCATCGCCGACGCCGGCGCCCAGTCGGTGAAGTTCCAGACCTACACGGCCGACACCCTGACCATCGACGCCCCGGGCCCGCAGTTCCGCATCCGCTCCGGACACGACCTGTGGGGAGGGCGGACGCTGCACGACCTCTACGACGAGGCGCACACCCCGTGGGAGTGGCACGCCCCGATGTTCGAGCGCGCCCGCGAGCGCGGCCTCGTCCCGTTCTCCAGCCCGTTCGACCCCACCGCCATCGAGCTGCTCGAGTCCCTCGACTGCCCCGTCTACAAGATCGCCTCCGCCGAGCTCGTCGACCTGCCGCTCATCCGCGACGTCGCCTCCACCGGCAAGCCGATGATCATCTCCAGCGGGATGGCGACCATCGGCGAGATCGACGCCGCCCTGACCGCCGCCCGCGACGGCGGCTGCACCGAGATGGTCCTGCTCGCCTGCACGGCCTCCTACCCGGCCGACCCCGCGGACGCCCGCCTCCTCTCGATTCCCACGCTGCAGAGCGCGTTCGGTATCCCGATCGGGCTGTCCGACCACACCGCCGGCATCGGGGTCTCCGTCGCCGCCGTGGCCCTGGGTGCGGTCGCCGTCGAGAAGCACGTGACGCTGCGCCGGGCCGACGGCGGGGTCGACTCCGACTTCTCGCTCGAGCCCGACGAGGTCGCCGCCCTGGTCCGCGAGACGGCCGCCGCCCGGCTCGCCGTGCGACCGCCGAGGTTCGGGCCCACCGAGGCCGAGCGCGACACCCTCGCCCTGCGCCGGTCGCTCTACGTCGTGGCCGACGTGCGGGCCGGGGACCCGGTCACCCGCGAGAACGTCCGCTCGATCCGGCCCGCGGGCGGGCTGCCCACCGACAGCCTGACGACCCTGCTGGGCCGGCAGTTCACCCGCGACGTCGAGCGCGGCACCCCGCTGACCCTCGACCTTGTCTGAGCGCGGTCGGCGGCGCCGGTCAGCCGGCCGTGCGGACCCAGCGCTCGAACCCCGCGTCGTCCGGCGGGAGGTCGGGCGCGTAGCCGGCGCGCAGGAAGAGGCGCCGTGACGCCGTGTTGTCCTCGTGCACGACGGCGAGCAGGGCCGACGGCGGCGCGGGCAGGTGCCCCGCCAGCCAGTCCTGGGCCGCGGTGAGCGCCGGCCCGGCGAGGCCCCGGCCGCGGGCGGAGGGGGCCACGGTGATGGAGACCTCCCACTCCCCCGCGCCCTCGTCGTCCCAGCGCACCGTGCCGACGGGCTCGTCACCGTCGAGCACGACGAGCAGGTGGCGGCCGCTGCGGGCGAGCGTTGCCGTCAGCCAGGCGACGTGCTCGGCGCGGGGCACCTCGGCGGTCGTGCGCGACACCGCCCGGGTGGTCGGGTCGTTGCGCCAGGACAGCAGGAGGTCGGCGTCCTCGAGGCCGGCCGGGCGCACGCCGACGGTGGCCGCCGTTCGCTCGGCGCCGGCGGTCAGCGCCTCCTCGAGCATCCGCACCAGCCGCCACGCGCCGCGCCCGTCGACGAGCGCGTGGGTCCGGTCGGCGAGGGAGCTCCGGAGGTCGGCGTCGGTGAGCAGCGGGCGCAGCCGGGCCGCGAGCGCGACCGGGTCGGCGAGCGAGTCCGGGCCGCCGAGACCGACCGCGGCGCCGGCCTCGACGAGCACGTCGTGGCCGGGTCCCTGGTTGTCGACGACGGCGATGACGGCCATCGGGCGGCCGAGGGCGCAGAGCTCCCAGGCCGTGGTGCCGGCGGCGGACACGACGACGTCGGCGCCGGCGAGCAGGGCGGGGAGGTCGGGCCGGGGGTCGCTCACGGTGACCGTGCCGTCGGTCCACGCGGCGGCGAGGGCGTCGAGCCGCTCGCGGGTCCCGGGGGTGGCGACGACGGTGACGTCCATCCCGACGCCGGAGGCGGCGAGCGCCTCGAGCACCGCCGGCGCGCATCCTCCGGCGTCGGTGCCGCCCATGACGACGACGACGGCGAGGCGCTCGGAGGCGCGGGCGGCGGGCTCGGCGTGCACGACCGCGCCGCGCAGGGCGACGAAGCGCCCGCCCCGCAGGTGCCACCGGGCCCGGGCCACGCTCCGCCGGCGCTCGGCCCCGACCGTGGGGTCGACGACGACGTCGGCCTCCTGCACGCCGTAGGCGCCGTCGGCGACGGACGACACGAGCGGTGCCGTGGCATCGGCGGCGTGGGCCGCGGAGGCGATGTCCGCGGCGACGGTCGAGGGCAGGCCGTAGTGGTCGAGGTGGACGACGTCGTGGGTGAGGGCGGCCGCGACGAGCCGACCGGCGCCGTCGTCCGGGCCGAGGAGGGTCAGCCCGGGCCCGAGGTGGGCGACGAGGCCGTCGACGAAGCCGCCGCCGACCCGGCCGAGCAGCGACACCTCGTGGCCGCGGGCCACGGCCTCCTCGGCGAGGGCCAGCGAGCGCACGAGGTGGCCGACCCCGATGCCCGGCCCGCCGTCGCAGCGCAGCAGGAGGCGCATCAGCCCTCGGCCAGCGTCTTCTGGCGCACCTCGGCGTTGAGGGCGACGAGGTCGGGGCGGGCGCGCAGCAGGCGCACCAGCTCGGTGCGCGACGGCAGCGACGACCCGCGCTCGGCGACCACGGCGCGCAGCATCGCGAGGTCCTCGGGGGTGTCGAGCGTGACCCGGATGTCGGAAGCGTCGGGCGCGAAGCAGAGGCCCATGACGCGGTAGTCGTCCGGGGCCGTGTACACCCCGGACGTCACGTGCACCCGGTGGTGGTCGGTGGCGCTGTCGCCGACCCGGCGCAGCGCGTCGGCCGTGACGAGCTCGACGTCGAGGCCGTGCGGGAGGGTGCGGACGAGCACGGTCGAGACGTAGTCGAGGCTCGGGTCGGCCTGCCACGCGGCGACGACGGCGTCGACGAGCGCGGGGTCGGCGAACGGGCAGTCGGCGGTGATCCGCACGACGGCGTCGGCCGGATGAGCCTGAAGGGCCACGAGGAAGCGGGAGAGCACGTCGTCCTCGCTGCCCCGCACGAGGGGGACGCCGAGGTCGGCGCAGACCTCGACGAGCACGTCGTCCCCGGCGTCGGTGCTCGTGGCGACGACCACCTCGTCGACGCGGGTGGCGGCCCGGCAGGCGCGGACGACCCACTCCAGCACCGGCATCCCGCCGAGGCCCTCGAGGATCTTCCCGGGGAGCCGGGTCGAGCCCATCCGGGCCTGGATGACGACGACGACGCGCGTTCGGGTTGTGCTCATGGTTCTGCCATCATGGCACCCATGCCCGAACGGACCTCCATCCTCACCGGCTCCTCGATCCTCGTCACGGGAGGTACCGGCTCCTTCGGCAAGGCCTTCATCTCCGAGGTGCTGGCCAACCACGACCCCAAGCGCGTCGTGATCTTCAGCCGCGACGAGCTGAAGCAGTACGAGGTGCGCCAGCTCTTCAAGGACGACCCGCGCCTGCGCTGGTTCATCGGGGACATCCGCGACCGGCACCGCCTCAACCGGGCGATGCACAAGGTCGACTACGTGGTGCACGCCGCGGCCCTCAAGCAGGTCGACACGGCGGAGTACAACCCGTGGGAGTTCGTCCAGACCAACATCGTCGGCAGCCAGAACGTCATCGAGGCCTGCATCGACAACGGGGTCAAGCGGGTCGTCGCGCTCTCCACCGACAAGGCCTCCTCGCCGATCAACCTCTACGGCGCCACGAAGCTCACCGCCGACAAGCTCTTCGTCACCGGCAACCACTACGCCGCGGCCTACGACACCCGCTTCTCCGTGGTCCGCTACGGCAACGTCATGGGCAGCCGCGGCTCGGTCATCCCGTTCTTCCGCAAGCTCGCCGAGGCCGGCCAGTCCCTGCCGATCACCGACCTGCGGATGACGCGCTTCTTCATCACGCTGCCCCAGGCCGTGAAGTTCGTGACCGACTCCTTCGAGCAGATGCAGGGCGGCGAGCTCTACGTGCCGCGCATCCCCTCGATGAAGATCGTCGACCTCGCCCAGGCCGTCGCGCCCGGCGCCGAGATGCACGAGATCGGCCTGCGCCCCGGCGAGAAGCTGCACGAGGAGATGATCTCCCCGGAGGAGGGACGCCGGGCCCTGCGCATCGGCGACCGCTTCGTCCTCCAGCCCGACCTCGCATCGTGGGGCTACACGCCGCCGTCGCACGGTGTCGCCGTGCCCGAGGGCTTCCACTACACGTCGGACAACAACGACGAGTGGTTCACCCGCGAGGACTTCCAGAAGCTCCTCGAGACGGACGTCTGAGCGTGCTCCCGTACGGCCGGCAGTCGGTCGACGACAGCGACGTCGCCGCCGTCGTCGAGGTGCTCGGCAGCGACTGGCTGACCACCGGGCCGTGGGTTCGCGCGTTCGAGGAGCGACTGGCCCGGCTGGCCGGCACCCCAGGGGCCGTCACCGTGACCTCGGGCACCGCTGCGCTGCACACCGCGTACGCGGCGCTGGGGGTCGGCGCCGGCGACGAGGTCGTCACGACGCCACTGACCTTCGTCGCCACGGCGTCGGGGGCCACGGCCCTGGGCGCGACGGTCGTCTTCGCCGACGTCACGCCCGACACGGGCAACCTCGACCCGGCATCCGTCGAGTCGGTCCTGACGCCGGCCACGCGGGTGGTCTCCGGGGTCGACTACGGCGGGCACCCCATCGACGCTCCGGGGCTGCGCTCGGTCATCGGCGAGCGCGACGTCGTGCTCCTCGAGGACGCCGCGCACTCCATCGGCGGCTCGCTCGACGGCGTGCCGGTCGGCTCGGTCGCCGACGTGACGACGTTCTCCTTCTTCCCGACGAAGAACCTCACGACCGCCGAGGGCGGGGCCGTGGTCTCGCCGGACCCCGACGTGCTGACCCGCGCCGCCACCTTCCGCAACATCGGGATGGTCAAGGACCCCGCCCGGATGCGGCGCCCCTCCGACGAGGGCTGGTGGTACGAGGTGCACGAGGTCGGGGTCAACTACCGGCTGCCCGACGTGCTGGCGGCCCTGGGCTCCAGCCAGCTCGACCGGCTCGACGCGTTCTCGGCGCGGCGCCGCGAGCTGCACGCGCGCTACACCGAGGGGCTGTCCGGGCTGGACGCCCTGGTGCTGCCGCCGACGCGGGCCGGGGCGGTGCCGACGTGGCACCTGTACTCGCTGCGCATCCGCGAAGGGCGGCGACGCGCGCTGTTCGACCACCTGCGCGAGAACGGGATCGGCGTCCAGGTCAACTACATCCCGGTCTACTGGCACCCGCTGTACGCGGATGCCGGCTACCGCCGCGGCATGTGCCCCGTGGCCGAGGAGTACTACGAGCAGGAGATCTCGCTGCCGCTCTTCCCCGACCTCGCCGACGCGGACGTCGACCGGGTCGTCGACCTCGTCCGCGGGTTCGTGGGTGACTGAGCCCGTCGTCCCGGGCGACACGACACCCCCGGTCGGGCCGACGGGGTCGGGAGGCGCGGCCGGGCCGACGGGGTCGGCCGAGAGCCGGACCGTTCTCGGCCGCGGGCTGCTCTACACGGTCGGCACCGCGGCACCGGTGCTCGCCAACGCCGTCGTCACGCCGTTCGTCACCCGTCAGCTCGGGCAGGACGCCTACGGCGTCGTCGCCACGGCGCTGGTCGTCATCCAGGTCGGGATGATCCTCGGCGGGCTAGGGCTCGCGGCGGCCATCACCCGGCACGGCATCCTCGAGGCGTCGGGGGTCGACGGGGCGCGGGCGCTCGTGCGGCGCGGGACGCTGTTCGCCGTCGTGCTGGCCGCGGTGGCCTCGCTGCTCGCCGAGCCGCTGTCGGCGGTCGTCGGCATCGACGAGCCGCGGGCGCTGGTGCTGGCCGTGTTCTCGGCCGCGGGATTCTCCGTGGTCGTCAACGTCCAGTCCTACCTGCGGGTCCTCGACCGGCCGCTGCCGTTCGTGCTGCTGTCACTGGGGGCGGCACTCGGCGGTCCGGTCATCGGGCTGGTGGCCCTGGCGGTCGTGTCGCGGCCGACGGCGGCGGTCTACCTCGCGGGGGTCGCGGCCGGGTTCGTGCTCACCGGGCTCGTCGGGCTGCTGCTCACCGGACGGGGTGCCCGGCACCACGCCGGCGACACCCGCCGGGCCCTGCGCATCGGGCTGCCGACGATCCCCCACCAGGTCGCCATCTACCTCGCGAGCGGCTCGCTGGTGCTCCTCGCCGGGCACCTGTTCGGCAACGGCGCGGCCGGGCGGCTCCAGCTGGCCGTGCTCATCGGCTCGGCGCCGGGGGTCATCACCTCCTCGCTCAACAACGCGTGGGCGCCGGTCGTCTACCGCACCGACCCCGAGCACCGCGGCGTCGTCCTCGAGCGCACCGGCCGGGACATCGCAGCGCTCACCGCGCTGACCGCCGGAGGGGTGGCGCTGCTCGCGCCGGTGCTCCTGCGCATCGTCGCCCCGGCCTCGTACTCCCCCACCGCGCTGACGCCGGCCGTCGGGCTCGCGGCGGTCGGCAGCGTGCTGTCCGTCGTCTACCTCGCGAACGTGCACCTCGTCTTCGCGTCCGGGCGCAGCGAGGGGCTGGCCCTCGTCACGCCGCTCGCGCTGGCCGTCGGGGTGCTCGCGGCGTGGGGTCTCGGTGCGTCGCTCGGGCTGGTCTCGATGGCGGCCGGCATGGCCGTCACGTACCTGGCGATGGCCCTCGGCGTCGCGGTGCTGGCCCGCCGGGTCAGCCCGACCCGGTGGCGCGAGTCCCGGCTGGCCGTGCCGCTGCTCGTCGGGGTCGGGCTGTGCCTCGTCGGTGCGTGGCTCCCCGTCGGCGGCGCCTGGACCGTCGCCCGCGCCGTCGCGACCGCGATCGCCGCGTCCCTCGGCCTCGTCGTCATGCGCCGCGTCCTCACCCGCTAGACCTCAGGCCACGACCTGAGACCGCGTCATTCCGCCCGCTGTGGGTCACAGAGCGAGGGACGACGATGACCTCACACACTGAAGAGGGCGTTCCGCGTCGTCACCGTGATGACGCGGAAACCGTCGGATGACGCGGTTGTATCCCCGTCACGAGCCGACTTCCGCGTCCTGACCGTGATGCCAGCGACGTTGCGCGATGACGCTGCACTTGCCGCGACCCCGTGCAACATCCCCGGCGGTCGGGGAAACCGGGTTGATGGCACCGGTTTCGCCGTCTGCCAGCGCCGACCAATCACCTTCCGCTCATGCCGCTGGTGGTGCGTCTCTTCGCCGCGATGGGCGCACCAGTCCTCTCAGGAGGGCGGCAGCGCGTGTGCGAGTGCTCGATGGATCTCGTCGATGGTGTCCGCGGCGAGAGGGCCTTCTGCCTGGAGCTCGCGGTAGAGCTTCTTGGGCCAGAGGACGTGCACGTTCCGGGTGGTGACGCTGCCGCCGAGCAACGGCCAGTCGGCGTCGACGAAGCAGAGGACACCGTGGACCGGCACGCCCGGGTCGAGGAGCCCACGCACGACGTCGACCTGTCTGAGCAGCCCGTCGACGAGCTTGGTGCAGTCACGCGAGCCGACCATCAGCCGCTCGACCCGTGGCTGGAAGAGCCCGCCGTCGACCCTGAGCCGGGGCCGACCGCCGTACGTCTTGGCGTCGATGACGTACACCCCGGTGGGCGTCACGACCAGGTGGTCGATGTTCGCCCGGCTCCTGGGCAGCCGACGATCATGCAGCAACCGGACGGTCTCGCCGGCGAGCCTCCCCAACCCGGTGCCCAGCTTCTCCTCTCCGAGCGCGCCGACGTTCCACGCGGTCGTGGACCGTGGCTCCTCCGTGACGGCGATGATCAGGCCCCCGAGCTTGGGGTGCTTCGCTCGGATCCGTTCTTCGCGAGCCGCCTTGCGGCGTTCGAACTCCCGACGCGCTGACGCGCCTGCCGTCCCGGGGTCGACGACCTCCGAAGCGACGAGGCCCGACGCGTTCCCGGCCAACGGCGCATCCGCGGTCTCCACCTGGTGGCTGACGCATCTCACGGTCCGCGTCGAGCGTTCGTAGACCGCGGTCTCACGGGCCGGCAAGGCCGACCCGCACACCCGGCACGTCCCGGCGTAGCGCAGACGCATCCGCTTCTCGTCGACTCCCCCATCCACGGCGCCACCGTAGGGCGCAGCACGTCACAGCGCTGGAGATTGCGCGACGAAGAGGTCACCGAGACAGGGAGTCCCGCCCCCGTCGCCGCGAGGGCCGTCCGGGTCCGCGTCCGCACGGTCCTCCGGCCGGCAGCTAGTCGAGGAGGGGGACGTCGAGGTCGTGGGCAAGCACCACGGCACGCGCGAGCCGGGCCTCCTGGTCGGCCCGCAGGTGCCCGACGGTGCGCCCGAGCGTGGACGTCGGCACGGTGAGGACGTTGTCGAGCGAGACCACACAGTCGTGGTCGAGGCCGTTGTCCGGACCGACCGGGACCTCGCTGGAGAGTCCCTTGACCGTGCTGGTGACGGGCGCGATCGTCACCTTGCTCATCGCCCCGCGGGCCGCCTCGCGGGTCAGGACCAGGGCCGGCCTGACCTTGTCGAGGCGGACCAGGCAGATCTCGCGCACGGTCAGTCCTCGACTGCGAGGTGCGACACGGTCCACTCGACGAGGTCGTCGAGGTCGTCGGCCGGACCGCCCGCACGCAGGATCTGCGCGTCCTGCTCGGCCAGCAGGCGACGCATCTCGCGTTCGAGGGCGGACGCGACAAGCGCGGCGCGACTCGGGGCCGCACCCTCGGCGACCGCGCGGTCGAGGAAGGCCACCATCTCGTCGGGAAGCCGGACCGCGATCTGCGTGCTCATCCCCCGACGATACCCCGGTGCATCCCGACATGGGATGCAGGACCGTCATGGGGACGACGGCACCACCAGTGGCTCGACGGGTGTGCCGGCCGGGGTGATCGAGCGCGGCAGGGGGCGGGGCAGGTAGGACGTCGCCGCCCGGAGCCAGGCGAAGAAGGAGAGCCCGGCCTCGTCGGTCGGCTCCGCCGCAGCCGGCGCCGGGGCCGCGGCCTTGCGGCGGAGGTTGACGAGCGTCCGCTGCGCCACCGAGGTCGTCCAGTACTCCAGCGCCGGCCGGACGGGCGGCGCGTCCCATCCGAGCAGCGCGGCCAGCTCGGACGGCTCGCGCAGCGACGCGACCCCGAGCTCGTCGTCGACGATCGCCGACACGGCCGAGCGGTCGACGTGCTCGACGTGCATCTCGGGCCAGCGCGAGCGGACGAGGTCGTTCGCCTCGGCGGACTCGCCGTCCAGGCGCAGCGCGTCCCCGTAGACGGCGACGTCGGCCCCGAGGTGGGCCGCGTAGAACACCGGCGTCGACAGGCGGTTCGACACCACCCGCTCGGCGCGCCCGAGCAGCGTCCAGAGGCGCCACATGAAGTCGGCCTCGAGCCGCTCCCCCAGCACGACGCAGCGGTGCCCGGCGTCGCGGTAGGCGGCGAGGATCTCCGGGTCGGCGGCGTCGGCGGCGTAGAGGCAGGCGGTGGCCGGACCCTCGGCGTCGCGCCAGTCGCGGGCGAGCGCCCGGTGGTCACCGCGCACCCGCTGGGTCTGGATGCCGTGGACGGGCATGAGGACGACCCGGTCGCGCTCGTCGCGCGGGGGCGGCGGCGCTCCGGCGGCCCGCGCGAGGTAGGCCAGCTGCGCCCCGACGGGGGTGGTCGTGTGCTCCTCGGCGGAGGGGTCCCAGGCCCGCGAGGTGTGCGACCACACGAGCAGCCGCCGCGGGTCGCCGGCGCGCCGCCCGACCTCCGGGAAGTCGCGGAAGTGCGTCCCCACCGGTGAGACGGCGGTCCATCCGTGCTGCACCAGACCCCGCACGTGCCGCGGCCGCGAGAGCCCCAGGAACGCGGCCAGCGCAGCGCTGTGGCCGTAGAAGTGGTTCTGCGACTCCATGCGGGCGAGGCTAACGGCCCGGCGCCCGCCCTGCCGCGCCGCCCCGGCCGCCGGGCCCACTAGGCTGTCGCGCGATGAGTTACGACGACGTGTGGCTGGTGGTGCCGCTCTTCAACGAGGAGCAGGTCATCGGGGAGGTCGTCAGCGCCGCCCGGGCCACGTTCCCCCACATCGTCTGCGTCGACGACGGCTCCAAGGACGCCAGCGCGCGCGCCGCCGCGGCGGCCGGCGCCGTCGTCGTCCGCCACCCCGTCAACCTCGGCCAGGGCGCCGCGCTGCAGACCGGCTTCGAGTACGCCCTCGGGGTGCCCTCGATGCGCTGGGTCGTCACGTTCGACGCCGACGGCCAGCACCAGGTCTCCGACGTCGTCGAGATGGTCGAGAAGGCCCGCACCGAGGAGCTCGACGTCGTCTTCGGCTCCCGCTTCCTCGACGACCGCACCGAGGCCGGCTTCCTCAAGGGTCTGGTCCTCAAGGCGGCGGTCGGCTACACGAACCTCACCACCGGCACGCGGCTCACCGACGCGCACAACGGCCTGCGGGTCATCTCCCGCGACGTCGTCGCGCAGCTGGAGATCACCCAGAACCGGATGGCCCACGCCTCCGAGCTCGTCGCGCAGATCGGCGACCTCGACATCCGGTACGCCGAGAGCCCGGTGCACATCCTCTACACCGACTACAGCCGGGCCAAGGGCCAGTCGCTGTGGAACGCCGTGAACATCCTCGCCGACCTGATCCTCCGATGAGCGCCGCCGCCATGACCCCGACCGCCCCCGGCCCGAGGTGGGTCCGCCGATGAACATCGTCCTCATCCAGGTCCTGCTGATCGTCGTGGTGCTGGCCGTCGCCGCGCGGCTCTTCCGCTCGCGCGGTGAGCGCAGCCAGGCGCTGCGACGCCTCGGCCTCGTCCTGTTCGCCGCCTTCGCGGTCGTCTCGATCCTGCTGCCGAACGTGTGGAACAAGATCGCGACGATCGTCGGGGTCAGCCGTGGCACCGACGTCGTGCTCTACGGGCTCGTCGTGGCGTTCCTGTCCTTCACGGTGACGACCTACCTGCGCTTCCGCGACATGGAGACCCGCTACACGCGGCTGGCCCGGCGGATCGCGCTCGACGAGGCCGCCGGCGCGCTGCCCACCCCCGAGGCCCCGCCCCGCCCCCCGGAGGACCCGGTCAGCTGACCCGGTAGAGCTGCACGTTCTTCGTCGGGCTCTCGTAGACCAGCTGCCAGCTCGTCGGCAGGCTCGGGTGCTCCTCGAGCCACGGCTGGATCTGGATCTTGCAGTGGAAGCACGTGTTGTCGTACGCGCTGTAGAAGAGCACCGAGTCGCCGGGCCGGACGTCGGCGATGTCGTCGAGCTTCTTCGGTGTCCCCGTCCAGTCGCGCGCCCCGCCCCAGAACGGCCGCTGGTAGATCGGCAGCATCCGCACGGTGCGCACGTCGGTCCAGACCGTGTTCGTCCGGTAGCCCTCCGCGCCCAGGTGGCGGCCGAGCACCGACATCGCGTCGCCGCCGTTGTGCGCGTACGCCTCCATCGTCGGGACGGTGCGCACGGCGTCGAGCACCGGCACGGCGACCGCGACGGCCCCCGCGACGGCCGCGATGCCCGCCCGGGCCGGTAGCCCGGTGGCCCCGACGCGACCGGCCACCCAGCGGGCCAGCAGGCCGGCCAGCCCGCCGATGGCCAGCGCGATGAACGGCACGTACTGGATCCAGTACCGCGTGTTGTAGAGGTCACCGAGGATCAGCGTCGGCGAGAGGACGCCGCCGGCGGCGAGGTTGACGGCGAAGAGCGCGGCGACCGACAGCGAGACCACCCGCAGCGCACGGTTCGGGACGAGCACGGCCAGCAGCGCGAGGACGCCGGCGACGACCATCCACACACCGTCCGGGCGGTCGAGCGCGGTGGTCGGGATCGCCAGCAGGTAGTCGAGCCGGGTCTTCGCGTCCTCCTGGAAGTAGTCGGTCGCCGCGGCCCCGAAGCCGAGCAGCGCCTTGATCTTCAGGAGCGGCTCGCCGTACGCGACGGCGCTGATGCCGATGTCGACCGCGGCCCAGAAGGCCACGCCGACCGAGGCGACGAGGGTGGTGCGGACCGGGCGCCCACCGCGCCGCCACAGCAGGAAGAGGATGAGCGGCCACACGAAGCTCGAGGTCTCGCGGACCTCGAAGGACCACCCGGCGAGGAACCCGGCGAGCAGCACCCAGGCGGTGCCGGCCTTCCCCCGGAAGCCCCGGTCGCGCGCCTGCAGCGCCGCCGCGACCGAGGCCATGAGCAGGGCCGCCGACATGACGTCGGGGTACTGGCGGGTCAGGTTGTAGAAGACGATCGAGTTCGTGAAGAGCACGACGACGGCGACCAGCCCGGCGACCGGGCCCCACCAGCGGCGTCCGACGAGGTACACCGACGCGGCCAGCACGACGATCGAGATCATCTGCCAGAAGTAGTAGGTGACCTCGGCGTTCCCGAACAGCGTCGCCGGGACGATGTTCGGCAGGATGATGCCGTACCGGGTGTACCCCAGCGGGATCCACACCTCGTCCGGGAAGGTCAGCGCCCGCTGCACGTAGTGCCACGGGTCGACCGGCACGACCGGCGAGCGCCAGACCCAGGCGACGACACCCACCGCGAGCCCGACGAGGAGGGCGGCGAGGCCGTCGCGCCGGGTCGGGGCGTCTCCGCACAGCCGGTCGACCGGCGGGGTCGGCTCGTCGTCGGCGGCGGGGCCGGCCTGCAGCTCGCTGTCGGTGGCGTGGGTCGTCACGGCGTTCCTCGTCGGGTGGGGGTCCGGTCCAGCGTAGGGCGGACCCGGGCCCGGGGACGAACTCGCCGCACCGGGTCAGGAGCCGGCGGAGAGGTCCTCGTTGTACTGGGCGAGCACGTCGGACATCGGCCCGTCGAGGACGAGGCGCCCCCCGCGCAGGTACAGCGCCCGGTCGCCGAAGCGGCGCAGGTCGTTCTCGTTGTGGCTCACGAGGAAGAGGGTGCGCCCGTCGGCGAGCAGGGCCTCCATCCGCTTGTAGCACTTCTCGCGGAAGGCCTTGTCCCCGACCGCGAGCACCTCGTCGACGAGCACGATCGGCTCGTCGAGCGTCGTGACGACGGCGAACCCGAGCCGCACCTTCATCCCCGAGGAGAAGTGCCGGTACGGCGTGTCGAGGCCGGACCTCACCTGCGGGCCGGCGAACGCGACGATCTCGTCGAAGCGCTCGTCGATGACCTCCTTGGGCACCCCGTGGAGGCCGGCGAGCAGGTAGACGTTGTCGCGCGCGGTGAGCTCGCCGACGAACCCGCCGGTGAGCTCGATGAGCGGCGCCACACCGCCGTTGACCTGCACGGTTCCCTCGTCGGGGAGCAGGACGCCGGCGAGCATCTTCAGCAGGGTCGACTTGCCGCCGCCGTTCCCGCCGACGACGCCGACGGCCTCGCCGGGCTGGATCTCGAACGACACGTCGCGCAGGGCCCAGAACGTCTCGGTCGGCGCGCCCGACTCGCCGCGGAACAGCATCTCGCGCAACGAGAGCCGGCGGCGGCGGGAGCGGTAGAACTCGACCCCGAGGCCCTCGACGGTGATGACCGGTTCCGTCATCAGATCTCCTTGAGGACGGCGCGCTCGAGGCGCCGGAAGACGGCGAGGCCGACGAAGAGCATGAGGACCGACATGACGACGGCCGTCGCGATCGCGCCCCACTGGATCGGGTTGACGTCGTGGCGGAAGAACCCGGCGCGCATCGCCTCGAGGATGCCGGTCATCGGGTTGATCCAGGTGATCTTGTCGTAGGGCTCGGGGACGAGGTGCGTCGCGTAGATGACCGGGGTGGCGTAGAAGAGCATGCGCAGCACGATCCGCACGACCCGCTGGGTGTCAGTGACGAGCACGGTGAGCGGCGCGAGGGTGAGGCCGAAGCCGAGGAGCGCGACCCCCTGGAGCAGCACCGCGAAGGGGAAGAGCACCAGCCAGCCGTTGACGTGGGCGTCCCCGCGGACGAGGTAGAAGAGGAGGAAGGCCATGAGCACCGGCAGCGAGAGGAGGTACTCGACGCCCTTGCTGAGGACCACGCGCACCACCCAGATCTGGCGTGGGAGGTTGGTCGAGCGCACGAGCTTCGCCTCGGAGATCAGCGCCCGGGAGGTGTCGGTGAGCGCGGCCGAGAACCACTGCCACGACAGGAGGCCGATGACGAGGAACAGGAAGTACGGCTGGTGGCCGAGGTCGCCGCGCTTGAAGATGAAGACGAA
>JAESFK010000346.1_pt1 | contig 26879 bp, 20 predicted proteins | sample 9269391 | NCBI WGS metagenome assembly JAESFK01 (sample SAMN14506231, study PRJNA617097) | algae metagenome | isolation source: Drouetiella hepatica UHER 2000/2452 and co-occurring heterotrophs from... | place: Slovakia: Slovak Paradise National Park, Hrabusice, Kosice Region | collected 2000-01-01
CCCTCGCATGTCTGGGACAATGCCGATTCGATTTTCACCGGCGATACCGACGAAGACGGCATGGGGCGCTGGCGCTTCCCGCGGCAGGCTCTCGGCGAGACCTGGCCGATGCAGATCCTCGATGCCGAATTTTATGGCCGCTTCACCGCCTTTCGCCATGTCGGCGTCTTTCCGGAACAACTGGCCCACTGGAGCTGGATGAAGGAACAGATCGAGACGGCGGGCCGGCCGCTGAAGGTGCTCAACCTGTTCGGCTATACCGGTGTCGCTTCGCTGATCGCCGCAAAGGCAGGCGCCGAGGTCACCCATGTCGATGCCTCCAAGAAGGCGATCGGCTGGGCACGCGAAAACCAGGCGCTGGGCCGCGCCGACCATCTGCCGATCCGCTGGATCTGCGAGGATGCGATGAAGTTCATCCAGCGCGAGGAGCGTCGCGGCAGCCGCTACGACATCATCCTCACCGATCCGCCGAAATTCGGCCGCGGCCCCAATGGCGAGGTCTGGCAGCTTTTCGATCATCTTGCCCTGATGCTGGACATCTGCCGCGAAATCCTGTCGCCGGATGCCAGGGGGCTGGTGCTGACCGCCTATTCGATCCGCGCAAGCTTCTATTCCATCCACGAGCTGATGCGCGAGACGATGCGCGGGCGTGGCGGCGCGGTGGAATCGGGCGAACTGATCCTGCGCGAAGGCGGTCTTGACGGCAACGAGCCGGGCCGCGCGCTTTCCACCTCCCTCTTTTCCCGCTGGGTGCCGAAATGAACGACTACAATCAGGGACCCCGGCGCGTCGGCCAGGTGAAGGAAGTCACCAGCCTCGCCAATCCGATCATCAAGGATATCAAGGCGCTCGCCAACAAGAAGGAGCGTGACGAAACCCGCTCCTTCATCGCCGAAGGCCTGAAACTGGTCATCGATGCGCTCGATCTCGGCTGGACCATCAAGACGCTGGTCTATGCCAAGGCCGCCAAGGGCAAGGCGCAGGTCGAGCAGGTCGCGCTGAAGACGGTCGCAACCGGCGGGCTGGTGCTTGAGGTCAGCGAGAAGGTGCTCTCCGCCATCACCCGCCGCGACAATCCGCAAATGGTCGTCGGTGTCTTCGAACAGCGCTACGCCAATCTGCGCGACATGAAGCCCGCGCTGGGCGAGACATATGTTGCGCTCGATCGTGTGCGCGACCCCGGCAACCTCGGCACCATCATCCGCACCGCCGACGCGGCAGGCGCCTCCGGCGTCATCCTTGTCGGGGAGACCACGGATCCGTTTTCGCTGGAAACGGTCCGGGCCACCATGGGCTCGGTGTTCGCCATGCCTCTCATGCGCGCCACCGTGGCCGAATTCGTCAAATGGCAGAAGGCCGCTGAAGTGCAACTCGTAGCCACCCATCTTGCCGGTGCCGTCGATTACCGCACGATCGATTACCGCAAGAAACCGGTCGTTCTCCTGATGGGCAATGAGCAGGCGGGTCTACCCGAGGAGCTTGCCCGGGAAGCAACGGCGCTCGCCCGCATTCCGCAACAGGGCCGCGCCGATTCCCTCAATCTGGCCATCGCCACGGGCATCATGCTGTTTGAAGCGCGCCGCCATCTGCTGACATTGGACGACAGGACATAATGGAAAAGACAGCTCTTCTTTCGCGCCCGCTGCCGGTCGCGGTTCTGATCGTTGTCGCCGTTCTGCTCGATCAGGCGATCAAGGCCGCCGTCGAGCTTTGGCTGCCCTATGGTGAAAGTGTCGCTGTACTGCCGTTCCTGGCCCTGCACCGTGTCTACAATTACGGTGTCGCCTTCTCGCTTTTTTCAGGCGTCGAGCGCTGGGCTATCATCGGTCTGCGAATTGTCGTCGTGGCCTTCGTCATCTGGCTCTGGCGCAAGGCGCCGGCGGACCGCGTCCTCACCCACCTCGGCTACGCGCTGATCATTGCTGGCGCTATCGGCAACATCATTGATGGCGTGGTCTTCGGCTATGTCATCGATTACGTGCTGTTTCATCTGCCGGCCTGGTCTTTTGCGGTCTTCAACCTCGCCGACAGTTTCATCACCATCGGCGCCGGTTTGATCATCCTCGATGAGCTCCTGCATATGAAAAAGCGCGACACCTAAAATTTTACAGACCGGCTGAAGCCAATCAAAACGCTTGCCATGCTATGGCAGGCGTCATGAGCGAGCTGTCAAATCTTAGAAAACGGATTGCAACCGAGTTCGGCGCCCCGGGCCGCAAGCTGGGCCAGACCCGCGCGCCGGCGTCAGCGCCGGACGAGGAGCCTCATCCGCTGGAGCCTGACGGCAGCGTCGATACGGCGCCGGAGCGATATCCGGCATTGAAACCTGCGCTCGCAGGGGCAGGGCTGCTGTGCTCCGCCGCCATCCTCGGCACGGGTATCGATGCAGGCTTTTACCTTCTGTCCGCAGGGCTTGCCGCCGCCGGGGTCACCGGTGCCGGGCTGCTGCTGAGAGACTGGTATCGCGGCTCCTCTGTGCCCTCTGCAGCACCGGGGCATGTCCGCGAGGAAAAGGCGAACGACAAAAGATGGGAACGCAGCGAAACGTCGCAGCTTCTCTCGACCATTCACGATGCGCTTGGTGACATTGCCATCATGCGCACGCCTGACGGCAAGATCGCACAAGCCAATTCCGTCTTCTGCCGCCTGAGCGGATGGTTGAAACCGGAGGGCATGACCTGCGAAGCGCTGGGGATCGAATTCGAGCCCGCATCCGGCCCCAATCACTACCGCGTCCGGATCGTCAGCGGCACCGGCACAAAGATATTCGACTGGCACGATGTGATCGCCCGCGAGCCCGGCAATGGCGCCTTCATGCTGCACAGCATTGCGCGCGATGTCACGGAGGAAACCCGGATCGCACGGGAAAGCGAGGACGCCCGCCGGCGCGCCGAAAATGCCAGCCAGGCCAAATCCCGGTTGCTGGCGACGGTCAGCCACGAAATCCGCACACCGCTCTCCGGCATTCTGGGCATGAGCCATCTGATCAGCCAGACCCGGCTCACCAGCGAACAAAAAAACTACCTGGCCGGTATGCGCCAGTCTGGCCACGCGCTGGTTCAACTGGTCGACGATCTGCTGGACTTCTCCTCGATCGAGGCCGGGCGGTTTCAGCTCCGCCCGACCCCGGAACCCTTGCGCGAAACGATCGAGAGTGTCGTCGAGATGCTGTCGCACCGCGCCCATGAAAAAGGCATCGAGATCGGCGCTACCGTGACTGCGGATGTGCCCGGTCTGATGGATTTCGACGCGGCCCGCCTGCGCCAGGTGCTGTTCAACGTCATCGGCAATGCCGTCAAGTTCACACATACCGGCGGCGTTCTGGTCAGCGCTGCCCTGGAACATGAGACGGTGGTCATCCGCATTGAAGACACCGGACCAGGCATGAGCGCACAGGAGCAGGCACGGGTGTTCGACGAGTTCGAACAGGCCGGCGGCACTGCCCAGCGCAGCGGCGGCACAGGACTGGGGTTGGCAATTTCGCGGCGCATCATGGAGGAACATGGCGGCTCGCTGACGGTTTCAAGCATTCCCGGCAAGGGCAGCACGTTCGAAATCCGTTTTCCGGCCCTCGGTTGCGATCTCGCTGCCGCCGCGCGCGTCAGAAAAGGCGTTCTGGCCGGTTCCCGCGTCCTGGTCATGGCCCCCGCAGGCCCGGCTTCCAAGGCGCTTGCCGCGACGATACGGACGCTCGGCGGTATCTGCACCTGTGCCGGAACGCTGGAAGAAGCGCAGGCCGTTGCCGCCCACGCGTTGTCAGCGGCAACGCCGTTGACCGATATCATCGTCGATCACCGGCATGCCGGGCAGCTGCGCCGCCTGCTGGCGCATCTGCCCGGCCTTGAGCGGCAGAAACTGCGCAAGACCTATCTCGTCAATCCGGAGGAACGCAACGGGCGTGCGATCAACCAGATGGATGGTTATCACGCCTGGCTGATCCGCCCCTTGCGGGAAAAATCACTGGTCGAAGTGCTTCGCGGCCGTATGAAGGGAATGGAAGTGCGCGACGCCATCAACGACAACCGCCCTGTGCTCCGCGAGGTTCCCGCCCTGCGCGACAGGCCGGCCGACGGTGGCGTGCTTCTGGCGGAAGACGATCCAATCAATGCGTTCATGGTGCGCGCGGTTCTTGAGCGGGCAGGCCATGCCGTGCGTGTCGTCGGTGATTTCCAGGCCTTTGCCGATGCGCTGTTCGATGGCCCGGCCGCAGCGCGGATTGCGCCCGAACTGATCATCACCGATCTGAACATGCCCGGCGGCGACGGCCTTTCGATGCTGGAGCGTTTGCGCCAGAGCGAGCGCGAATCCGGTGGCCGGTCCGTCCCGGTTATTGTCCTGACATCCGATACACAGGCTGAAACGCGCCACAGGCTGCTGACGGCCGGAGCAAGCGCCGTCCTGTCCAAACCTGCCGATCCGAGGGTGCTGACGGCGGAGATGGAAAGGCTGCTGAGTCACTGACGTTCGGTGGTTTTCTTGCCGTGCCAATGTCACTATCCTGTCGCAGAAACATGGTTTAAGCCGGGCAGGATTAAAGCGGCTAGGGTGACGCGCAATGACAATCGAAACTCTGGATCTGGTTGTGGTGGCTGAGCAGCCGCAGACCCGTGTCCGGGGCGTCAATGCCCCGGCACATGACATACTCGGCCGTATCGGCAGCCTTGAGACGCGCCTTGCGCGCAACGCATCCGAGATCGATGCCGCACAGGCAATTCGCTACAAAGTTTTTGTCGAAGAGATGAAGGCGACAATCCCGCAGGACTGTGACCGCCGCAAGCGCGATGCCGATTCATGGGATCTTGTCTGCGATCATCTTCTGGTGCTCGATACGGCGATCGAGGGCGATCCGGAAGACCAGATCGTCGGAACCTACCGGCTGCTTCGCCAGGATGTCGCCATGCGCACCGGCGGTTTCTATTCGGCGTCCGAATTTTCGGTCGGCGCGCTTCTGGAGCGCCATCCGGACAAGAAGTTCATGGAACTCGGCCGCTCCTGCGTCCTGCCGGATTACCGCACCAAGCGCACCGTCGAGCTTTTGTGGCAGGGAAACTGGGCCTATGCGCTGAAATATGGCGTCGATGCGATGTTCGGCTGCGGCTCGTTTCCGGGTGTGATTCCCGAAGAACATGCGCTGGCGCTGTCCTTCCTCCATCACAATATGGTCGTGCGCGATGAGTGGGATGTGTCCGCGCGCCCCGAATTGTACCGGACGATGGACCTGATGCCGGTCGAGGCCATCAACATGCGCAAGGCGCTCGCCGCCCTGCCGCCGCTGATCAAGGGTTACATGCGTCTCGGCGCCATGGTCGGCAAGGGCGCGGTGGTCGATCACGCTTTTCGCACCACCGACGTGCTGATCGTTTTGCCGATCACCAATATTTCCGGCCGCTACCTGAACTATTATGGCGCGGACGCCGGCCGTTTCGCGAGCTGAAGCGGCTTCATGCCGTTTGGCATTCTGGAATGCAGTTTACATGCAAGTGAGTGTTTTTAATCGGAATTCCGGTACTGCATAACACGTATTCAGCTGTATTTTGATCAAGATCGGCGTATCGCATGAAACAGCCCGCCCGGATTTTCCGGGCGGGCTGTTTGCGTTTCAAAGGCTGCACTCAGCTGTTGGCATTGTGCGCCGCGAGTGCCGCCATGTTGACGATGTCGGAATCCTTGGCGGACATCGAGACGATCTGGACCGATTTGTCGAGGCCGACGAGCAGCGGACCGATGACGGTCGAGCCGCCGAGTTCCTGAAGCATCTTTGTCGAGATCGATGCCGAGTGGAACGCCGGCATGACCAGAACGTTGGCCGGGCCTGACAGGCGGCAGAACGGATATTGTTCCATCACCTTGGCGTTCAGTGCCACGTCGGCCGCCATCTCGCCGTCATATTCGAAATCGACCCGGCGCTTGTCGAGGAGCTTGACCGCCTCGCGCACCCGTTCCGAACGTTCGCCGGAAGGATGGCCGAAGGTGGAATAGGCAAGCAGCGCGACGCGCGGCACATAACCGAGGCGGCGGGCAAGACCGGCGGCCTCTTCGGCGATATCGGCCAGTTCGTCCGCAGACGGCATATCGTGAACCGCCGTATCGGCAACCAGCACGGTGCGGCCGCGGCAAAGCGCCAGCGACACGCCGATCACCCGGTGGCCGGGCTTCGGATCGATGCAGCGGCGCACGTCCTCAAGCGCGGTGGAATAGTTGCGGGTGATGCCGGTGACCATGCCATCGGCGTCGCCCAGCGCCACCATGCAGGCGGCGAAGTGGTTGCGGTCGTTGTTGATCAGGCGCTGCGCATCACGGAACAGGTAGCCCTTCCGCTGCAGCCGGGCGTAGAGATAGTCCGTGTACGCGCCGGTGCGCTTGGAAAGCCGGGCGTTGACGATCTGGATGCCGGGACGGTCGAGATCGATGCCTTCGCGCTCCGCCGTTTCGCGCATCCGGTCCTCGCGGCCGAGAAGCATGGCCGTGCCGAGTTCCTGATTGGCATAGGCAAGCGCCGAGCGCATCATCTGCACCTCTTCGCCTTCGGCAAAGACGATCCGCTTCGGCTGGCGGCGCACGCGCTCATAGATGCGCTGCAGCGTCGAGGCGATGGGGTCGCGGCGGGCAGACAGCTGCCGCCCATAGGCGGCGAGATCCGGGATTTGCTTGCGGGCGACGCCGCTCTCCATGGCGGCCCGTGCAACCGCGACCGGAATGGACGAGATCAGGCGCGGATCGAAAGGCACCGGAATGATGTATTGCGGGCCAAAACGCGGCCGGTTGCCCTGATAGGCGGCGGCCACGTCATCCGGGACGTCTTCCTTGGCAAGGTTGGCCAAGGCCTCGGCCGCCGCAATCTTCATGGCTTCGTTGATGGTCGAGGCATGGACGTCGAGGGCGCCGCGGAACATGTAGGGAAAACACAGCACATTGTTGACTTGGTTTGGATAGTCGGACCGGCCGGTGGCCATGATCGCGTCGTCGCGAATGGCAGACACCTCCTCGGGCGTAATTTCCGGATCGGGATTGGCCATCGCGAAGATGATCGGCTTTTCCGCCATGGAGCGGATCATCGCCTCCGAGAAGGCACCCTTTTGCGACAGGCCGAGCACCACGTCCGCGCCATCCATCGCGTCTTCGAGCGTGCGCCGGTCGGTCTTGACCGCATGCGCGGACTTCCACTGGTTCATGCCTTCGGTGCGGCCCTGATAGATCACGCCTTTTGTGTCGCACATGATGATGTTTTCGGGAGCAAAACCCATCGACTTGATGAGTTCGACGCAGGCAATCGCCGCCGCACCTGCGCCATTGCAGACCAGCCGCGTGGTCTTGAGATCGCGGCCTGTCAGCTGCAATGCGTTGATGAGGCCTGCGGTTGCGATGATTGCCGTGCCGTGCTGGTCGTCATGGAAGACGGGGATATCCATGATCTCGCGCAGTTTCTGCTCGATGATGAAGCATTCCGGCGCCTTGATGTCCTCCAGATTGATACCCCCGAAGGAGGGGCCGAGGAAGCGCACACAATTGATGAATTCGTCGGCATCTTCCGTATCGACTTCGAGATCGATCGAATCGACATCGGCGAAGCGCTTGAAGAGCACGGACTTGCCCTCCATCACCGGTTTGGAGGCGAGCGCGCCGAGATTGCCAAGGCCAAGGATGGCGGTGCCATTGGAAATGACGGCCACCATGTTGCCGCGCGTCGTGTAGTCATAAGCCTTGGAAGGATCGGCCGCGATCGCCTTGACCGGCACTGCGACACCCGGCGAATAGGCCAGCGACAGGTCACGCTGCGTCGCCATCGGCTTGGTCGGCGATATCTCCAGTTTTCCGGGCCGGCCCTGCGAGTGGAAATCGAGGGCTTCCTGGTCCGTCACGCTGCTCGCGCTGCGACTGGTCTTGTCATTTCCGGCCATGGGTCCTCCAACCTTTTGTGGGCGACGGCTCTCCACAGCCGCTTTGGTGTTGTCTTCTATAAACGCGCATGGATAGTGTGGCACCACTTTTTTGGAACCAGCATGACTTTTGTGACCGAGCCAATCACCCGCAGCCCAGAGGTTCTGACCGCCGTTCAACTGGCGACGGAGGAAAGCCGCGCCACGGCCACGCCGATGATGGAACAGTTCATCGAGATCAAGGCAAACAACCCGGATTCGCTGCTGTTCTACCGGATGGGCGATTTCTACGAGCTGTTCTTCCAGGACGCCGTCGAGGCGTCGCGGGCGCTCGGCATCACGCTGACGAGGCGCGGCCAGCATCTCGGCCAGGATATCCCGATGTGCGGCGTGCCGGTCCATGCGGCCGACGATTACCTGCAAAAGCTGATTGGTCTCGGCTTCCGTGTCGCCGTGTGCGAACAGGTCGAGGATCCTGCTGAAGCCAAGAAGCGCGGCGGCAAATCGGTCGTCAAGCGCGATGTCGTGCGCCTCGTCACACCGGGCACGATTACCGAGGACAAGCTGCTCTCGCCATCGGAATCGAACTACCTGATGGCGCTCGCCCGCATTCGCGGCGGTTCCGAGCCGGCCATCGCGCTGGCGTGGATCGACATTTCCACCGGCGTCTTCCGGTTGGCCGAAACCACGGAAACGCGGCTGCTCGCCGATATCCTGCGCATCGAGCCGCGCGAGCTGATCCTGGCCGATACGGTCTTTCACGATCCGGAGATGCGTCCCGTCATCGACATTCTCGGCCGCGTCGCGGTGCCGCAACCGGCCGTGCTGTTCGATAGCGCCACGGCGGAAAACCGCGTTACCCGGTATTACGGCGTCAAGACGCTCGATGGCTTCGGCAGTTTTTCGCGCGCCGAACTTGCTGCCGCCTCGGCTGCGATCTCCTATGTTGAAAAGACCCAGTTTGCCGAGCGGCCGCCGCTCGGGGCGCCGGAGCGCGAAAGTGCGGCCTCGACGCTGTTCATCGACCCTGCCACCCGCACCAATCTCGAACTGGTGAAAACTCAGTCCGGAGACCGCAACGGCACGCTGCTGAAGGCGCTGGATCGCACCGTGACCGGCGGCGGCGCCCGGCTGCTGGCCGAACGGCTGATGTCGCCATTGACCGATCCCGAGCGGATCAACGCCCGGCTCGATTCCATCTCCGCCCTTGCCGACCAGCCATCGTTCTGCAGCGACCTGCGGTCTGCCCTGAAACACGTGCCGGACATGCCGCGCGCCCTGTCGCGCCTGTCGCTTGGCCGCGGTGGCCCGCGCGATCTCGGCAGCATCCTTGCCGGCTGCCAGTCGGCGGCCGAAGTTGCCGGGTTGCTTGGCCGTGGCGATCTCTCGGACGAGCTGGGTACCGCTTTGCAAGCGGTCAGCGCGCTGCCGCAGGACATGGTCCAGCAACTGGCCACCATTCTCGGCGACGAACTGCCGCTGTTGAAGCGCGATGGCGGCTTCCTGCGGGATGGCGCGAGCCCCGAGCTTGATGAGATGCGGGCGCTACGCGACCAGTCCCGCCGGGTGATCGCCGGGCTGCAACTCGATTATGCCGAGGAAACCGGCATCAAGTCACTGAAGATCAAGTACAACAACGTGCTCGGCTATTTCATCGAGGTGACCCAGGGCAATGCCGGTCCGATGACCGATAGCCCGGAGGCCAAGGCCCGCTATATCCATCGCCAGACCATGGCCAATGCCATGCGCTTCACCACGACGGAACTCTCCGATCTCGAAACCAAGATCGCCAATGCCGCCGACCGGGCGCTGACCATCGAACTTGAAGCCTTCGACAGGCTGTCGGCCATGGTGGTGGCGCAAGCCGAAGCGATCAAGGCCGCCGCCCTTGCGCTTGCCGTGGTCGATGTGTCCGCCGGGCTCGCAACGCTGGCCGAGGAACAGGCCTATTGCCGCCCGCTGGTCGATACGTCGAAGATGTTTGCCATTGACGGCGGCCGCCATCCGGTCGTTGAACAGGCGCTGCGCCGCCAGTCCGGTGCCGCCTTCGTTGCCAATACCTGCGATCTGTCGCCGCATGACGGCGAGGGCGATGGGGCGATCTGGCTTTTGACCGGTCCCAACATGGGCGGTAAATCGACGTTCCTGCGTCAGAACGCGCTGATTGCCATCATGGCGCAGATGGGCTCCTTCGTGCCCGCAACATCCGCCCATATCGGCATTGTCGACCGGCTGTTTTCCCGTGTCGGCGCGTCCGACGATCTCGCCCGTGGCCGGTCCACCTTCATGGTCGAAATGGTCGAGACGGCAGCCATCCTCAATCAGGCAACGGATCGCTCGTTGGTCATCCTCGACGAAATCGGCCGCGGGACCGCCACCTTCGACGGCCTGTCGATCGCCTGGGCCTCCGTCGAACATCTGCATGAGGCCAACCGCTGCCGCGGATTGTTCGCCACGCATTTCCATGAGTTGACGGTCCTGTCCGAGAAGCTGGAGCGCCTGTCGAACGCCACGATGCGCGTCAAGGAATGGGATGGCGAGGTCATCTTCCTGCACGAAGTCGGGCCGGGCGCTGCCGATCGCTCCTACGGCATCCAGGTCGCCCGCCTTGCCGGCCTGCCGTCCTCCGTTGTCGCCCGCGCCAAGGATGTGCTGGCAAAGCTCGAGGATGCCGACCGCAAGAACCCGGCCAGCCAATTGATCGACGACCTGCCGCTGTTCCAGGTGGCCATTCGCCGCGAGGAGCGGGTCAAGGCCGGTCCATCGAAGGTCGAGGAGGCTTTGAAAAGCCTCAATCCGGATGATATGACGCCACGAGAGGCCATGGATGCGCTTTATGCGCTGAAGAAACAGCTTGGCAATTCTTGACCGCTAGACTCTTGTCCATTCTCGGACAAAAGGTCTATAGCGCATGCACTGGAGACGGATGATTTGAGGTCGAATCGGCCTGAAATCTGAATTCGCTCCAGAATCACAAGTAGGGCATGATGTCGTCCGAAAACCGCTCGCACTTTTCGGCATCATGCTCTGGCAGCGGCTCGCAGAGCCCGCCGGACAGGAAGACAGTCGGCCTTTCGATGACCATATATGAGACGTCATTTCCCGATATCCTGAATGTCGCGGCACTCAGGGCCAAGTGCAGTTTCATCGCTTCGGCGCATGCGGAACATCGCGACATGATGCGCCAGGCGCTGCTCGCAGCGTTCAAGCAGGCCAATCTGGCCGGCCGCGAAAAGGCGCGCGAACTGCTGCTTCAAGACGGCAGCGGGCTGAAATGCGCCGAGCGGATTTCCTGGCTGCAGGACCAGCTGATCACCGTCCTGCATGATTTTGTCCTGAACGAAGTTTTCAACGCCGCGAATGCGCAGCCCTGGACGCGGATCGCCGTCACCGCCGTCGGCGGTTATGGCCGCAGCACGCTGGCGCCCGGTTCCGATATCGATCTTCTCTTCCTGCTGCCGGTGAAGAAGGCCGTCTGGGCCGAGCCTGCCATCGAGTTCATGCTCTATATCCTGTGGGATCTCGGCTTCAAGGTCGGCCATGCGACGCGCACCATCGATGAGTGCATCCGCCTGTCGCGCGGCGACATGACGATCCGCACCGCCATCCTCGAAACCCGCTACATCTGTGGCTCGAGGGAGCTGACGGAGGAGCTGGAGACGCGCTTCGACACCGAGATCGTCAAGAATACCGGCCCCGATTTCATCGCCGCCAAGCTCGCCGAGCGCGATGAGCGCCACCGCAAGGCCGGCGACACCCGCTATCTGGTCGAGCCGAACGTCAAGGAAGGCAAGGGCGGGCTGCGCGACATCCACACGCTGTTCTGGATCGCCAAATATTTCTACCGCGTCAAGGATTCCGCCGATCTGATCAAGCTCGGCGTATTGTCGCGCCAGGAGTACCACCTCTTCCAGAAGGCCGATGATTTCCTCTGGGCGGTGCGCTGCCACATGCACTTCCTCACCGGCAAGGCGGAAGAGCGGCTGTCCTTCGATATCCAGCGCGAGATCGCCGAAAGCCTCGGCTATCACGACCACCCCGGCATGACCGCCGTCGAGCGCTTCATGAAGCACTATTTCCTGGTGGCGAAGAATGTCGGCGATCTCACCCGCATCTTCTGCGCAGCCCTTGAGGACCAGCAGGCCAAGCAGCTTCCGGGCTTCAGCGCAGCGCTCAGCCGGTTCACCCACCGCGTCCGCAAGATTGCCGGCACCCTGGAATTCGTCGATGACGGCGGCCGCATTGCGCTCGCAAGCCCGGATATTTTCAAGCGCGACCCGATCAACCTGATCCGCATCTTCCACGTGGCCGATATCAACGGCTTGGAGTTCCACCCGGCCGCCTTGAAGCAGGTCACCCGCTCGCTCGGCCTCATCACCCCTGCCGTGCGCGACAACGAGGAGGCCAACCGTCTCTTCATGTCGATGCTGACCTCGCGCCGCGATCCGGAACTGATCCTGCGCCGTATGAATGAGGCCGGCGTGCTCGGCCGCTTCATCCCGGAATTCGGCAAGATCGTCTCGCTGATGCAGTTCAATATGTATCACCATTATACCGTGGATGAGCATCTGCTGCGCGCCGTCGATGTGCTGTCACGGATCGATCAGGGCCGCGACGAGGAACTGCATCCGCTCGCCGTCAAGCTGATGCCAGGCATCGAGGATCGCACCGCGCTGTTCGCCGCCGTCCTTCTCCACGACGTCGCCAAGGGCCGCCCGGAAGATCATTCGAGCGCCGGCGCCAAGGTTGCCCGCAAGCTCTGCCCGCGCTTCGGCATGACGCCCAAGCAGACCGAAACGGTCGCATGGCTGATCGAGGAACACCTGACCATGTCGATGGTCGCGCAGACGCGCGATCTCAACGACCGCAAGACGATCATCGATTTTGCCGAAAAGGTCCAATCGCTCGACCGCCTGAAAATGCTGCTGGTGCTGACGATCGCCGATATCCGCGCCGTCGGTCCGGGCGTCTGGAACGGCTGGAAGGGCCAGCTTCTGCGCACGCTGTATTACGAGACCGAACTGCTTTTGTCCGGCGGCTTTTCCGATCTGCCGCGCAAGGAGCGCGCAGCCCATGCCGCCGACGTGCTGTTTGAGGCGCTGTCCGACTGGAGCCAGAAAGACCGCAAGACCTACACCAAGCTGCACTATCAGCCGTATCTGCTGTCGGTGCCGCTGGAAGACCAATTGCGCCACGCCCGCTTCATCCGCGAGGCCGACAAGACCGGCCGGGCGCTGGCGACGATGGTGCGCACGCACCAGTTCCACGCCATCACCGAAATCACCGTCCTGTCGCCAGACCATCCGCGCCTGCTTGCGGTCATCGCCGGCGCCTGTGCTGCTGCCGGCGCCAACATCGTCGATGCGCAGATTTTCACCACGTCGGACGGCCGGGCGCTGGATACGATCCTCGTCAATCGCGAGTTCCCTGACGACAATGACGAGATGCGCCGGGCGGCGAATATCGGCAAGATGATCGAGGACGTCCTGTCGGGCACGAAACGCCTGCCGGAGGTGATTGCCAGCCGCACGAAGCACCGAAAGCGCAACAAGGCCTTCACGGTGCCGCCAGCCGTCACCATCAGCAACAGCCTGTCGAACAAGTTCACCGTCATCGAGGTGGAATGCCTCGACCGCACAGGCCTGCTCTCGGAAATCACCGCCGTTCTCTCCGACCTGTCGCTCGATATCGCTTCGGCTCACATCACCACCTTCGGCGAGAAGGTCATCGATACGTTCTATGTCGCCGATCTCGTCGGCCAGAAGATCACCAACGAGGCCCGGCAGAGCAATATCGTCGCGCGGCTGAAGGCCGTGATGTCGGATGAGGCGGACGAGATGCGTGACCGCATGCCGTCGGGCATGATCGCGCCGCAGCACACGCGCTCCGTCACCGGCGCAAAAAAAGCCAAGGCGGAATCATGAGCCTCGTCAAGAAATTCATGACCGTCGGCGGCGCCACGCTCGGCAGCCGTATCTTCGGTTTCGCCCGTGAAATGCTGATGGCCGCAGCGCTCGGCACCGGCCCCATGGCCGACGTCTTCTACGCTGCCTTCCGGTTCCCAAATCTGTTTCGCCGCCTCTTTGCCGAAGGTGCCTTCAACGCGGCCTTCGTTCCATTGTTTTCCAAGGAAATCGAAGCCAACGGCACGGATGGCGCCAAGCGCTTTTCCGAAGAAGTGTTCGGCGTGCTGTTCACGGTGCTTTTGCTGATCACCATCGCGATGGAACTGTCGATGCCGCTTCTGGTGCGCTTCGTCATCGCGCCCGGTTTTGCCGATGATGTCGAAAAATCGAGCCTCACCGTGCGCATGGCGATGGTGATGTTCCCGTATCTCATGTGCATGTCGCTGACGGCGATGATGAGCGGCATGCTGAATTCGCTGCACCATTTCTTCGCTGCCGCCGTCGCCCCGATTTTCCTCAACGTGGTGATGATCGGCGCCCTGCTTTATGCGCTCTACACGGGTGCCGACCCGCTTGCGACCGCCTGGTATCTGTCCTGGGGCGTCCTTGTGGCGGGCGTGCTGCAGCTTGGCGTCGTCTATCTTGGCGTCCGTCATGCCGGCATGAGCATTGGCCTCAAGTTTCCCCGCGTCACGCCCAACGTTAAGCGCCTGCTGATCCTGGCCGTCCCGGCCGCGATCACCGGTGGCATCACCCAGATCAACCAGTTGATCGGCCAGGCGATCGCCTCCGCGCAGGATGGCGCTATCGCGGCCCTGCAATATGCCGATCGGATCTATCAGCTGCCGCTCGGCGTGGTCGGCATCGCCGTCGGTGTTGTGTTGTTGCCGGAACTGGCGCGGGCGCTGAAGGGCAACCAGTTGCGCGAAGCCGGCAACCTGCAGAACCGGTCGATCGAGTTCGTGCTGTTCCTGACCATTCCGGCCGCCTTCGCCCTTTGGATCCTTTCCGAAGAGATCATCCGGGTGCTCTACGAGCGCGGCGCCTTCCATGCGGAAAACACCGCCGTCGTCGGCTCCATCCTTGCCATCTACGGCATCGGTCTACCGGCCTTCGTGCTGATCAAGGCGCTGCAGCCGGGTTTCTATGCGCGCGAGGACACCAAGACGCCGATGCGGTTCTCGGCCGTTGCCGTCGCCGCCAATTGCACGCTGGCGATCACGCTGTTTCCCCGCCTCGGTGCGCCAGGGATCGCGGTTGCCGAAGCGGCGGCCGGCTGGATCAGCACGGTCCTGCTGTTCGTCACGCTGCTGCGCCGTGGTCATTTGACGTGGGAATGGGCGCTGCTGCGCCGCACGGCTCTGCTTGTCGTTTCGGCGGCGATCATGGGCGGCGTGCTTTATTACCTGCGAAGTGTCTTTGCCGTCTCGCTGGCGTCGGGCTCACCGTTCTGGACGAAACTGGGCGCGCTTGGAATTCTGATCGGCGTTTCGATGGTCGTCTACTTTGCCGTCGCCTTCCTGATCGGCGGAGCGGATCTGTCGATGATCCGGCGCAACATCAAGCGCAGGGGTGCACCCACTGCACCGCCGCCAACCGATACCTGAGCCGTGCAGCCTTCAGGCGCGCTTTCCCGAACGGCGCTTGGCGCTGAGGAAATGACGCTTCGACTTGCCGCAATGGGCCCATTGGCGCCGGGGACCGGTATCGACATGAACGATACCGTTGCAGTAGCGGCCGATGCCGCCGATGCCCGGCGCGGTTCTCGCAGCAGCCAGGATTCTGCTTTCCGAAACGCCGGGCACGCGGATATCGGCCGCCTGGCAAAATCGGTGCATCGAGCCGGGCCGGTGCGCGCGCGGCCTGTGACCGGAGGTCACCAGCGGCCGGCGGCCGGTTTTCATAGCGATATGCGCAAGAATACCCTCGAGGCGCGATGAAAAACAGCCGGTTCTGACCGATACGGTCTGGACGGCGTAGGCTATTGTTCTGCTGTGCATCGGGAGTTTCACCTTACGCGGCCGCTCATCCTTGGCCCCGGCAATGGCGAAATTGGAAACGGCGAGCAGGCACGCAAGAGCGAGTGAGATCAGAATACGCATGACAATCCCCTTGGCATAGCCCCGATCAGCATCCCTTTTCGGATGGGGCAGATGCAAAATGTCGGTTCGCCGCGTCATGGGAGATACGCAGTACAGCAGAACGAGCTCGGCCTATGAACCTTGGTTGCGAAGGGATTGGCAAATTCATCCGAAATAAAGCATTTTTATGAAATTAAATACTTGTAGCTCTAAAGAGCTATGCCGCAATTCCGCCTATTTGATTAATTTTGACCGAATATTAGAGGAAAAAATTCCAACTTGGGTGTTTGGAATCAACGCTTTGGCCTGCGTTTGCGCCGCGAGGGCCGGCAATTTTCCATCTGCACTGCCTGCGACTGCCTCCTGATCGTCAAAACACCCGGCATGCCTCTTGATCGCCGCTACGCCTGTGTGCATAAGCCCGCCAACAGCAACAGCAACAGCAACAGCAACAGCAACAGAGGCCGGGCCCTCCACAAGCCCGAATGAGGACACGATGTCAGACTTCAAGCCGCTCGTTTTTTCCGGCGTCCAGCCGACAGGCAATCTCCACCTCGGCAATTATCTCGGCGCGATCCGCAAGTTCGTGGCCCTGCAGGAAAACAACGACTGCATCTATTGCGTTGTCGATCTGCATGCGATCACCGCGCAGCTGGTGCATGAGGACATGCCCGGCCAGATCCGCTCGATCGCCGCCGCCTTCATCGCGTCCGGTATCGATCCGGCAAAGCACATCGTCTTCAACCAGTCGGCCGTGCCGCAGCATGCCGAACTTGCCTGGATCTTCAATTGCGTCGCCCGCATCGGCTGGATGGAACGCATGACACAGTTCAAGGATAAGTCCGGCGGCAAGAATGCCGAGCAGATGTCGCTGGGCCTGCTGGCCTATCCTAGCCTGATGGCTGCCGATATCCTCGTCTACCGCGCCACCCATGTGCCTGTTGGCGACGATCAGAAACAGCATCTGGAGCTTGCCCGCGATATCGCCCAGAAGTTTAACATCGATTTCGGCGACCATATCCGCCGGACCGGTTGCGGCATCGATATCAAGGTCGGCGAAGAGCCGGTGCATGCCTATTTCCCGATGGTCGAGCCGCTGATCGGCGGTCCCGCGCCGCGGGTCATGTCGCTGCGTGATGGCACCAAGAAGATGTCGAAGTCGGATGCGTCCGATCTGTCGCGCATCAACCTGATGGACGATGCCGAGACGATCTCGAAGAAGATCCGCAAGGCCAAGACCGATCCGGATGCCTTGCCGAGCGAAGCCGAAGGCCTCAAGGGCCGCCCGGAAGCCGATAATCTTGTCGGTATCTACGCGGCCCTGTCGGACAAGACGAAGGCTGAGGTGCTCGCAGAGTTCGGCGGGCAGCAGTTTTCCGTCTTCAAGCCGGCTCTGGTTGATCTGGCGGTCACCGTTCTCGCCCCGATCTCCGACGAAATGCGCCGCCTGATGGACGACACGACCCATATCGACGGCATCCTGCGCGACGGCGGCGAGCGGGCCCGGGCACGGGCGGAAGTGACGATGAAACAGGTCCGCGACATCGTCGGCTTTCTGCAATAATTCGCCGCAAAAGAAACCTTGCAGCCAAAAATATCGGGTGTAAGAGTCGCCTCATGGTTTCAACACGACTCTCAAGACTGGAAGGTCACCGCCGCAAATTCATGGCGGTGATCGACGATACGCCGGAATGCGGCCGCGCCGTCCATTATGCCGGCATGCGGGCGAAAAACTCCAATGGCGGTCTTGTTCTGCTCTATGTCATCGCCGACGCCGACTTCCAGCAATGGCTGGGTGTCGAGGGTATCATGCGGGCGGAAGCCCGGGCCGAGGCCGAGGCAACGCTTGCCAAGATCGCCCAGACGGTGCGCGAAAAAATCGGCATCGAGCCGGAAATGGTCATCCGCGAAGGTGGCGCGACGGATCAGATCTACAGCCTGATCGAGGAAGATCGTGACATCGCGATCCTGGTGCTGGCCGCCGGTTCCGCCAAGGACGGGCCCGGACCACTGGTCTCGTCGATTGCCGGCAAGACCGCCGCTTTTCCAATTCCCGTCACGGTCATCCCGGACCTTTTGACGGACGAGGAAATCGACGCGCTGAGCTGAGCCTTGCCCTTTATGGCAGGATCAACGGAATTGATCCTGGGGCGGCCGAAACGCTGGCCCGTGCATCTTGAAGCTGCCGTCCAAACGGCCTATATTCTTTTGAATAATTCTAAACAGGCTGGTTGAACGCGATCCCGGCCGACGCGGAGTAAAGACATGTTCATCCAGACCGAAGCCACGCCGAACCCCGCCACGCTCAAATTCCTGCCGGGCAAGGTGGTGATGGAAAACGGCACGGCGGAATTCCGCGACGAGGAAGAGGCTGCGGCCGGATCGGCTCTCGCTGCGCGCCTGTTTATGATCCCCGGCGTTACCGGCGTCTATTTCGGCTATGATTTTATCACGGTCACCAAGGAAGCGCAGGAATGGCAGCACCTGAAGCCTGCCATCCTCGGCTCGATCATGGAGCATTTCATGTCCGGCCAGCCGGTCATGGCGGTCCAGACGCGCGCTGAAGAAAGCGATCAGGATGGCGAGTTCTTCGAAGAAGGCGACGAAACCATCGTCGCGACCATCAAGGAACTGCTGGAAACCCGCGTTCGCCCGGCTGTCGCCCAGGATGGCGGCGACATCACCTTCAAGGGTTTCCGCGATGGCACGGTCTTCCTCAACATGAAAGGCGCCTGCGCCGGCTGCCCGTCCTCGACGGCGACGTTGAAGCACGGCGTGCAGAACCTTTTGCATCATTTCATCCCGGAAGTGCAGTCGGTCGAAGCCGTCTGAGCGAGCGTTCCTCCGTGCCACGGCTATCCATCAAAGACATGAACCCATGATCGTCCTGGCCATCGATACTGCTGGGACGGGCTGCTTTGCCGCAGTCTATGACAGCTCCACTGATGCGGTTCTCGCCTCCGCCGGTGCGGATATCGGCCGCGGTCATGCCGAGCAGTTGATGGCATTCATCGATCAGGCGCTGGCCGAAAGCGGCAAGGTGCTTGCGGACATGGACCGGATCGCCGTCACCATCGGCCCCGGTTCCTTCACCGGCATCCGCGTCGGCGTCGCCGCCGCGCGTGGTTTTGCGCTGGCGCTGAATGTGCCCGCCGTCGGCGTCTCGACCCTTGCTGCGATCGCCGAGGCTGGCCGGGAACTGCACCCGGGACGCGCCATACTGGCCACGATCGATGCCAAGCGCGACGAACTGTATTGCCAGAGTTTTGAAGCTGATGGCGCTGCGCGCAGCGAAGCATTGATGCTCGAAATTCCGGAAGCTCAAAGACTATTTGCCGATTTCGACGGCCTCATTTGCGGCACCGCGACCAGGCATCTGACGGACCAGCCGCCGGAAAGCGCCGCGCAAACAGATCTCACGGATATCCGTCTTGTTGCCCGCCTCGGTGCCGCAGCCGATCCGTTACGGGGCAAGCCGAGCCCGCTTTATCTGCGTGGCCCGGACGTCAAGTCGCAGGCCGGTTTCGCGGTGGCGCGAGCGTAAGATGTCGCTGACCGATTATTTCGTCCGCAAGCCCGAATTCGATATTTTCGCCCTGGAAACGGCCGACCTGCCGCAGGCAGCCGCCATCCACAAAATGCGCTTCAAGCAGGCCTGGAGCGATGGGGAACTGCATTCCCTGCTGATCCAGGATACCGTCTTCGGCTTCATCGCCCGCCAGAGCAATGCCTATACGAGGCCGTTCATTACGCAGCCGCTGGTCGGCGGCTTCGTCCTGTCGCGGGTTGCGGCCGGTGAAGCGGAAATCCTGACCATCGGCGTCGATCCGCGGTTTTCGCGCCTCGGTCTCGGCTGGCGGCTGATGCGGGCGGCCTTGCGCGAGGCACAGGATCAGGCGGCCGAAACGGTCTTCCTCGAAGTGGACGAGACCAACACGGCCGCCGTCGCGCTTTACCGCAAGCTCGGCTTTGCCAAGGTCGGCGAAAGACGCGCTTATTATCAAGGTGTTAACGGCGCTAAAACCGGCGCCCTTGTCATGCGCCTCGATCTTGGTTAGCCGTATCGGCTGAATGAGAGGGACGCGCTTGCGCCGCCACGCCGACAAGACCTGCTGCTTTGGAGACAGACACGACGCCGCTCTGCCGATGCGGGGCGCCCGCGCGTGATCAACTGGCTGCGCGTCACACTCTGCATGACGGTTCTGATTGTCGCCACGCTTGTCATGGTGCCGGTGCAGATGCTGTTTCTCTGGCTGGATAGACCGCAACGGCGCACATTGCCCCGCCTCTGGCACCGCATGGCCTGCCGTCTTGTCGGCATCCGTGTGCGTGTCCATGGCTCGCCGGACCGGCAGCGGCCGTTGATGCTGGTGTCGAACCACGCCAGCTGGAAGGATGTTCTTGTTCTCGGTTCGATCGCCGACGTGGTGTTTGTCGCCAAGTCCGACGTCAAGGCATGGCCGGTGTTCGGTCTTCTCGCCCGCCTGCAGGCAACGATCTTCATCGACAGGGATCAGAAGCGCACCACCGGCAATCAGGTCAACGAAATCGGCAAGCGGCTGGCCGATGGCGAGATCGTCGTGCTGTTCCCTGAAGGCACGACGTCGGATGGTAACCGGCTGCTGGAGATCAAGACCTCGCTGTTCGGCGCCGCCGCTGCCGCCGTTCCGTTGTCTCCGACCGGTGCCGTCCACGTCCAGCCGGTCGCCATTGCCTATACCGGCATCCACGGCATGGCGATGGGGCGCTATCACCGGCCGGTCGCCGCCTGGCCTGGCGATATCGCGCTGGCGCCGCATCTCCTCGGTATCCTCCATGAGGGCGCTGTGGATGTCGATGTCATCTATGGCGAACAGATCACCTACACCGCAGACAGCAACCGCAAGGTCGTCAGCCGTCAGGTGGAAAAGAGCATCCGCTCGATGCTGGCCCTCAAGCTGCGCGGCCGTTGAAGCCGTTGGGGCAAGGGAAAGGGCTTCAATTTTGGGCCTCGATGCTCTATGGAACCGGGCATGACACAGGAAACCGCCGTTTTATCCGCAAAGCCTGAAATGGCTCTTGAAAGCTCAGCCGTCCGCAAGGTCTTTGTGAAGACCTATGGCTGTCAGATGAACGTCTACGATTCCGACAGGATGACGGATGCGCTGGCGAAGGACGGCTACGTCTCGACCGACGTCATGGAAGACGCCGATCTCGTCCTGTTGAACACCTGTCATATCCGCGAGAAAGCCGCCGAGAAAGTCTACTCTGCGCTTGGGCGGCTGCGTGACCTGAAGAAGAAAAAGGCCGCCGAAGGCCGCGAAATGATGATCGGCGTTGCCGGTTGCGTCGCGCAGGCCGAAGGCGACGAAATCCTGCGCCGGGCTCCTGCCGTCGATCTCGTGATCGGCCCGCAGACCTATCACCGGCTTCCCGAAGCCCTGAAGCGCGTCCAGCGCGGCGAACGGGTGCTGGAAACCGACTATGCCATCGAGGACAAGTTCGAGCATCTGCCGGCCCCGGACAAGGCCAGGACCAGGGCGAGGGGCGTCACCGCGTTCCTCACCGTGCAGGAAGGCTGCGACAAGTTCTGTACGTTCTGCGTCGTGCCTTACACGCGCGGCTCCGAAGTGTCCCGCCCGGTCGCCCAGATCGTTGCCGAAGCGCAGAAGCTGGTCGATGCCGGCGTGCGCGAAATCACTCTGCTTGGCCAGAACGTCAATGCCTGGCACGGCGTTGGCGCCGATGGCGGAAAATGGGGGCTCGGCGAGCTTCTGCACCGCCTGACGCAGATCGAGGGCCTTGCCCGGCTTCGCTATACGACCAGCCATCCGCGTGACATGGACGACAGCCTGATCGAGGCCCATCGCGACCTGAAGCAGCTGATGCCCTATCTGCATCTGCCGATCCAGTCGGGCTCCAACCGCATCCTGAAAGCGATGAACCGGCGGCACACGACGGCCGAGTACATCGCGCTGATCGCCCGCATCAAGGCGGCCCGGCCCGATCTAGCGCTTTCTGGCGATTTTATCGTCGGCTTCCCCGGCGAGACGGATGAGGATTTCGAGGATACGCTGCGTCTGGTCGAAACCGTTGGTTATGCACAGGCATTTTCGTTCAAGTATTCGACCCGTCCGGGAACGCCCGGCGCCGAGCTTAGCGATCAGGTGCCGGAAGACGTCAAGGCCAAGCGATTGGAAAGATTGCAGGCTTTGTTGTTGAAACAGCAGAACGAGTTTGCCCAGGCCTGCATCGGCAAGACGATTGACCTTCTTCTGGAGAAGCCGGGCCGCATGCCGGGCCAGCTGATCGGCCGTTCGCCCTGGCTGCAGTCGGTGAATGTTGATGCAAAGTCATCGCAAATCGGTGACATTGTTTCTGTACGAATCACTGGTGCGGGCCCTAACAGTCTGTTTGCCGAGGTGGTAAGCTAAGGGACCGCTAACTCAAGGAGCCTGACCGCTTGAACGGACACGAATTGGTTTCATCCTCGCCGCGCCAGTCGAAAACATCCGCGACAGACGTCAATCACTTCGTGCTCACATTTGAGAACAACCGGTTCGCCAGCGAGTTGTTTGGCCAGTTCGACCAGAATCTCAAATTGATCGAACAGCGCCTGCATATCGATGCGCGGCCGCGCGGCAATTCCGTTTCGATCTCGGGCGAAGTGATCGCCACCAATCAGGCCCGCCGGGCGCTCGATTATCTCTACGGGCGCCTGCAGAACGGCAGCACCGTCGAATCCTCCGATGTCGAAGGCGCCATCCGCATGGCCGTGGCGGCCGACGATCAGCTACAGTTGCCGACCATGGAAAAGAAAGCCAAGCTGAACCTCGCGCAGATTTCGACGCGCAAGAAGACCGTCGCGGCCCGCACGCCGACGCAGGACGCCTATATGCGCGCGCTGGAGCGGTCCGAGCTGGTGTTCGGCGTCGGCCCAGCCGGTACCGGCAAGACCTATCTGGCGGTCGCCCACGCCGCCCAGCTTCTGGAACGCGGCGCCGTTGATCGTATCGTTCTGTCGCGCCCGGCCGTTGAAGCAGGCGAGCGCCTCGGCTTCCTGCCCGGCGACATGAAGGACAAGGTCGATCCCTATCTGCGTCCGCTCTATGACGCGCTCTACGATATGATGCCGGGCGACAAGGTCGAGCGGGCGATCACGGCCGGCGTCATCGAAATCGCGCCGCTCGCCTTCATGCGCGGACGCACACTCGCCAATGCCGCCGTCATCCTCGACGAGGCGCAGAACACCACGACGATGCAGATGAAGATGTTCCTGACGCGCCTCGGTGAAAACGGCCGGATGATCGTCACGGGAGATCCAAGCCAGGTCGACCTGCCGCGCGGCGTCAAGTCCGGCCTTGTCGAAGCCTTGCAGATCCTGAAAGGGGTCGAAGGCGTCTCGGTTGTCCGCTTCAAGGACGTCGATGTCGTCCGCCATCCGATGGTTGCCCGTATCGTTCGCGCCTATGAGGCAACGACCGCCGTGCATGACGAAAGCGAGCAGAGCGACCGCTGATAAGGCGGAAAGCAAGCCAGACATGACGAGCCTTGATATCCAGATCAGTGTCGAGGAGGGCCCATGGCCCTCCGAGGCGGACCTTGCGTCGCTCAGCGAGCGCGTCCTTGGCGCGAGTGCCGATTTCCTGAAGCGTGAAGAAAAGCAGCCGTTTCCGAAAATACCGCCGGAAGTGTCGCTGGTCTTTACCGACGATGCCTCCATTCGCGAGATCAATGCGGAATGGCGCAGCCAGGACAAGCCGACCAATGTCCTGTCGTTTCCCGCCTTTCCGGTGATGCCGGGCAAGATGCCGGGGCCGATGCTCGGCGATATCATCCTTGCCCATGAAACGCTGGTGCGCGAGGCTGACGACCTCGGCAAGCCTTTCGACGAGCACCTGACACACCTGCTGGTGCATGGATTTCTGCATCTTTTCGGCTATGATCATCTTGATGACGCTGACGCTGAAAGAATGGAGAGCCTTGAGACTCGCATTTTGGCTGGTCTTGGGCTATCTGATCCCTATGGGGACAGTGATCCCGTATGATAGTTTGGAACAATGAGCGATTTTAGAGCACAGCCGGCTGCGGTTGTTAGAGATGAGGCGGAAGCCTCCAGTCAGGACGAGGCGGGCAGTAGTAGCACCGTCCCGAAATCTGAGAACGGGAAATCCGGCACCTCATTCTGGAGCCGCGCTGCCCGGATATGGCGCGCCAGCAGCGGCTCAAGCCTGCGTGAAGATCTCGCAGATGCGCTGATGACCGGCGGCCATGAGGGCGATACGGCCTTTTCGCCGGCCGAACGCGCCATGCTCAACAATATCCTGCGGTTCCGCGAAGTCCGCGTCGAGGATGTCATGGTCCCGCGCGCCGATATCGAGGCGGTTGATCTCACCATCACCATCGGCGAACTGATGGTGATCTTCGAGGAATCCGGCCGCTCGCGCATGCCTGTCTATAGCGAGAGCCTTGATGATCCGCGCGGCATGGTCCATATCCGCGATCTGCTCTCCTATGTCACCAAGCAGGCCCGCAACAAGCGGCGCAGCGGCAGCCGTTCAGCTGCGGGCGCAACGGCCACTGTGGCGGAAAAGCCGGTTCGCCAGCCCAAGCCGGGTTTTGATCTCGGCCGCATCGATCTGTCAAAGACGGTCGAGGAAGCCGGCATCATCCGTCAGGTCCTGTTCGTGCCGCCGTCCATGCATGCATCGGACCTGATGCAGCGCATGCAGGCCGCCCGTATCCAGATGGCCCTGGTGATCGACGAATACGGCGGCACCGATGGTCTTGCCTCGCTTGAGGATATCGTCGAAATGGTCGTCGGCGATATCGAAGATGAACATGATGATGAAGAGGTCATGTTCGCCAAGACGTCCGACGATGTGTTCGTCGCCGATGCCCGCGTCGAACTGGAAGAGATCGCCGCGGCGATCGGCCCGGATTTCGACGTGCGCGAGCAGCTTGAGGATGTCGATACGCTCGGCGGTCTGGTCTTTGCCGCGCTTGGCCGCATCCCGGCCCGTGGCGAAGTCGTTCAGGCGATCCCCGGCTTTGAGTTCCAGGTTCTCGATGCCGATCCGCGCCGGGTGAAACGTGTGCGGATTGTCCGCAAGCGTCCGCCGGCCCGCCGCCGTCCGGCAAAGGGCGAAGAGGATGTGCCTTTCGAGGCAACTCCAATCGCCGCACCAGAGAAATCCCTGCGCGAAACCGGCTGAGCGCCATGCTCTGAACGTCAAAACACCGTTTCCAGGCACGACAAGCCGCCGCTTTTTTGGAACACTGCCCCACGTTGATTCGGGTTTACGGTCGTTGCGCGCTGTTTGCGCCCATGGCCGGTGGCGGCTTGCGCCGATTGGGGGAAGTGAATGGAGTGGCTTGCGGGCAGGATCATGCTGTTGTCGGGAGCCCGCCGGGCCCTTGTCGCCTTCGTCGCTGGTTTGATCGCCGTTTTTGCATTGCCGCCTTTCGGCATTTTCGCGGCGCCGTTCCTGTCCTTCCCAATTCTCGTCTGGCTGATCGACGGCGCATCGGGAAATCCCGACCACGGTCTGTTCAGGCGCAGTTTTCCGGCATTCTGGATCGGCTGGTGTTTCGGCTTCGGCTATTTCCTCGGCGGCCTGTGGTGGCTGGGCAACGCGCTTCTTGTCGAGGCCGATGATTTTGCCTGGGCCGTACCGCTGGCAGTGATCGGCGTTCCGGCGTTCCTCGCCTTTTTCTATGCCTTCGCAACGGCTGTGGCCCGGATCCTGTGGTCTGATGGGCTTGGCCGGATTGCAGCGCTTGCCTTTGCTTTTTGCCTGTTTGAATGGCTGCGCAGCTTCGTTCTGACCGGCTTTCCCTGGAATGCGATCGGCTATGCGGCCATGCCCATTCCGCTGATGATGCAATCGGCTTCGCTCATCGGTCTTGGTGGCGTGACACTGCTTGCCGTTTTCGTCTTCGCGGCCCCCGCGCTGATCGGCACGCGCAAGGGCCTGCGTTTCGGGCTCGGGGCCGCGGCGGTGCTGGTCGCCGCTCATGTCGGTTATGGATATTATCGCCTAGGCCGGCCCTTGCCGCTGCCGGCCGATCCGGCGGTCACCTTTCGCCTGGTTCAGCCGCTGATCGATCAATCGAAGAAGTTCGATGACAACGAGCGGATGGCGATCTTTGAAGAACATCTGAAGCTGACGCAGGCGCCGGCCGAAAATGGCGGCAAGCGGCCGGATGTCATCGTCTGGCCGGAAACCGCCGTGCCGTTCATTCTGACGGAGAATCCGGATGCGCTGCTGCGGATTTCGGACGTGCTCCAGGATGGCCAGATTCTGATCGCCGGTGCTGTCCGGGCCGAGGATGCCGGCGCTGGCCAGCCGCCGCGCTATTACAATTCGATCTATGTCATAGACGATCGCGGTCAGATCGTTGGCGCGTCCGACAAGGTACACCTTGTTCCCTTCGGAGAATATCTGCCGCTGGAGAGCCTTCTGTCGGCAGCCGGGCTCGATACGGTCGCCATGCCCGGCGGCTTCTCGGCTGCGGCAACAAGGTCCTTGCTGACATTGCCGGGCGGAAAGACGCTTTATCCGCTCATTTGCTACGAGGCGATCTTTCCGGGCGAAATCGGCAATGATGCGCTTCAGGCCAATGCAATGCTCAATCTGACCAATGACGCATGGTTCGGCAACACACCTGGACCCTATCAGCACTTCCAGCAGGCCCAGCTTCGTTCCGTCGAGACGGGCTTACCGTTGATCCGCGATGCCAACACGGGTATTTCCGCCGTCGTCAACGCGCGCGGTGAAGTTGTGACCGGATTTCCGTTCGGCGCCCGGGGCTTCGTGGACACACTTTTACCGGGAAAGTTTGCTTTGCTAATGGATCCACGTGAGCAAGCGCGCAACGGGATGCTACTCGCGTGTCTTTTTCTCGGATTCGCTGTTATTTCCCGCGCAAGTTTTATTCTGCGAGAGAATTGACCAAAAACCCCTAAAATTGCATAGTGGTTGTCACCATCGATCTTCACCTATGTTCAGAGGGTTTCCGCCCGGCTGCACAAC
>JAESFK010000351.1_pt1 | contig 26823 bp, 24 predicted proteins | sample 9269391 | NCBI WGS metagenome assembly JAESFK01 (sample SAMN14506231, study PRJNA617097) | algae metagenome | isolation source: Drouetiella hepatica UHER 2000/2452 and co-occurring heterotrophs from... | place: Slovakia: Slovak Paradise National Park, Hrabusice, Kosice Region | collected 2000-01-01
CCAACTCAAGGCACCCCACGGGGTCGGAGGGACGAGCCAGTGTCTCGGGAGGGAGACGGATGCGCCGGGTGGTCGTCGTCCTAGGCTGACCGGATGGACGACGGAGCCGACCGCGCCCGGAGGGCCCTCGCCGCCTCCGGGATGGCCTACGAGATCACCAGCCACGGCCGGGTGGGCTCGCTCGAGGAGGCCGCGCGGCTGCGCGGCGTCGAGCCCTCGGGCATCGTCAAGACCCTCGTGGTCCGGCGGGCCGAGGGCGACCACCTCTTCGTCCTCGTCCCCGGCGACCGCGAGATCTCCTGGCCCAAGCTGCGCGCCCACCTCGGCGTCAACCGGGTCTCGATGCCCGACGCCGACACCGCCCGCGAGGTCACCGGCTACGAGCGCGGCACCATCACGCCGTTCGGGTCGCTGCGGGCGCTGCCGGTCGTGGCCGACGCCACCCTCACGGGGCGCACCGTGTCGATCGGCGCGGGGGCGCACGGGGTGGCCGCCACCGTCGGGGCCGACGCGCTCGTCGCCGTCCTCGACGCCGAGGTCGCCGACGTCACCGACCCCCGCTGACCCCACCCCCGTTGACCCCGCCCGGTCTCTCGACTTCTTGCGAGTTCCGCCGCTCGACGCGCGCGTCGCACGGCGTGTCGGCGGCGGAACTCGCAATGAGTGGGGATCCGGGGGGTCAGGACTCGCGCATCGGGACGCGGACGCCGCGCTCGGCGGCCACCTCGTCGGCGTGCTCGTACCCGGCGTCGCAGTGCCGGATGACACCCATCCCCGGGTCGTTGGTCAGCACCCGCTCGAGCTTCTCGGCCGCGAGCTCGGTGCCGTCGGCCAGCGAGACCTGCCCGGCGTGGAGGGAGCGGCCGATGCCGACCCCGCCGCCGTGATGGATGGACACCCAGCTCGCGCCCGAGGCGGTGTTGACGAGCGCGTTGAGCAGCGGCCAGTCGGCGATCGCGTCCGAGCCGTCGAGCATCGACTCGGTCTCGCGGTAGGGCGAGGCGACCGAGCCGCAGTCGAGGTGGTCGCGGCCGATGACGAGCGGGGCGCTGACCGCCCCCGAGGCGACGAGGTCGTTGAAGGCCAGCCCCGCCCGGTCGCGCTCGCCGTACCCGAGCCAGCAGATGCGTGCCGGCAGGCCCTGGAACGCGATCCGCTCGCGCGCGCCGCGCATCCACTTCTGGAGCCGGTCGTTGTCGGGGAAGAGGTCCATCACGGCCCGGTCGGTGGCGTCGATGTCCTTGGGGTCGCCGGAGAGCGCCGCCCACCGGAAGGGGCCCTTGCCCTCGCAGAACAGCGGCCGGATGTACGCGGGCACGAAGCCGGGGAAGTCGAAGGCGCGCTCGTACCCACCCTGGCGGGCCTCGTCGCGGATCGAGTTGCCGTAGTCGAAGACCTCGGCGCCGGCGTCGAGGAAGCCGACCATCGCCTCGACGTGGCGGGCCATCGAGGCCCGGGCGCGGTCGGTGAACTCCTCGGGCTTCTTCTCGGCGTACTCGGCCCAGTCCTCGAGCGCGATGCCCTCGGGGAGGTAGCTCAGCGGGTCGTGGGCGCTCGTCTGGTCGGTGACGACGTCGACGGGCACGCCGCGGCGGAGCAGCTCGGGGAAGACCTCGGCCGCGTTGCCGACGACGCCGACGGAGAGGGCCCGGCGCTCGGCTTTGGCCCGCAGGACGCGGTCGACAGCGTCGTCGAGGTCGCCAGCGACCTCGTCGAGGTAGCGGTGCTCGACCCGTCGGTGCAGGCGGGCGGGGTCGACGTCGACGACGAGGCACACGCCGTCGTTCATCGTGACGGCGAGCGGCTGGGCGCCACCCATCCCGCCGCAGCCGGCGGTGAGGGTGAGGGTGCCGGCCAGGGTCCCGCCGAAGCGCTTCTCGGCCACCGCGGCGAACGTCTCGTAGGTGCCCTGCACGATGCCCTGCGTGCCGATGTAGATCCACGAGCCGGCCGTCATCTGGCCGTACATCGTCAGCCCGAGGTGCTCGAGGCGGCGGAACTCGGGCCAGGTCGCCCAGTCGCCGACGAGGTTGGAGTTCGCGAGGAGGACGCGGGGTGCCCACTCGTGCGTGCGGAAGACCCCGACCGGCCGCCCGGACTGCACGAGCATCGTCTCGTCGGCCCGGAGGTCGGTGAGCGTGCGGACCATCGCGTCGAAGGAGCGCCAGTCGCGGGCCGCGCGGCCGGTGCCGCCGTAGACGACGAGGTCGTCGGGGCGCTCGGCGACCTCGGGGTCGAGGTTGTTCATGAGCATCCGCAGCGGGGCCTCGGTGCTCCACTGGCGGGCGGTGAGGGTGCTGCCGCGGGGGCTGCGGACCGGGCGGGCGCCGTCCATGTCGTGCTCCTTCGGGTCGGGCGGGCGGGGTCGGGTGTGCGGGTCAGGCGAGGGGGCCGGTGTGCTGCTCGACGGCGCGGCGGAGCGTGCCGTCGGTGACGAGGCGGTGGGCGACCTCGATCTCGGGGGCGAGGAAGCGGTCCGGGCCGGGGACGCCGGCGCCGGCCGCGGTGAGCGCCTCGACGACGGCGCCGGTCGCGGGGGCAGGCACGAGGGGCGCGCGCAGCTGCAGGCCGCGGGCGGCGGTGAGCACCTCGACGGCGAGCACGCGGGAGAGGCCGTCGACCGAGCGGCGCAGCTTGCGGGCGGCCGACCAGCCCATCGAGACGTGGTCCTCCTGCATCGCGCTGCTCGGGATGGAGTCGACGGAGGCGGGCACGGCGAGGCGCTTCAGCTCCGAGACGACGGCCGCCTGCGTGTACTGCGCGATCATGTGGCCGCTGTCGACTCCGGGGTCGTCGGCGAGGAACGGCGGCAGGCCGTTGCTGCGGGAGACGTCGAGGAAGCGGTCGGTGCGGCGCTCGGACATCGACGCGACGTCGGCGGCGACGATGGCGAGGAAGTCGAGGACGTAGGCGACCGGGGCGCCGTGGAAGTTGCCGTTGCTCTCGACCCGGCCGTCGGGGGTGACGACGGGGTTGTCGACGGCGGAGGCCAGCTCGTTCGCGGCGACGCGGGCGGCGTGGTCGACGGTGTCGCGGGCCCCGCCGGCCACCTGCGGCGCGCAGCGCAGGGAGTACGCGTCCTGGACGCGCGTGCACTCGTCGGTGCGGTGCGACTCGCGGATCGGGCTGCGCGCCATCACCTTCCGGATGTTCGCCGCGCTGACCGCCTGGCCGGGCTGGGGGCGCAGGGCGTGCAGGTCGGCCGCGAAGACGTCGTCGGTGCCGAGCAGCCCCTCGACGCTCATCGCGGCCGCGACGTCGGCGACGACGAGTAGCTCGCGCAGGTCGTGCAGCGCGAGGCAGAGCATCCCGAGCATGCCGTCGGTGCCGTTGACGAGGGCCAGGCCCTCCTTCTCCTCGAGCTCGACCGGGGCCAGGCCGGCGGCGGCGAGGGCGTCGGCGGCGGGCATCCGGGTGCCGGAGGCGTCGCGGACCTCGCCCTCCCCCATGAGCGCCAGCGCGCAGTGCGACAGGGGCGCGAGGTCGCCGGAGCAGCCGAGCGAGCCGTACTCGTGCACGACCGGGGTGATGCCGGCGTCGAGCATCCCGGCGTAGGTGCGCAGGGTCTCCTCGCGGATGCCGGTGCGCCCGGTGGCCAGGGTGGCGATCCGCAGCAGCATGAGCGCGCGAACGACCTCGCGCTCGACCTCGGGGCCGGAGCCGGCGGCATGGCTGCGGATCAGGCTGCGCTGCAACCGGTGTCGCAGCTCGACCGGGATGTGCCGGGTGGCCAGCGCGCCGAAGCCGGTGGAGACGCCGTAGTGCGGGCGGGTGTCGCCGGCCAGGTCGCGGATGATCTCGCGGGTGCGGCGGACCTCGGCGAGGGCGCCCTCGTCGAGGCGCACCGGGGCGTCGTGGCGGGCGACGGCGACGACGTCATCGACGGTGAGCGGTCCGGCACCGACGACGACGGTCGGGGTGGTGGTGGCGGCAGCGGTCATCCATCCATTGGAGGGCCGGCGGAGTCGCGCTGCCAGCGGCGCCCGGCGCATCCTGTCTCACACCCGAGACCCCGGAGCCTCCCCCGCCCCGCCCCACCACACGAGTATCGGGTGACCCGATATCCCTGCGCTTCACCCGGGAACCGTTCCGGGGTGAAGCGCGCCCGTATCGGGTGACCCGATACTCGTGGGACTCAAGGGGTCAGGCCGGGACGGGAACGCCCTCGGCCGCGGCGACGAGGTCGGCGTACCGGCCGCCGAGCGCCAGCAGCTCCTCGTGCGTCCCGGTCTCGACGACCCGCCCGCCGTCGAGCACCGCGATGCGGTCGGCGCGGCGCACGGTCGAGAGCCGGTGGGCGATGGTGACCGTCGTCCGGCCGCGGGCCAGCTCGTCGAGCGCGGTCTGCAGCGCCCGTTCGGTGGCGGTGTCGAGGGCCGAGGTCGCCTCGTCGAGGACGAGCACCGGCGGGTCGCGCAGGATGGTGCGCGCCACGGCGAGCCGCTGCTGCTCGCCGCCCGAGAACCGGTGGCCACGCGCCCCGACCACCGTGTCGAGCCCGTCGGGCAGCGAGGCCACGAGGTCCGCGACCTGCGCCGCCGCCAGCGCACGCCAGAGCTCGGCCTCGGTGGCCTCCGGCCGGGCGAGCAGCAGGTTGTCGCGCACCGAGTCGTGGACGAGGTAGCTCTCCTGGGACACCGTCCCGACGACGGCGGCGAGCACCCCGGGGTCGAGGTCTCGGACGTCCACGCCGTCCACCGACACGCGCCCGGAATCCGGGTCGTGGAGACGGGCCAGCAGGCCGGCCAGCGTGGACTTCCCGGACCCCGTCGCCCCGACGAGGGCCAGCGTCGACCCGGCCGGCACGTCGAGGGTGACGTCCGAGACGGCGTCGCGGTCCGAGCCCGGGTAGCGCACGGTGACGCCCTCGAGGCGGACGTGGCCGGAGACGAGCGAGGGCTCCAGCGGCACCGGATGGGCGGGCGCCGGCACGTCGGGCTCGAGGTCGAGGTACTCGAAGACCCGCGAGAACAGGGCCATCGAGGCCACCCACTGGGCGCCGACGTTGAGCAGCCCCATGAGCGGACGGAAGATGCCGGCCTGGAGCGCGGTGAAGGCGACGAGCGTGCCGATGGTCATCTCGCCCGAGGTGGCCGGCAGACCGGCCGCGAGGTAGACGAGCGCCGGGATGACCGCGAAGACGATCTGCATCGTCGCCATCCGCCAGCGCCCGGCGAGCTGCGAGCGCAGCTCGAGCCCGACGAGGTCCTCGGAGGTGGCGGCGAAGCGGTCGGCGGAGCGGCGGCTCGTGCCGAGGGTCTTGGCGAGGCGGACGCCGCTGACCGACAGCCCCTCCTCGATCTGGGCGTTGAGGTCGGCGAGGCGGCGCTGCTGCTGGGTGGTGACCTCGCGCCGGAGCAGGGCGACGCGGCGGGTCAGCCAGAGGGCCGGCGGCACGACGAGCAGCGAGAGGAGCGAGAGCCGCCAGGAGAGCGCGGCCATCGCGACGGCCGTGGCGACGGCGGTCGTGACGTTCGAGGCGATCGAGGTCGCGGTCGAGGTGACGACGCCCTGCATCCCGCCGACGTCGTTGACGAGGCGTGACTGCACCTCACCACCCCGGGTGCGGGTGAAGAACCCGAGCGACTGGCGCTGCAGGTGGGTGAAGACGTCGGTGCGCAGGCCGTGCATGACGCGCTGGCCGACCTGGGTCGAGAGCCAGGTCTGGACGACGCCGAGCAGCTGGGTGACCGCGGCGACCGCGACCATGCCGGCGACCGCCATCACCAGGAGGCGGACGTCCTGCTGCGGCAGTGCGACGTCGACGACCTCGCGGACGAGGAACGGCTGGGCGAGACCGACGATGCTCGTCACGACGATGATCGCCACGACGACGGCGATGCGCCGGCGGTGCGGGCGGAACAGGGCGAGCACGCGGGAGAGGCGGACGGGCGCCTCCTCGAGGCGGGCGCGGTCGCGGGGGTCGACGGTCATCGCGCCGCCGCGTCCGCCGCCACGCCCTCCACCGTGGCCGGCGCGACCGGGGTCGCCGGCGGGCACGTCGAAGGTGTGGGAACGGGTGGGGGTCTGGGTCGGGGCCGCTGTCACGGGCACCCCTCCTTCCGGTGGGACGTTTTAGTGAGGTTACCTCACAATGAGGCAAACGCACCAGTCGCCGGTAGCATTCCCCTCGTGCGCCCCCATGACGACACCCCCGCCGCCGACCTCGACCTCGGTGACCTCGTGATGCGGGTCGCGCGCGACCTGCGCCGCACCGGGATGGCCGCCTTCGAGCCCTACGACCTCGCCCCGCACCACGCGCGGGCGCTGCGCGTCGTCGGCCACCACGGGACGATGCGCCTCGGCGAGCTGGCCCAGCACCTGCGGGTGGCGCCGCGCTCGGTCACCGACGTCGTCGACGCCCTCGAGGAGCGCGGGCTCGCCGAGCGGAGCCCCGACCCCACCGACCGGCGCGCCCAGGTCGTCGGGCTGACCGCGCAGGGGCGCCGGCTGGTCGACGAGGTCGACGCGGCGCGGCGCACCGGGGCCGAGGCCTACTTCGGACGGCTGCCGGAGCGCGACCGCGCCAGCCTGCGGCGCATCCTCGAGCGCCTCGACGCCGCCGACTGACCGGGCCACCAGCCCGCGGCCCGTCGACCGACCGGAACCGTCAGCGACCGACCTCGTGCAAGCGGCAGGTCGCTGAAGGTTCCGGCATCCGGAGGGAAAGTGGGGGCGTCAGGGGCGGGTGACGAGGATGCCGTCCTCGTCGGCCCAGAGCGTGGCCCCGGGGACGAACTCGACGCCCCCGAAGCCGACCGGTTCGTCGCGCTCCCCCACCCCGTCCTTCGCGGACTTGCGCGGGTTCGACCCCAGCGCGAGCACCCCGAGGGGCAGCTCGCCGAGGGCCACGACGTCGCGCACCGCCCCGTGGATGACCACGCCGGCCCAGCCGTTCGCCACGGCCGAGGCCGCGATGAGGTCGCCCATCAGCGCCGACTCGAGCGAGCCGCCGCCGTCGACGACGAGCACCCGCCCGTTCCCCGGCTCGGCGAGGGTCGCCTTGACGAGCGCGTTGTCGCGGTGGCAGCGGATGGTCGAGACGGCGCCGGTGAAGCGCGCCACACCGCCGTACCGGCGCAGCTGCACCGAGCACGACTGGAGCGCGTCACCGTGCTCGTCGTACAGGTCGGCGGTCGCGAAGCCGTCGTCGCTCATGCCGCCTCCTCCTTGACCGCGAGCACGGGGCACCGGGCCTCGAGGAGGATGCGCTGCGCGGCCGAGCCCATGATCAGCTTGCCGACCGGGGTGCGGTGGCGCAGGCCGATGACGACGACCGACACCCCCCGCGAGTGCGCCTCCCGGACGATGACCTCGGCCGGGTCGCTGCCCTCCTCGACCTGCACGACCTCGACCTCCACCCCGAGCTCGGCGACGTCGCGCTCGACCCGCGCGAGGTCGTCCGCAGCGGCCCGGTGGGCGTCGACGAGCACGTCGTCCCGCGACATGTTGAGCACGACGAGCGGCTCGGAGCGGCGCCGCGCCTCCTCGACGCCGGCGCGCAGGGTCGCCTCACCGAGGGGGTTGGGCAGGTAGCCGACGAGAACGGTCATGACGAGGGTCCTTCCGACTGGGCGACACCGGTGGTGGGGACACCGGGGGGATGCGGGTCGTCGTCGCCGGGCCCGTCGTCGCCGCCGCGCCCGCGCCTCACGAGCTTCGCGACGAGCGGCCACAGCAGGACGGCGACGATGAAGGCGTAGCAGACCCAGGCCACCGGCCCGCCGAGCAGCCCCGACAGGTCGCCGCCGGACGTCTGCAGGGAACGCCGCATGTTCTTCTCGAACAGCGGCCCGAGGATCGCCCCGACGATGAGCGGCAGCACCGGCAGCCCGAAGCGCCGCATCGCGAACCCGAGGAAGCCCAGCCCGAGCAGCAGGTAGAGGTCGAAGGGCTGGCCCTGCACCGCGTAGGCGCCCATCGACGCGAAGAAGAGGATCCCCGCGTAGAGGTAGGGCCGCGGGATGCGCAGCAGCTTGGCCCAGGTGGGCGCGAGCGGCAGGTTGAGCACGAGGAGGAACAGGTTGCCGATGAACAGGCTCGCGACGAGCATCCACACGAGGTCGGGCTGCTTGGTGAGCAGGAGCGGCCCGGGCTCGATGCCGTAGGACATGAAGGCCGCGATGATGATCGCCGCCGTCGCGTTCGTCGGCAGGCCGAGGGCCAGCAGCGGCACCATCGTCCCCGCGGCCGACGCGTTGTTCGCGGCCTCCGGGCCGGCGACGCCCTCGATGGCGCCCTTGCCGAACTCCTCCGGGTGCTTGGTCAGCTTGCGCTCGGTGAGGTAGGACAGGAAGGTCGGGATCTCCGCGCCGCCGGCCGGGATGGCCCCGAAGGGGAAGCCCAGCGCCGTCCCGCGCAGCCACGGCTTCCACGACCGGCCCCAGTCCTCCTTGGACATCCACGGACGGCCGACGGGGATGACCGTGGCCGCCTTGCGCCGCAGGTGCGCCGCGACCCACAGCGCCTCGCCCATGGCGAAGATGCCGACGGCGATGACGACGACGTCGATGTTGTCGGCGAGGAACGGGCTGCCGAAGGTGAGGCGCTGCTGGCCGGTCACGAAGTCGGTGCCGACGAGGCCCAGCGCGAGGCCGACGAGCAGCGCCGCGAACCCGCGCAGCCGCGAGGACCCGAGGATCGCCGCGGTGCCGACGAAGGCGACGAGGATGATCGCGAGGAACTCGGGCGAGCCGAGGGTGATCGCGAAGTCGACGACCTGCGGCATGACGAGGACGATCAGCGCGGTGGCGATGGTGCCGGCGACGAACGAGCCGATCGCCGACGTCGCGAGCGCCTGCGCGGCCCGTCCCGACTTGGCCATCTTGTTGCCCTCGAGGGCGGTGACCACCGACGAGGACTCCCCGGGGGTGTTGAGGAGGATCGAGGTCGTCGACCCTCCGTACATCCCGCCGTAGAAGATGCCGCCGAAGAGGATGAGCGACTGCTCGACGGGCAGGCCGTAGGTGACGGGGAGCAGGAGGGCCACCGTCATGGCCGGCCCGATGCCGGGGAGGACACCGACGGCGGTGCCGACGGTGACCCCGAGGAGCGCGATGAGCAGGTTCATCGGCGTGATGACGTCGGCGAAGCCGCCGAGCAGGGCGTTGACGTTGTCCATCAGAGGATCCCCTGGAGGATGCCGGCGGGCAGGTTGACCCCGAGCCCGATGGCGAACGCGTAGAAGGTGATGAGCCCGAGGGCGATGCCGATGGCCAGGCCGCGCACGTGGTGGCGGTTGCCGAGGGCGAAGGCCGACAGGAAGAACAGCAGCGAGCCGCTGATGACCCAGCCGAGCGGCTCGATGAGGAGGGCGTTGAGGGCGAAGGCGCCGGCGAGCATCCCGACGGTCCTCCAGTCGGCGGCCTGGCCGAGCTCGACGTCCTCGCCGGCCTCGGCCTCGCCGACGCCGCCGCGGAAGACGTCGAGGGCGTAGAGGACGGCGACGAGCAGGAGGGCCCCGCCGACGACGAAGGGCATGGCGCGCGGACCCACGGGGTCGTTGCTGCTGGTGACGTGGCCGATGCGGCTCGCGTCGACGATGACGACCACCCCGACCAGGGCCAGGGCCGCGCACAGTCCGTACTGCGCGCGGTCCCTGACCGAGGTGGTGGCCGTGGTGGCCTCGGTGGTCATGTCAGGCCAGGCCGAGCTTCTGGAGGATGGAGGCGACCTCGGCGTCCTGGGCCTGGAGGAAGGCGCCGAACTCGTCGCCGGTCTCGAAGGCGTCGACCCAGCCGCGCTTCTCGAGCTCGGCCTTCCAGCCGGCCGAGGCGTGCATCTTCGTGAACGCGTCGATCCAGACCTGCTTGTCCTCGGCGGAGATGCCGGGGGGCGCGACGACGCCGCGCCAGTTGGTGAACTCGAGGTCGATGCCCGACTCCTTGAGGGTCGGCACGTCGGGCAGGGCCGCGACCCGCTCGGTGGAGGTCACCGCGAGGACGCGGACGTCACCGGCCTCGACCTGGTCGAGGAACTCGCCGAAACCGCTGGCGCCGAACGCGATCTTGTTGCCGAGCAGCGCGGGCAGCAGCTCGCCGCCGCCGTCGTAGGAGACGAAGCTGACCGTCTTGGGGTCGATGCCGACCGCGGACGCGAGCTGCATCGGGAGCAGGTGGTCCGGGCCACCGGGCGAGGAGCCGCCACCGACCGCGAGGGCCTTCGGGTCCTTCTTCCACGCGGCGACGAGCTGGGTGATGTCCGTGTAGGGCGAGTCCTTCGGGACGACGATGGCCCCGGCCTCCTCGATGAGCTTGGCGATCGGCGTGGTGCCGGAGAGCTTGGCCGCCGACTTCTGGGTGTACGCGGCGCCGACGACGCCGAGGCCCATCTGCATCGCGAGCTTGCCGTTGCCCTTCTCGTTGACGACCCGCTGGAGGCCGACGGTCCCGCCGGCGCCGGGGAGGTTGAAGACCTGGACGCTGCCGGTGATCTTCTCCTTCTCCATCACCTGGGCCGCGGTGCGGGCGGTCGTGTCGTAGCCGCCACCGGGGGCGTTCGGGACCATGTACTGGAGACCCGTGGCCGGGGCACCACCACCGGACGTGGTCGCACCGCCCGTCCCCTGGTCCTTCGTGGCGCCGCACCCGGTGAGGGCGAGCGTGGCCGCGACGAGCGTGCCGAGGGCGATGCGGTGGAGTCTCATCGTCGAGATCCCTTTCCTGTGGTGGAGTGGAACGCGATGATCGTGGGCGACCGACGGGCACCCTGTCGCGCTTCTGTCCGCAACGGAGGTTGAGTACATAGTGGTCACGCGCAGACGGCGTCGCGCGACGCTGGCCGGGCAGCTCTTCGCCCTCCAGCTCGCGATCATCGTCGTCGTCCTCGTGGCGGTCGCTGCCGTCTCGCTCTCCCAGTCCGCGGCGACCTTCGAGCGCACCGAGGGGCGCCGGGTGGCCTCCCTCGGCGAGCAGCTCGCGGCCAACCCGCTCGTGCGGGCCAACCTCGACCAGCCCGAGACCCGCACCGGCCTCGCGACGCTCGGGCTCTCGCTCGTGGCCCAGGCGAGCATCACCTCGGTGTCCTTCGCCGAGCCCGACCTCGACGTCCGGGTCTCGACCGACCCCTCGCTCGAGGAGCGCCCGCTGCCCCTCGGAGACCCCCGCGTGGCCGACGGCGGCAGCTGGTCGGGCACCCTCACCGTCGACGGCCGCGAGTTCATCGCGTCGCAGGTGCCGGTGCTCGCGGGGGACGACGACGACCAGGACCCCGCCACCCCGACGCGCGCCGGCCAGCTGCTCGGCACGGTGATGGTGGCCGAGGAGGTGCCGTCGACGTGGGAACGCCTGCAGGGCACGTCGTCCTACCTCCTCACCTACCTCGGCATCGCGCTCGTCGTCGGGCTCGGCGGCTCGTGGCTGCTGTCCCGGCGGATCAAGCGCCAGACCCGGGGGATGGAGCCGCGCGAGATCGCCGGCCTCGCCGAGCACCGGGAGGCGATGCTGCGCGGCATCGCCGAGGGGGTCATCGCCCTGGACCCCCAGCACCGCATCACCCTCGTCAACGAGGTCGCCCGCCGGCTCCTCGACCTGCCCGAGCACGCCATCGGCACGTCCGTCGCCGACCTCCGGATCGAGGGGCGCCTGCGCGACGTCCTCGTCGGCGAGAACCCCAGCCCGAGAGCGGTTCTCGACCCCGACGACCACGTCACGGCGGCACGTGACGAGGTCGTCGTCCGGCGTGGGAGGGTGCTCGTCATGAGCACCATGCGTGTGGTCAGCGGCGACCGGGTGCTCGGCACGGTGACGACGATGCGCGACCGCACCGAGCTGGCCGACCTCGAGCGCGAGATCGGCTCGTTCCGGTCGACCGCCCACGTGCTGCGCGCCCAGGCGCACGAGTTCGCCAACCAGCTGCACACGATCAGCGGCCTCATCGAGATCGGGGAGCTCGACGAGGTGGTCAGGTACGTCGACGCCGTCAGCGAGCGCCGGCACGCGCTCGACATCACCCTCAACTCCCTCGTGCGCGACCCCACCATCGCCGCCCTGCTCATGGCCAAGGTCGCGACGGCCAACGAGCGCAAGGTCGACCTCGAGGTCACGGACGACACCCGGCTCGAGCGGCTCGAGACCGCCGACGCGGCCGACGTCGCGACCGTGCTCGGCAACCTCGTCGACAACGCCCTCGAGCACGCACCCCGCGGCAGCGAGCGCCCGCCCGCCGTCCGGGTGCGCATCCGGCAGGACGCCAGCACCGTCGAGATCGTCGTCACCGACTCCGGGCCCGGCGTGCCCGACGACCTGCGTGCCTCGCTGTTCCAGCACGGCGTGACGACCAAGCGCGTCGACCCGACGGCGCACGGGGTCGGGCTGGCCCTCACCCGGCTGGTCTGCCGGCGCCGCGGCGGCGAGATCGAGGTGGACCGGGTCGAGGACCGCACGCGCTTCGTCGCCCGGCTCGGGGTGTCGACGGTCGTCGAACCGGCCGAGGCCGCCGAGCACGCCGCCGACGAGACCCGCCGGGAGGTGGCCCGGTGATCCGGGTGCTCGTCGTCGACGACGACTTCATGGTGGCGCGCATCCACGTCGGGTTCGTCGAGCGCGTCGACGGGTTCGAGGTCGTCGGGACGGCCTCCACCGGCGCCGCGGCGGTGCAGGCCGTCGCGGACCTGCGACCCGACCTGCTGCTCCTCGACCTCTACCTCCCGGACCGCTTCGGGCTCGACCTGCTCGCCGAGCTGCGGGCCGGGCCGCACCCGTGCGACGCGATCGTCATCACGGCGGCCAAGGAGAGCGAGTCGGTGCGCTCGGCCGTGCGGCTCGGGGTGGCCGACTACGTCCTCAAGCCGTTCGGGTTCCCCGACCTCGAGGAGCGGCTGCGGCGCTACGCCGCCCAGCGCTCGATGCTCGAGCGGGCCGAGGTCGTCGGCCAGGACGACGTCGACCGCGTCTTCAGCCGGGTGTCGGCCGGCGGCGCCGTGGTGCTCCCCAAGGGCCTGAGCCCCGAGACCGCCCGGCTCGTCGAGAGCGCGCTGTCCGGAGCCGCGGACTCGTTGTCCGCCACCGAGGTCGCCGAGGGTGTCGGCATCTCGCGGGTCAGCGCCCGGCGCTACCTCGAGCACTTCGTCGGGGTCGGGCGCGCGGACGTGCGGCTGCGCTACGGCTCGACCGGACGTCCCGAGCGGCTCTACCGGTGGACGGGCTGAGCGATGGCCAACGCCCCCGCGGCCGGGCACGCGCTCGACGTGCTCGGCCTCATCGCCCGGCACGGCGAGCCGGTGCCCGCGGCCGCCATCGCCCGCGACCTCGGCCTGCCGCGCTCGAGCGTCTACCACCTGCTCGCCGTGCTCGTGGAGCGCGGCTACGTCCGCCACCTCCCCGAGGAGCGGCGCTACGGGCTGGGGCTGGCCTCCCACGAGCTCGGGTCGGCCTACCAGCGGCAGGCGCCGCTCTCGCGGATGGCCCGCGGCCCGATGGACCGGCTCGTCGACGGCTGCGGGCAGAACGCCCACCTCGCGGTGCTGCACGGCGGCGACGTGCTCTACGTCGTCGAGCAGCGCGCACCCGGCCGGCCGCTGCTCGTCACCGACGTCGGGGTCCGGCTGCCGGCCCCCCTCACCGCCACCGGGCTGGCGATGCTCGCGGCCCTGCCGGCGGCGCAGGTGCGCGCCCTCTTCCCCGACCGCTCCTCGCTCGTGCTGCGCGACGGGCGCGGGCCGGCCTCGACCACGCAGCTGCGGTCGTGGCTGCAGGCCGTGCGCCAGCGCGGGTACGCCGTCGAGGACGGCCTCGTGACACCGGGACTCGGCTCGGTCGCGGTCGCCGTGCTCGACGCCAACGACTACCCCGTGGCCGCCGTCGCCGTCACCTACCCGCAGGCCGACGTCGACGACGCGGCCCGCGCCGACCTGGTGCACGCGGTGCGCCGGGCGGCCTCCGGCCTCAGCGCGCGGCTCGGTCGGGCCACGCGCTGAGGCCGGCAGCCGCCGGGTGCGGGCCGGCTGGGGTCAGACGCCGATCCGTTGCCACGGCCCCCAGATCGCGAAGGTCATCCCGGCGCTGGCCTGGATGTTGACGAACAGGGTCCGCCCGTCGGGGCTGAAGGTCGAGCCGGCGAACTCGTCGTCGTAGCGGGGCTGACCGGTCCGGGAGTTCTGGACGCGGTTGAGCGCGATGTCCCACAGCTGGCCCCGGCGCGAGAGCCCGCGGACGTAGTTGTCGGCGCTGCTGTCCTCGCACACGACGAGGGTGCCCTTGCTGCTGACGGTGATGTTGTCGGGGAAGTCGAAGGTCTCCTTGCCCGGGGACTGGTAGACGAGGAAGAGCACCTGGTGCCGGATGTCGTAGCCCCACACCTGCCCGAAGCCCTTGCCGTAGCCGCCGACCGCGTCCGGACCCTCCATCGCGGCGCCGCCGCCCTGGGTCGAGGTGAAGTAGACGACGCCCTTGTCGTAGATCGTCCCCTCGAGCCGGGAGAAGTGGGCGGCGCCCCGGGCCCGGCCCTGGTCGCCGACGTGGTTGATGGCGGTGTCGTTGCTCGTCGGGGCGGTCTGGCCCGGCGTGTAGGGGTACGTGGGGTCCGGGTCGTCGATGTCGACCCACTCGACCCGGTACCACGCGCCGCGGCGCTGGTTCGCCTCGAGGTGGGCGTTGTCGGTGCCCTTGACCTTGAGCATCTGGAGCCGGCCGCGGTTGTCGAGGCGGCCGGACCTCATGGGGGACTTCCGCGGGGTGTAGCGGTAGAAGCCCGAGGGGAAGGCGAAGTTGTCCTCGCTGAGGTAGAGGCTGCCGCCGCGCGGGTCGAAGGCGACCGACTCGTGGGCGAAGCGGCCCGCGCTCGTGATCGGCTCGCCGCTCGCCCGACCCTTGGTCGGCACCTCGAAGACGTAGCCGTGCGGCTTGGTCAGCGGGACGTTCGAGGCGCCCGTGAAGTCGGGGCCGACGTCGGGCCCGTTGACGGTCTCCTCGCACGTCATCCAGGTGCCCCACGGCATCGGGCCGCCCGAGCAGTTCATCATCGTGCCGTTGAGGCCGGTCCAGGACTGCGCGACCTCGCCGGTGAGGCTGACGTCGACGACGGTGCAGCCGCCGCGACCCATCGGGTCGTAGGTGTGGTCGCCGACCGGGCCGAACGCCGGTCCGGGGTTGTTCACCTCGTGGTTGCGCACGAGGGTGACGCGGCCGCGGTGCCGGTTCCGGAAGGCGGCCATCCCGTCGTGGCGCCCCGGGAGGGCGGTGCCGTCGTCGAGCGTGACCGGCGACTCGGTGTCGTGGAACGAGCGGTAGCGGAAGCCCTCCGGGACGTGGAGGCGCACCGCGCCGTCGCGCTCGTCGGGAGCGGGGCGCAGACCGCGGAAGGCCGGTGCACCGAGGCCCGCCGGGCGGGTTCCGTGCGCCGACGCCGGTGCGGCGACCAGCCCCGCGAACGGTCCGGCGAGGGCGGCGCCGCCGGCGACGGCCGCCCCTCCCTTGAGCATCGTGCGGCGTTCGATCGACATGGCTCTCGCTCCCATCGGTGGCGGACGGATCCTCCACCGTAGGACTCCGCCGACCGCTACGGGGGCGTGCGGACCGGCCGCTTGCGGGGCATAGCCTCGGGGGATGAAGGCGATCACGATCCCTGCCCCCGGCGGCCCCGAGGCCCTCGTCCCCGCTGACGTCGAGGCGCCCGAGCCGCGCGCCGGCGAGGTGCTGGTGCGCGTCGCGGCGGCCGGCGTCAACCGGGCCGACACCATGCAGCGGCAGGGGCTCTACCCGCCGCCGCCCGGGGAGTCCGAGGTCCCGGGGCTCGAGGTCAGCGGCGTCGTCGAGGCCCTCGGTGACGGGGTCGACGGCTGGGCGGTCGGCGACGAGGTGTGCGCGCTGCTCGCCGGCGGCGGGTACGCCGAGCTCGTCCGGGTGCCCGCCGGGCAGCTGCTGCCGGTGCCGGCCGGGATCTCGCTCGTCGACGCCGCCGCGCTGCCCGAGGTGGTCTGCACCGTGTGGTCCAACGTCTTCCTGACCGCCAACCTCCAGCCCGGCGAGGTGCTGCTCGTCCACGGCGGGTCCTCGGGCATCGGGACGATGGCCATCCAGCTCGCGAAGGCGGTCGGGGCCACGGTGGCGGTGACGGCGGGCTCGGCCGAGAAGCTGCGCGCGTGCGCGGACCTCGGGGCCGACGTGCTGGTCGGCTACCGCGACGAGGACTTCGTCGAGCGGGTGCGCGAGGCCACCGACGGCCACGGCGCCGACGTCGTCCTCGACAACATGGGCGCGAAGTACCTCGGCCGCAACGTCGACGTGCTCGCGACGAACGGGAGGCTCGTCGTCATCGGGATGCAGGGCGGCCGGGTGGGCGAGCTCGACCTCGGGGTGCTGCTCGCCAAGCGCGGCGCCGTCATCGCGACCTCGCTGCGGGCCCGGCCGGCCGCCGAGAAGGCGACGATCGTCGCGGCGGTGCGCGAGCACGTCTGGCCGCTGGTCGAGGACGGCGTCGTCCGGCCGGTCGTGCACTCCCGCCACCCGCTGGCCTCGGCGGCCGACGCGCACCGCGAGCTGGAGGAGAGCGGGCACATCGGCAAGATCCTGCTCACCGTCGGCTGACACCCGGGGTGTCGGGCCCGACGGGCTGCCGCGGCGGGCCGTCGTGCGGTAGACATCGCGGATGAGCGTCGCCGCCACCGTCCTCACCGCCCTCGTCGGGCTGATCCACGTCTACATCGTCGTCCTCGAGATGGCGCTGTGGGACACCCCGCGCGGGCGGGCGACCTTCGGGACGACACCGCAGCTCGCGCAGCAGACCACCGTGCTCGCGGCGAACCAGGGGCTCTACAACGGCTTCCTCGTCGCCGGCATCGCGCTGGCCCTGCTCGGGCCGGAGGACCACCGGTACGCCTTCGCGCTCTTCACCCTCGGCTGCGTCGTCGTCGCCGGGGTGTTCGGCGCCGCGACGGCGAACCGGCGCATCCTGCTCGTGCAGGCGCTGCCGGCGGCGCTGGCGCTGGGGGCGCAGGTCCTCGCGCACTGACGGTTCGCGCCGCTGCGCGACCGTCCGCGTCCTGCCGGAAGGTTCGGCGACCGGTCGGTTGCATCCGGCAGGTCACGAAAGGTTCCGGCAGCCGGAGGGAAAGTGGGGGCGGGAGGGGTCAGTTGACCTGGCGCTCGCGGCCCTCCCAGTAGGGCGCCCGCAGCTTGAACTTCTGCAGCTTGCCGGTCGCGGTGCGCGCCAGCTCCTCGCGGAACTCCACCGACGTCGGCGCCTTGTAGCCCGCGGCCTTCTCCTTGCACCACGCGATCAGCTCGGCCTCGGTCACCGACTCCCCCGGCGCGAGCACCACCAGCGCCTTGATGGTCTCTCCCCACTTCTCGTCGGGCACGCCGATGACGGCGACCTCGGTGACCGCCGGGTGGCTGAAGATGACGTCCTCGACCTCGATCGAGGAGACGTTCTCACCGCCGGTGATGATCACGTCCTTCTTCCGGTCCGAGATCGTCAGGTAGCCGTCGTCACCGATGACGCCGCCGTCACCGGTGTGGAACCAGCCGTCCTCGAGCGCCCGCTCCGACTCCTCCGGCTGCTCCCAGTACCCCTCGAGCACGACGTTCGAGCGGGCCAGCACCTCGTGGTCCGGCGACAGCGAGAGCGTCACCCCGAGCGCCGGCGCCCCGGCCCGCACGAGCCGCTCGGCCCGCTCCTCGGTCGAGAGGTCGTCCCACTCGGCCCGGGTGCGGTTGATGGTCAGCAGCGGCGAGGTCTCGGTGAGCCCGTAGATCTGGATGAACTCCCAGCCCAGCTCGGCCTCCACCCGCGCGACGGTCTTCGTCGGCGGCGGTGCCCCGGCGACGATGATGCGCACGCGGTCGCGCCCCGGGACCTCGCCCTCCCACGTCTGCGCCGCCTCGAGGACGGCGTTGACGACCGCCGGCGCGGCGCACATGAACGTCACGCCGTGGGCCTGCACGCGGCGCAGGATCTCGGCCCCGTCGACCTTGCGGAGCACGACCTGCTTGACGCCGAGGCCGGTCGTCGCGAACGGCATCCCCCAGCCGTTGGCGTGGAACATCGGCAGCGTGTGGAGGTAGACGTCGCGGTCGGTGACGCCGGCGTGCAACGCGAAGGTCAGGGCGTTGGTCCAGATGTTGCGGTGGGTGATCTGCACGCCCTTGGGCCGCGCCGTCGTCCCGGAGGTGTAGTTGATGGTCGCCGTCGCGTTCTCGTCGCGCTCCCACGGCCGGGGCTCGGAGCCCTCCGGCGCGAAGATCTCGGAGTCCTCGCCGAGGACGAAGCGGTGCTCGGCCGTCACCGACGAGAGCGCCGCGTCGACCTCGGGGTCGACGAGCAGCACCTTCGCCCCGGAGTGCTCGACGATGTAGCGGACCTCGTCGGGGCGCAGCCGGAAGTTGACGGGCACGAGCACGCGCCCCGAGCCGCACACCCCGAAGAACGACACGAGCATCCGCGCCGCGTTGTGCGACACGATCGCCACCCGCTCGCCGACCTCGACGCCCAGCTCGTCGAGCCGCGCCGCCTGCCGCCCCGCCAGCGCCGCGACCTCCGCGTACGTGAGGTCGGGCAGCGGGTCCGCCACCTGCTGCGGCTCGTCGACCACCCCGACCCGGTCGCCGTAGACCGTCCTCGCACGGTCGATGAAGTCGGACACGGTCATCGGGACGAGCATCGGCGCTCCTCGGTCGTCGGGGTCTGCTCGGGCCATCCTCATCGACGGTGGGCCCGGCCGCCACTGCCCGGTCGGCGAGAGGTCGGCTCGGCACCACGGACGGCCGCGCCCGGCACCCGGCGGTGCTTGACGTCCTCCGGGGATACTCGGTATACATCTCCTCGTCAGCACGCAATACCCGGTATGGCCGGGGGACGGAGAGACCCGTGTCGGTCCGCCTGGGGCTCATGGCCCTGCTCGCCGAGGGCGACTCCTACGGCGCCCGGTTGCGCGCCGACTTCGAGGAGCGCACCGGCGGCACCTGGCCGCTCAACGTCGGGCAGGTGTACACGACCCTCGAGCGGCTGGTCCGCGACGGTCTCGTCGAGCAGGCCGGGGAGGCCGACGCCGAGGGGCGCATCGCCTACCGGCTCACCGCGACCGGCCGCGCCGAGCTCGGCACCTGGTGGACCACCCCCGTCGACCGCACGAACACCCCCCGCGACGAGCTGACCATCAAGCTCGCGCTCGCCGTCACCGCGCCGGGGGTCGACGTGCAGCGGGTCGTGCAGTCCCAGCGCACCTCGACCCTGCGCCAGCTGCGGGACCTCACCCGGCTCAAGCGGGACGCCCTCGACCGTGCGGAGGGGACGGCCGAGGGACCCCGGGGCGCCGAGAACGGGCTGGCCTGGCTGCTCGTCCTCGAGAACCTCGTCTTCGCCGCGGAGGCCGAGGTGCGTTGGCTCGACCACGTCGAGTCCGTGCTCGCCCGGCACGCCCGAGACCACCGCAGCACACCGGCCGACGGCGCCGTCGTCGACCCCGAGCAGCACTTCGCCGGCACGGCGCCGGCCCACCGGGAGGGGACCCACGCATGAGCACGCCACACGTCGTCATCTCCGACGTCACCCGCGTCCACGGCCACGACGAGACCCGGGTCGTGGCCCTCGACCACGTCTCGCTCGAGATCCACCCCGGCGAGCTCGTCGCGGTCATGGGGCCGAGCGGGTCGGGCAAGTCGACCCTGCTCAACGTCGCCGGCGGGCTCGACGCCCCCACCTCCGGCACCGTGGCCATCGGCGGCGAGACGCTCGGCACGCTCGCCCCGCGAGACCTCGCGAAGCTCCGCCGCCGCCGGATGGGCTTCGTCTTCCAGGACTACAACCTCATCCCGAGCCTCACCGCCGCCGAGAACGTCGCCCTCCCGCTCGAGCTCGACGGGATGCGCGCTCGGCAGGCCCGCCGCGCGGCCCGGCACACCCTCGACCTCATGGACCTCATGAGCCTGTCCGACCGCTACCCGGACCAGATGTCCGGTGGCCAGCAGCAGCGCGTCGCCATCGCCCGGGCGCTGGTCGGCAGCCGCCGCTTCGTCCTCGCCGACGAGCCGACCGGCGCCCTCGACAGCCACACGGGCGAGGAGGTCCTGCGGGTCCTGCGCGAGCGCTGCGACGAGGGCGTCGCCGGCCTGCTCGTCACGCACGAGGCGCGGCACGCCGCCTGGGCCGACCGCGTGGTCTTCCTGCGCGACGGGCGCGTGGTCGACAGCACGGGCGCCGTCGACGACGCCGAGGACCTGCTCGCCTCCGGCGGCCCCCGGTGAGCACCGCCGCCCCGCCGCGGCCCGACCTCGAGGCCCCGGCCGGTCCGCCGAACGCCCCTGCGGCAGAGCCGAGCCGGTTCGCCCAGTGGCGCTCGTCGTGGGCGGTCGCCCTGCGGATGGCCCGTCGCGACGTGCGCCGGCACAAGGGCCGCTCCGCCCTCGTCGTCGTCATGGTGCTCCTGCCGACGCTCCTCCTCTCGACCGTCGTCACGCTGGCCTACACGTCGGAGGTCAGCGGCGCCGAGCAGATCCCGGCGGCGATGGGCACCGGGCAGGCGGTCCTCGAGGGCCCGGACCCGAGCGCCGTCGTCCAGGGGGCGGACCCCTCCCAGTCGCTCGGCTACGTGAGCGACGACGGTGAGGGCGAGGTTCCCTCCGCCACTGCCACACCGGGTCTCGACCGCGAGGCCTCCACCTTCGCCAACGCGGACGCGGTCTCGCGCCTCGTGGGAGCCGACGTGGTCCCGTTCGAGCGCTTCGGCGTCCGGGTCACCGTCGGCGACCGCCGGGTCAGCCTCAACGGCCTGGCCCTCGACGGCTCGCGCGACCTCGGCGACAAGCTGCGCCTGACCTCCGGGCGGTGGCCGGCTCCCCCGCCCGCGGACCCGGACGCCCCCGCCGAGGCCCTCGTCACCCCCGTCGGCTCCGGCAAGGGCCTGCCCGGGAAGGGCACCGTCACGGTGTCGGTCGACGGCACCGAGCGCACCCTGACCGTCGTCGGCACCGCGCAGGCGCAGGACGGGTGGGCGACGCCCGGCCTCGTGACCGCCGGCCCGGTGGGAGCGACGACCGTCGTCGGCAACGGCGGCTGGATCGTGCTCGGCAACGACCCGGTCACGTGGTCCGAGGTCCGCGAGCTCAACGCGTACGGGTTCCGGGTCCTGTCCGCCGACGTGCTGCGCACCCCACCGGCCGAGTCCGAGCTGCCGGCCGAGCTCCAGATGGACTCGATCGGCCAGGCCCAGCAGATGGGTCTGATGGTCGGCCTGGCCGCGGTGATGCTCCTCGTCTCGACGACCCTCCTCGTCGGCCCCGCGTTCGCCGTCAGCGCCACGCGCCAGCGCCGCACCCTGGCCCTCGCCGCGAGCAACGGCGCCCACACGCCGGCGCTGCGGCGCACGGTGCTCGCCCAGGCCCTCGTCCTCGGTGTCGCGACCGCGGTGACCGGGGTGGCCCTCGGCGTGCTCGTCGCCTGGGTCATCGCCCGACTCACGGCGAGCGCCGAGTACCCACCATTCGGCGGCCCCTTCGACGTCCGGTACGGACTGCTCGCCGCGATCGCCCTCTGCGCCACCGGGTCCACCCTCGTCGCGGCCCTCATCCCCGCCCGCCGGCTCGGGCGCCTCGACATCGTCGGGGTGATGCGCGGCCAGAGCGTCTCGCCGCGGCCGAGCCTCCTCGTCCTCGCGCTCGGCGTCGTGCTCGTCGGGCTCGGCACGGTGCTCACGCTGGGCGGGACGGGCGTGATCGACATCCAGCAGTTCGTGTCCGGGTTCGCCCAGGACAGTGGCGAGACGCTCGTCGTCGTCGGTGCCGTCGTGCTCATCGTCGGCTCGCTGCTCCTCGTGCCCGTCGTGCTCGCCGGGGTCGGCCGGCTGGGCGGCCACCTGCCCACCTCGCTGCGGATGGCCGCCCGCGACCTGGCCCGGCACCGGGCGCGCAGCGCGCCGTCGGTCGCGGCCGTCCTCGCGGTCGTCGCCGGGCTGACCTTCGGGCTCACCGGGCTAGAGAGCGACACCGAGCAGCGCCGGCTCGAGTACCTCCCGACGACCATCCCGGGTGAGGTCACGGTCTCGTCGTACTCCGAGACGCCCTTGGACCGCGACGACATCGCGGCCGCGGCGCCCTCGACCGTCGTGACGCCGAACGAGGTCTTCGCCGGCGACCCCCAGATGTTCGCGATGACCCCGCCGACCGAGGCCTACGACGCACCCTTCGTCAGCGTCGTGCCGGCCGGGTGCGAGGTCTCAGACACCCTGCTGTGGATCGCCGCCGAGAGCCTGAAGCCCGGCTGCGCCGTCGCCGGGTCGCAGAGCGAGGGCAGCGGCACCGTCCTCGCCCTGCCGGCGGACGAGCTCGTGCGCCGGACGGGGGTGTCCGGCGCCGACGCCCAGAGGGTCCGCGCCGGCGCCGTCGTGCTCCTCGGCGGCACGGGTGACACCGTGCGGGTCGCCCAGGGCACCTATCGCGTCGACCCGCAGGCCACGGCCCCACCGACGACGACCCCCTTCACGGTCACGTCCGACACGAGCGTCCCGGCCGTCCACCTGCCGCTCACCAAGGAGAGCAGCGGCCGGCTGCTCGGCGCCTCGCTGGCCGTCGCCTCGGGCACCACGGTCAGCAAGGACTGGGAGACCCGCGTCGCGAGCTGGACGGTCCGCGACCCCGAGGGCGGAGCGGTCCCGGACGCCACCGTCGAGCAGCTGCAGCAGCGCCTCGGCGACGAGGTCGGCGTGCAGCGCGAGGACGGCTTCCAGCGCGAGGACCGGGTGGTCGTCGCCATCCTCCTCGCCGTCTTCGGCCTGCTCATCCTCGTCGTCACCCTCACGTCGACGGCGCTCACGCTCGCCGAGCAGCAGACCGACCAGGCCACCCTCGCCGCGCTGGGGGCGACGAGGGGGACACGGAGGGCGATGGCCGCCGGCCAGGCCTTCGTGCTCACGGCGGTCGGCTGCGTGCTCGGCGTGGCGGTGGGACTCGTGCCGGGCATCGCCATCGCCCGGCCACTCACCGCCCAGGGGTGGGACCCCCTGACGAACACCTCGGCCGAGGGCCAGAGCCTGCTCGAGATCCCGTGGGCCGACCTGGCGACCGTCGGGGTGCTCGTCCCGGTCCTCGCGGCGGCGCTGGCCGCCGCGGGCATCCGCCGCGCCCCTCAGGTCACCCGCCGGGCGACCTGAGGGGTCCGGCGGGCCCCGCGGGGCCGGTAGAATGGGCGCAGCACAGGGTCCTCGTGCGCCGTTGGAGGCGGGTTCGGCGCACACTCGCTCCGCCCTACCCCCAGACGGTCAGGGCGCAGGACCCAGGAAGCACCCCGCATGTCACCCCTCGCCAGCTACCGGCGGCTGTTCTCGCTCGCCGGACCCCGCTACGTCCTCGTCGCGTTCGTCGGGCGCCTGCCCCTGGCGATGAGCCAGATGGGCACCCTCCTCCTCGTCGCCGGGACCACCGGCTCCTACGGCCTCGGGGGCGGTGCCGCCGGTGCGCTCGCGGTGGCCAACGCCGTGGGCGCCCCCGTCGCCGGCTCCCTCGCCGACCGGCTCGGTCAACGGCCCGTCGTCCTCGTCCAGTCCCTCGCCGGGGGCGCGGCGCTGCTGGCGCTCGTCGCCCTCTCGTCCTCGGGGGCGGTCCCGGCCGTCGTCATCGCGGCGGCGGCCGTGGCCGGGGCGGCCATGCCGCAGATCGGCCCGCTGGCCCGCGTGCGCTGGCGCCCGATGACCCGCGCGCAGGGCGAGCACCAGCCGCGCCTCATGGAGACGGCGTTCTCCTACGAGGGCGCCGCCGACGAGGCCTCGTTCGTGCTGGGCCCGGCCCTCATCGGGGTGCTCGTCGTCCTCGTCAGCCCGGCGCTCGCGGTGTCGGTGGCCGCCGTCCTGCTCCTCGGCTTCGGCACCGCCTTCGCCCTGCACCCGACCGCCGCGCTGGCCCACGCCCACCGCCCGTCGACGGCCGGGGCCGGCCGGCTCCTCACCGGGGTGTTCGCCGTGCTGCTCGGCGCGCAGCTGCTCATCGGGGTGGTCTTCGGGTCCATCCAGACCGGCACCACGGTGCTGACGACCGCAGCGGGCCAGCCCGGGCTCGCGGGGATCGTCCACGCGTCGCTCGGTGTCGGGTCGGTGCTCGCCGGGCTCGCGGTGGCCGGGCTGCCGAGCCGGTTCGGCTTCCCCGCACGGGTCCTCGTCGCGGCGGTCGGCCTGGCCGTCCTCACGACCCCGCTGCTCGTCACCGACTCGGTCCCCCGGCTCTTCGCCGTCGTGCTCGTGCTCGGGTTCGTCATCGCGCCGTACATGATCAGCGTGTTCGTCCTCGGCGAGCGCGCCGTGCCGGTCTCCCGGGTCGGGACGGCGATGACCCTGCTCGCCGCCATCACCGGCGTCGGGTACGCACTGGGGTCGGCGGTCGCGGGCCGGCTGGCCGACCTCCACGGCCATCCCGGCGCCTTCGCGGTCACGGTGACCGCGGGGGTCCTCGCGGCCCTGCTCGCCCTGGCCGGCCAGCCGCTCCTCCGGCGCCGCACACCGGAGTCGAGTGCGGAAGTGGTCGCTCCCGCGACCGGCTGAGCACTCGACCCCGCGTCAGGCGGGCTCGACCGAGAGCACGTCGCCGGGCTGGCAGCCGAGGACGTCGCAGACCGCGGTCAGCGTGCTGAAGCGGATGGCCCTGGCCCGGTCGTTCTTGAGCACCGAGAGGTTGACGACGGTGACACCCACCGCGTCGGCGAGGGCGGCGAGGGTCATCCCCCGCTCCTCGAGCAGCCGGTCGAGGTGACAGACGACCCGGTGCGGCTCGTCGACCGGCATCAGACCAGTCCCTCGACGTCGTCGCGCAGCCGGCGGCCGGTCTTGAACGCCTCGGCGAGGAGGGCGAGGACGAGGCCGGCGACGAGCGGGGCCCACGGCATCTCGATCGCCATGCCGGGGTCGAGACCGCCGAGGTCGACGTCGCCGAGCAGCGCGCCCCGGAACGGCAGCTCGACGAACGCGGTGACGAACGGCCCGATGGCCAGCAGCCCGGCGATGGCCCGCAACCGGCCGACGTTCGCGGCGGCGAAGGGGTCGCCGGCGGCGATGGTGCGCATCACCGCGACGACGAGCCAGGAACCGGCCGCCAGCAGCAGCACGACGAGGACTCCGGGGACGAGGTCGAGCAGCCGCTGCCCGGTGGAGGGTCCGGCGAGGGTCACGGCGTACTCCGCGGCGCCGTACCGGGTGCCGACCGCGTCGAGTGCCGGCACGGTCACCTCGCTGAGGAAGGGCAGGGGGATGCCCTCGCCCCGCACCCACCGCAGCACCGGGACGACGACGCCCGCGGCGGCGGAGAGGGCGACGACGACCCCGAGCAGGGCGGCGAGGGCCCAGCGGTCCGCGCGGTCGAAGGCCAGCAGGTCCCGGCGGGGCCGGGGGTCGGGTGTCGCGCTCATCGGACGTCTCCTTCACATCGATTGTCGATCTGTTATCGACAGACGATATGCATATCGAGAAACGATGTCAAGGGTCCTCCGCCGTCCTCCCGCCATCGGTGGGGCAGGATGAGGGGATGAGCGAGCCGCACCGTCCCGACCCCGACGACGACGACTCCCGCGCCGTCCCCGCCACGGTCGTCGGCGACCCGGAGCGGGTCGTCGTCGTCACGCCGGACGGGATGGGTGTCGCGCCGCGCGAGGCCGAGCCCGACCCGGCCGAGCAGCGCCCAGCCCCGACCGACCCCGTCGAGGAGCCGGCCAAGGTGATGCGGATCGGCTCGATGGTCAAGCAGCTGCTCGAGGAGGTCCGCAGCAGCCCGCTCGACGACCGCGGGCGGGCCCGGCTGGCCGACATCCACGACCGGTCGATGGCCGAGCTCAAGGACGGCCTGGCCCCCGAGCTGGTCGCCGAGCTCGAGCGGATCGCGTTGCCGTTCAAGGACGACCAGCCCTCCGACGCCGAGCTGCGCATCGCCCAGGCCCAGCTCGTCGGCTGGCTCGAAGGGCTCTTCCACGGCATCCAGACCGCCCTCGTGGCCCAGCAGATGGCCGCCCAGGCCCAGCTGCAGCAGATGCGCGCGCTCCCCCCGGGGATGACGCCGGGGCAGGGCCACGCTCGCCCCGGTCCGGGCGGGATGCCGGTGCCGCAGCACCCCACCGAGCCCGGGCACACCGAGGGGACCGGCCAGTACCTCTAGCCCACCGGCTCCTCGCGGCGCGGCAACGACAGCGCGAGCGCGAGGCCCGGCACCGCTGCGAGGGCGATGACCCCCAGCGCCAGCCGGGGCACGTCGACGAAGGGCTGGACGGCGAGCACGAGCACGACGCCGCCGAGGTTGCCGGCGAGCAGCAGCACGGCGGTCGCCGTTCCCGAGCGCGCGACGCCGACGTGCGCCTCCGCCCACTCGAGCGCGACCGGCAGCCCAGCGAGCAGGACGAACCCGAGCACGGCGAGCAGCACCCCGGCGGCGACCGGGGTGTGCAGCACGACGAGCGTCGCGAAGACGATGCCGGTGGTCGCCGTCGCCGCGACGAGCAGGCGCCGCCGCGCTCCACGGGCGGCGACCGGGCCGGGCAGCAGGGCCGCACCGAGCACGCCGGCCAGCGTCGTCACCGCGATGAGCGGACCGCCGGCACCGGGGTGGCCGAGGCCGGCGAGGACGGGGTCGAGCCACGTCGCCAGCGCGTTGAAGACCCCGACCCCGACGAACAGCAGGCCGGAGAGCCGCCAGAGCAGGGGCTCGTGGCGCAGCCAGCGCAGGCCGTGGTCATCCCGCCGGGCCACCGGCTCGACGACCGCGACCCGGAGCATCACGAGCAGCGCGAGGGCGGCGACCCCGGCGAGCGCGGCGTGGGCGCCGAGCAGGAGCGACAGGCCGCCCGCCGCGACGAGCGGCGCCCCGCCGAGCGCGCCACCCAGCACGCCGACGAACTGCGCCGCACTCCCCACGGCGATGGCGA
>JAESFK010000352.1_pt1 | contig 26737 bp, 25 predicted proteins | sample 9269391 | NCBI WGS metagenome assembly JAESFK01 (sample SAMN14506231, study PRJNA617097) | algae metagenome | isolation source: Drouetiella hepatica UHER 2000/2452 and co-occurring heterotrophs from... | place: Slovakia: Slovak Paradise National Park, Hrabusice, Kosice Region | collected 2000-01-01
GAGATCATCGGTTCGCCGGAGCAGGTGGTCGACAAGATCGCGGCCCTCCACTCGATTGGCATCGACGGGATTCAAATCAATTTCTACGACTTCAAGGCCGATTTAGATCAGTTCGAGGAGAAGATCCTGCCCCTGCTGAAAGCGAGGGGGCTGCGGCTTTGAGGGGCGTTTCTGCCGGCCCCTGACGAATAGGGCGCGGGGAACCCTCTCCCGGAGGGAGAGGGCAGGGTGAGGGGACGGCCGATGGACATTGTAGCTCTGTCCTGACCGCTGCTGCGGCGAGGGCCTGCGAACTGGTCCAGGGGGCAGCACCTCACCCCTGCCCCTCTCCTTACAGGAGAGGGGTTCCCCGCGCCCTTCTTGGATCGTTTTCGATGGATTTGAAGCCTCAAGCCGCCTTCTGCACCGAACCGACCTGAGCCTCGGCCCGATGCTTATGCGGCACACGTCCCTCAGGCGGGTGGCTCGGATCGTTCCAGCCGTGGGTCGAAGCATGGCCGGTCGGCACGAGCGAGTCGACGAACGCCTCGTCCTCGGCCGTGAGCCGATAGTTCAGCGCGGGCAGATAGCTATCCCATTGCGCTTCAGTCCGGGGCCCGCCGATCGCCGAGGTGATCAGGCGGTTGTTCAGGACCCATGCGATGGCGAATTCGACGGCTGAGAGCCCGCGCGACTTGGCATGCCGCTCGATCCGCTGGGCGATGTCGAGCGATTCCGGCCGCCATTCGGTGTTGAGGATGCGGGCATCCTTGCGTCCCACGCGCGTATCGGGCGCCGGCTCCGCACCGGGCTGGTATTTCGCGGTCAGCACGCCGCGCGCCAGCGGGCTGTAGGAGACGATGCCCAGCCCGTTGAAGGCGGCGGCCGGCAGTTGCTCGGCTTCCGCCGTGCGGGTGACGATGTTGTAGAGCGGCTGGCTCGCCACCGGGCGGTCGATGCCGAACTGGTCGGCGAGATGGGCGACCTCGTTGATCCGGAAGCCTCGGAAGTTCGAGACGCCGAAATAGCGCAGCTTGCCCTGACGCACGAGATCGGCGATGGCGCGGACCGCCTCGCCGAGCGGTTCGTCGAAGGGCGCGCGGTGGAAATAGAGCACGTCGATATAGTCGGTGCCGAGCCGCTTCAGGCTCGCCTCGACGTTCTCGACGATCCATTTGCGCGAGGTGCCGCGCTGGTTGGGGCCGTCGCCGAGCGCATTGGCGAATTTCGTCGCGAGCACCCAGTGGTCGCGGTGCTTGGCGATGCCACGCCCGACGATCCGCTCCGATTCGCCCTTGCTGTAGGCGTCGGCCGTGTCGATCGAATTGATGCCCTGCTCGCGGGCCTTGTCGATGATGCGATGCGAGGTCGCCTCGTCGGTCTCGCGGCCGAACATCATCGTGCCGAGTGTGAGAGGGGAAATCCGCAGCGCCGAGCGCCCGAGATAGCGGTAATCGATGGCGGTCAAAGGCTTGTCTCCTGTTGGGATGGCTGTTCTTCAGGCGGCGAGTGCGCCGGCGTGATGGCAGGCGACGCGATGTCCATCCGCGATCACGGCCGGCTGCGGCTCCTCGCGCGAGCAGATCTCGGTCGCGAGCGGGCAGCGCGGATGAAAGCGGCAGCCGGCTGGCACGTCCTCGGGGCTCGGCAAATCGCCGGCGAGCGGCGCGGCATGGCGGCGTCGATTGGGATCGGGGACGGCGTCGATCAGGGCGCGGGTGTAGGGATGGCGCGGATCGCGCCAGAGGTCGGCTGCGCTCGCGCTCTCGACGATCCGCCCGAGATACATCACCAGCACGCGGTCGGCGAAGAAGCGCACGACCGACAGGTCGTGCGAGATGAAGAGATAGGACAGGCCGAGATCGCGCTTCATCTCGACCAGCAGGTTCAGGATCTGCGCCTGGATCGACAGATCGAGCGCCGAGACCGGCTCGTCACAGATGATCAGCTCCGGCTCGAGGATCAGCGCGCGCGCGATGCCGATGCGCTGGCGCTGGCCGCCGGAGAACTCGTGCGGATAGCGGTTGACCGACGCCGCCGGCAGGCCGACACGCTCGATCGCCTGCGCCACGCGCCGGCGTCGCTCCTGCCTGTCGGCGACGCCATGCACGGCAAGCGGTGCAGTCAGGATCTCGCCGATCGTCTGGCGCGGGTTGAGCGAGGCGAAGGGATCCTGGAAGATCATCTGCATGCGGGCGCGATAGGGCCGCACGGCGCTTTGTGACGCCGTCGCGATCTCCGCCCCGTCGAAGCGGATCGAGCCGGAGGTCGGATCGACGAGGCGCAGCAGCGTCTTGCCGAGGGTGGACTTGCCGCAGCCGGATTCGCCGACCAACCCCAGGCTCTCCCCCCGCTCGACCTCGAAGGAAATGCCGTCGACCGCCCGCAGCAATCCGCGCGGCGTGTTGAAATGGGTCTGGAGCTCAGAGACCGCCAAGAGCGACATCGGCCGGGCTCCTTTCGATGGTGACGGGGCAGGCGACGAGGCGGCCCGGGCTCGCTTCGACCGGCGGCGGCGGCGCGCTCAGGCAGGAGGGGCGGACATATTCGCAACGCGGCGCGAAGGGGCAGCCGGGTTGCCCTGCTGCCGAGACGATGCTGCCGGGGATCTCGCGCAAGGGGCCGTCGCGGTAGCTGTGTCCGATGCTGATGCGCGGCGAGGCGCCGAGCAGGCCGCGCGTATAGGGATGGAGCGGGGCGGCGAAGAGCTCGTCGGGAAATGCCTCCTCGACCTTGCGCCCCGCATACATCACCACGACGCGGTCAGCCCATTGGCCGACGATGCCGAGATCATGGGTGATCAGGATCAGCGCCATCGACAGATCGCGCCGCAGCCGGTCGAGCAGATCAAGCACCTGCGCCTGGATGGTGACGTCAAGCGCTGTCGTCGGCTCGTCGGCGATCAGGAGCTTTGGCCGGCAGGCCACCGCGATCGCGATCATCACCCGCTGGCGCATGCCGCCGGAGAGGCGGTGCGGATAATCGTCGATCCGGCGGTGCGGGTCGGCGATGCGGACCAGATCGAGCAGTTCGATGGCGCGGGCTCGCGCGGCACGCCGAGAGAGACCCTCATGCAGTTCAAGGACTTCCGTGATCTGCCGGCCGATGGTCAGGACGGGGTTGAGCGAGGTCATCGGTTCCTGGAAGATCATCGCGATCTCGCGGCCGCGAACTCGGCGCCAGGCGGCGGGCGACTGATCGAGCAGGGACGTCTCGCGCAGGCTCACCCGCCCCGACGCGATGCGCGCCGCGCGCGGCAGCAACCCCATCAGGGCGAGCGCCGTCAACGATTTGCCGGAGCCGGATTCGCCGACGATCGCGACCGTCTCGCCATCATGAACTCGAAAGCTCAGATCCCGCACAGGCTCGGCCGCCGGGAAGCGGATGCTAAGCCCCTGGACGTCGAGCAGCGGTGCGATGCGATTTACGGCTTGGCTCATCGCTCGGCCGAGAAGCGGGGATTGAGGGCATCGTTCAGCGCATCGCCGATCAGGTTTAGCGCCAGCACGGTCAGCACGATCGCAAAGCCCGGGATGGCCGTCAGATACCAGGCCGTGCGCAGCAGTTCGCGGCCGGCGCCGATCATGCTGCCCCAACTCACCAGATTGGGGTCTCCTAGCCCTAGGAAGGAAAGCGCCGATTCCATTAGGATCGCCGAGGCGACCAGCACCGACGACGTCACGATGATCGGAGGGAGCGCGTTGGGCAGGATTTCGCGCAGGATGATCCGGGCGGGCCCGAAGCCGAGCCCGCGAGCGGCCATCACGAAATCCTTCTCGCGCAGCGAACGGAACTCGGCGCGGACGAGGCGCGCCACCGTCGGCCAGGTGACCAGCGCGATGGCGATCGTGACGGTCTGGATCGAGGGCTGGGCGATGGCGACCAGCACGACGAGAAGCACGAAGCTCGGCACGGTCTGGAAGATCTCGACCAGCCGCTGCAGCGCATCGTCGACGCGGCCGCCGAAATAGCCTGCGGTTGCACCCACCGCGAGGCCGAGGCTCACACCCAGCGCCATTGCGGTGAATCCGACCAGCAGAGAGACGCGCGAGCCCCAGACGAGGCCTGCGGCGACGTCGCGGCCCAGCGAATCCGTGCCCAGCGGGTAGTCCGCGTTCTGGCCCGGCCAGAGGAACGGCCGTGCCACCATCGAGAGCGGGTCTTCCGGATAGAGATAAGGCGCTGCCAGGGAAAGCCCCGCGACCAGCAGCAGGAAGAGTAGTGCGCCGAGCCCTGCCGGATTGCGCAGGAACGCCTGGAGCGCGCGACCGCTACCGCCGGGAGCGCCTGCAGTGGCGGATGCTGCACTCGCGCGCATCGCATCGGGCGCATGCAGGTTCGACCACGCTTGCGGATCGAGCGTGCCGGCTGGGTCGGCCGCTGCGAGGATGGCTGCGCCGGGCTGCGTCGCTGCAAAAGCGATCGGCTCGGAGGTAGGTCCGGGCCAGACCGCCGGGGTTCGGCTGAGGGAGGAGGATTTGTCGCCGGTTGTCATGCGCGCACCTCGATCCGCGGGTCGAGCCAGGCCTGCAAAAGGTCGACGACCATGTTGATGAAGATCACGAGCAGCGAGGACAGCAGCAGCACGCCGAGGAGGACGGTGAAGTCGCGCCGCATCACCGCCTCGAAGGCGAGGCGTCCGAGACCGGGCCAGCTATAGACGGTCTCCACCACGACGGCGCCGCCGAGAATCCCGCCGAAATGCATGCCGGCAAGCGTGGTGACCGGCAGGAGCGCGTTGCGCAGGATGTGCCGGACCGCGACCGTGATGGGCGAGAGCCCCTTGGCTGCGGCGGTTCGCACGAAATCCTGCGACGCCACCTCCAGAACGGCGGCTCGCGTCAGCCGCGCATAGATCGCGACGTAGAACAGGGCGAGCGAGGTCGCGGGCAGCACCATATGGCGTAGCCTGTCGAGGATGGCTGCCGTCCCCGTCAGGCCGGCGCCGATCGTCTCGGCTCCGCCGCTCGGCAGCCAACCCAGCGTCACCGAGAACAGGACGATGAGCATCAGGCCGATCCAGAAGCCGGGCACCGAGTAGAAGATCAGGGATGCCACCGAGATCACGCGATCGGGCCAGCGGCCGGCATTGAGCGCCATGATCGAGCCGAGCGCGATTCCGAGAAGCAGCGCGATCGACAGGGCCAGCCCCATCAGCAGCAGTGTCCCGGGCAGGCGCTGCCCGATCAGCGTCGCCACCGGCATGTTGTAGCGAGGTGAAAAGCCGAGGCTGCCCTGCGCGAGGTTGCCGAGATAGGCAAAGAGCTGGTCGACAAGCGGCAGGTCGAGGCCGAAGCGCTGGCGCAGCATGACCATCGTTTCCTCCGTTGCCGCGCCCGATTCACCGGCCATGACATCGGCGGCATCGCCGGGGGCGAGTTGCAGCAGGAAGAAGTTCAGGATCACGATGCCGATCACGGTCGGGACCGCTTGCAGGGCTGTGCGCCGCAAGACGCTGAAAAGCCGCCCACTCGTCGTCATGCCGATGGATATACCTTAAATACGATCAATTATATCGACTATTATTGCGCGAGAGGCCGCAAAGTGGGCTGGCCTAGTGCGCCCTGATGCCGACGAGCCGGATAAGGGGGCGGGCTTGGTCCTGTGCGCGGCGGCGCAGCTGAAGCTGGTCGAGCAGGCGCAGCCCTTCAGGCCAGCCGCCATGGCCGCTGGCGACGTTGATGTGGCCAGCATCGCCGGCATCCACGAAGGCCGCTTCCCACATGTTGGCGATCACGCGGGCGCGCTCGATCTCCATGTACGGGTCGGTCCGGCTGGCAACGACGATGGCGGGGAAGCCGAACGGTTCATCTGGTACTGGGCCGAACGCGGCGATCCCGCGAATGCGCGACGCACGCAGCTCGGGATCGGCGGGGGCGACCAGCAAGGCGCCGCCGATCGGAAGTCCAGGGTGGCGGGCGGCAAGGTGTGCGATCAGGGTCGAGCCGAGGCTGTGACCCACGAGGATGGCGCCGGGCCGTTTCAGGACATGGCGGCGCAGCGTATCGACCCAGGCTTCGAGTTGCGGTGCGCCCCAGTCATCTTGCTGGACGCGCTCGGCCTGCGCAACTTCGGCTTCCCAGCGGCTCTGCCAATGGGCCGGCTCGGAACCGTATAGGCCGGGGACGATGAGGACGGTCATGGCGATTTTCCTTTTCGTCCAGCTATCATCTGCGTCCGATAGTCCCCCGGTCAATGAAACGTGTTGGCGAAGTTGGGCGGCTTTTTAGGAGGGTGTCCCGGCAATCGCTCGGTCGGGAGAACGTCACGGTTCGCTGGGCAAAATTGCGCCGATACGGGCCTGCGGCCGGCTGAGCGTCGTTGCTGTGTCGGTGAAGGCATGCCGTGGCGGCGACGATCGCTCCGGATCCCCGCGGCGCTCGTGACGCGGCGTTCCCAAACCGCGCTCAGATGCCGGCACCGTACTGAAGCGTCTCGTCCAGCTTGCCGTATATGCCGCGCCAGTAGAGCAGCGCGCCTTCTTCCTGGGCGTGGCGGATCGCCTTGATCCTGCCGATCAGGATCGTGTGGGAGTGACGCTCGATCGCCTCTTCGGTCTCGCAATCGAGGACGGCCAGCGCGCCGTCGAGCGTGGGTGCGCCGGTGGCGAGTGGCCCCCATTCGCCTTCGTGGAAGCGGGCATCGCCCTTGAAGCCGCCGCGCCCCGCAAAGCGATCGGCGATCCATTGATGGCGCGCCGCCAGGACGTTGATCGCGAACCGGCCGGCGGCGTCGATGGTCGGCCAGGCCGAGGCGCCACGATTGACGCAAACGATGACGGTCGGCGGTTCCGCTGACAGGGCCGTCAGGGATGTCGCCGTCAGCCCCGCGCGCTGCCCGCCATGGCTTGCGGTGACGATGCTGACTGCACCCGCGACGTTGCGCATCACCGCCTTGAAGGCGTCGGCGTGAATGTCGCTGGATCGGAGAGGGCTGACTTGCTGGTTCATCGCGCCACCACAAAATGCTCGACGGCTCGCCTGCCGTATTCGAGTCATTAGGGGAGGGGGTGATATTTGTCTATAATATATGTAGATTAATACTAGATCGCATAATCCATCGCGATGCCCGGCCTGGCCAGGGAGCGGCGAACGAGGTCGGCGACCGTGGTGTTGTCGACGACCGAGGCCATGGCGTCGCGAACCTCCGTCATGACGGAACGCACCGGGCAGGTGTCGATGTCGCCGCAGTCCTCGCAGGCGCGGAAAGCCGAGCGGCTGGCGCAGGCGATCGGCGCGATCGGGCCCTCGAGCGCGCGGATCACCGCGCCGACCTTGATGGTTCTGGCTGGCTTGGCGAGCGCATAGCCGCCGCCCGGCCCCTTCTTGCTGCGCAGCATGCCGGCATTGCGCAGGTCGAGAAGGATCGCGTCGAGGAACTTCTTCGAGATGTTGTTCTTCTGGGCGATGTCGGCGACTTGTGCCGTTTCGCCGGCTTCAAGTTTCGCAAGGTGAACGATGGCCTTGAGGCCGTATTTGCCCTTGTTGGTGAGCACGGCGCTCGTCTCCCGCTTATGAATTACACGATGTCTATCAATTTTGACGAGCTTTGCAAACCAGTTTGGTCGTGCCTGGGTACCTGGCTGGTTGAATTGTTCCTGCTTTTGCCTGACCGGAGATGATTGTCCCCATGGAGTGCCTGTACCTGTCACCGTGCAGCCAAGACTGGCGGGGCATTGCGACAAATCTGCTCCTGATTTGCGGGCAGGCAAAGGAATGCCCGCTAGTGCAACGATCTGAAAAATATGCCACTTTTCGAATGTACTAATATTGACGATGTCGGTTGAGATCGCGTTTTTGGGGAGGCGCGGCGGGCGATCGCCGCGCCCATGTCGTTCCGGAGAAGCGCGATGACCAGCAAGAACCACCGCAAGGCGGATCATGAGATCGATGAACTCTTCCTCGCGCGCTGGTCGCCGCGCGCCTTCTCGGCCGACGAGATCAGCCGGGACGAGCTGTTCCGCCTGTTCGAGGCGGCGCGCTGGGCGCCCTCAGGCTACAACGCCCAGCCTTGGCGCTTCATCTATGCCAGGAGAGGCGATGCCCATTGGCAGCGTCTGCTCGGACTGCTGATTCCCTTCAACGCCTCCTGGGCTAAGGATGCGGCGGCATTGGTCGCGGTGGTCTCGAAGCCGACCCTGCGGCCGGCCGGCAAGACCGAGGATGTCGCCAATTACAGCCATTCCTTCGACGCCGGCGCGGCCTGGGCACTGCTGGCGCTACAGGCCTCGCTCCTCGGCTGGCAGGCACATGGCATGTCCGGTTTCGACCATGCGCGTGCTGTGACGGAGCTGGGACTTCCGGAGGGTTATCGGCCGGAAGCCTTCGTCGCGATCGGCAAGCCAGGCGACAAGTCGCAGCTTCCCGAAGGCTTGCAGGCGCGCGAGACGCCGAGCCAGCGCGATCCGATCCAGAACCTCGTCTTCGAGGGCGTGTTCTCGGGCTGATGCGCTCTTGAGGGCTGGCTCGCGTCAGCCGTCGAGAAAGCACGCGAGCTCGGGAGCGCTGCGCAGCGCGGCGAGTTCGTCCGAGGTCGGCAGCACGGGACGATCCCGCGACGCATCGACGAGGCAGAGGAAACCAAGCGGCTCGTCCAGCCCGGCCCGGAACTGATGCCAGGTCCAGCCGGGAATGGTGACGAGGTCGAGCGGGCCGATCTCGGCGATCTCGCTGCCGACGAGGCAGCGGCCACGGCCGCGTATGATGATAACGCCATGGACATGGCCATGGCGCTCGAGGGTGGTGTGGCCGCCGGGCTCGACCTCGAAGTAGCGCAGCTCGCCGGCGAGGTCGGTTCGCGAGAACAGGATCTGGCGCGCGACGCCGCGAAACGGGGCGTCGGCCCCCTCCTTGTAGGGCAGGCGCTCGACGCCCGACCAGCCAAAGCCGTCCAGATGCCGCCGCAGCGCCGGCGCTTCGTGTTGGCTCTCGGGCACGGGTCTCTCAGACATGGGCCTGCGTCTCCGAATGGCGGCGGACCGTCTCGACGAATTCGGCCGTGGCTTCGGTCAGCCGGTTGCCTGCGGCCAACAGGTTGCCGCCGATCAGGAGCATGACGTCGCGGCCGTAGAAGTCCAGGATCTCCGCGGCGCGCGCGACGCTCATGCCGCCTGCCGGTACCGGCACCGCCGGTGCGAGGTTGTCCGCTGCGGACAGCGCGGCTTTCGAAATGCGGCGGCAGGTCTCTGGCGAGTAGCCGAAGCGGCCGCCGTGATTGGGGAAGATGACCGCGTCCAGCCCGACGGTCCGCCAGAGCCTGGTGAGGCAGGCCGGATCGATCCGCGCCGCGCCGGCAAGGCTCGGATGGGCGAAGAAGGCGATGTTAGGATACGCGCGGACGAGCTGCTGCACGTTTGCGAGCCCGAATATCGCCGGCGTCACCATCGCGGTGTCGAGCCCTTCCTCGCACAGGATGCGGAGCTGTTCGCGCACCGCATCGAGGCTTCCCGAGAGGCTGGGCACATAGCGGCTGGGATGTCCGGTGGTCGCGACCGCGCGCCGCACGCCTTCGGCGCAAGCGGGCACACGTTTTGAGAACGGGCTGTAGGCCTGCTCGGCGAGGCCGTGGTCGTCCTTGATGTAGTCGATGCCACCGCGTGCGAAGGCTTCCGCCAGCCGGGCCAGTTCTTCCGGCGGCAGGCCCTGCGGCTTGAGCGCCGAGCAGGTGAGGGCGCGGGCGTCTGCGCCGACCCGCTGGCGCAATCCCGCCAGCCCATGCCGGGGGCCGCCGCCGAGAGCGGTCCGCAGCGCGGCGGGCAGTTCCACGTCGAACAGGGTCAGATCGTCGTGCAGGGACGAGTTGCCGAACAGCATGTTCAGCAACTGTCCCGCATCGTCTCCGACGGTCGCAGCCGAGAGCCTGATCCGCAGGGCGTGCAGGCCCGGCGCGATCTGGTCGGTGGCGACGATCTGGCCGAGGATGTGCTCGGTCACGAAGGCATCATCGACCGCTTCCGGCGGCATCTCGATGCTCTGCTCGATGGCGATCGCCAGGGCGCGGGTCCGGGCGTCGCCGTTGGCGCGCAGGTGATAGGTGGCCTCGATCCAGCTCATGGCTCGCAGATGCTCGTCAGGCCGTCAGCGCAGCACGAAACCGAGATTCGTCAGGGCTTCGCCGATGCGGTCGCGCCCGCTCAGCGATTGCGGTCCGGCGACACGGGCGAGCGCCTGCCGCGACCACGGCACCTGCGGAATCGCCTGCTCGCTCTGGAAATCCTGGATCGCAACGTCATAGGCCGCGACGGCGTCCGGAGCGAAGCCCGCGCCATATTGCTCCCGATGCAGGATGACGGAGGGGGAGAGGCGCGGCTTGATGCCGGTCACGACGGTCGGGTCCGGATAACCGACGCACAAGCCGAAGACCGGGAGGATCTTCGGGGGCAAGCCGAGTTCGGCGGCCACCCGCTCCGGATTATTGCGCAGGGCGCCGATATACACCGTCCCGAGACCGAGGCTCTCGGCGGCGAGCACGGCGTTCTGTGCGGCGAGCGCCGCGTCGATGATGCCGACGAAAAGCGTCTCGAGATAATCCAGCGCCTCGACGGCGTGGTCGCGTGCGGCGCCGAGCTCGCTCAGACGGTTCAGGTCGGCGAGCCAGACCAAGAGCGTTGGAGCTTGCAGAATATGCTTCTGGTTGCCGGTCACCTCGGCGAGGCGGGCCTTGCGTGCGGGGTCGGACACCTCGACCACGCTCCAGGTTTGGAGATTGGAGGAGCTGGCAGCCGATTGCGCCGCCGCCACCAGTGTCTCCACCGTGCCGTCGGGCAACGGATCGGTGCGGTAGCTGCGTACGGATCGGTGCGAGAGGATCTGGCCGATCACGCTGTTCCAGTGTTCGGTCGGCGGCTCGGAGGCGCCCCGATAGCGTGCCTGCAGCAAGGCTTCCGGGCCGTCGTCGACGGTGACGGCCGACAGGGCGGGAGCCTCGGTCGTGACTCGGTTAGGCAGGCTTGGCATGGGAAAGGCTCCGCTGAGAAAGGCATGTGTCATGACGAGCGAGAGCGGCATCAACGCGCCATGCCCCAGCGTCTCACCGTAAGCCGCTCGATCGTCGCGAACACGACATTTTCGATCACGAGCCCGATGATGATCACGAGCAGAAGGCCGGCAAAGACCTTGTCGGTGTAAAGCTCGTTGCGGTTCTGGAAGATGTACCAACCGAGGCCGCCGCGGCCCGACGAGGCGCCGAAGACGAGTTCGGCCGCGATCAGTGTACGCCAGGCGAAGGCCCAGCCGATCTTGAGGCCGGACAGGATCGCCGGCAGGGCCGCAGGCACGAGGATGCCAAAGACATAGCGCAGGCCGTTGAGCCCGTAATTGCGCCCGGCCATGCGCAGTGTGTCGGGCACGCCCTGGAAGCCCGCGAAGGTGTTGAGCGCGAGCGGCCAGAGCACGGAATGGATCAGCACGAAGATCAGGCTGCCGGGCCCGAGCCCGAACCAGAGCAGGGCGAGCGGCAGCAGCGCGATCGCAGGCAGGGGATTGAACATCGCCGTCAGCGTCGAGAGCAGGTCGCGCCCGAGTTGGGTCGAGACGGCGAGCGTCGTCAGGAGGAAGGCGAGCACGACGCCCGCGACATAGCCCTGCGCCAGCACGACGAGCGAGATGCGAGCCCTGTCCAGAAGTTCGCCCGTTGCCAGCCCCTCTATGAGCGCCTGCACGGTGGCGAGGAAGGTCGGGAGCAGCAGGTCGTTGTCCTGCCAGCGTGCGGCGATCTCCCAGAGGCCCGCCAGCAGGACAAGGATCAGCGCCTTGCGCAGCCAGCCCTGCCGGCCCAGCCGCTCGATGGTCGGCCGGGCACGTATCAATGCCGTCGCGACGAAGGGCGGCAAGGGCTGGTCATATTCCGGCCGGATCGGCGGTTGCGTGAGGCTCATGGCTCCCTGCCGTCGTCGAGGGCATCCGCGCCGCTGGGTGCGGCCTCGAAGAGCCGCTCGTGCAGCCGTTTCACCGCCTTCTGGAACGGCGCTCCCCCAAGGCTGTCGAGGTCGAATTCGTGACTGTTGAACTCGGCTCTCAACCGGCCGGGATGCGGAGACAGCACGGCCACGCGGTTGCCCACGATCAGGGCCTCCTCGATCGAGTGGGTGACGAACAGCAGCGTGAAGCGGACTTCGTCCCACAGCTTCAGGAGTTCCTCCTGCATGGTGCGACGGGTGAGGGCGTCGAGCGCTGCGAAGGGCTCGTCCATGAGCAGGATCCTGGGCTGCATCGCGAGAGCCCGCGCGATCGCCACGCGCTGCTTCATGCCGCCTGAGAGCTGATGCGGATAACTATCGGAAAAGCCGGATAATCCGACCTTGTGAACATAGTGGCGCGCGCGCTCCAGAGCTTCGCCACGCGGAAGGCTGCGCGAGGCAATGAGCGGAAAGGCGACGTTCTGCAGCACGGTCTTCCAGGGCGGCAGCTGGTCGAACTCCTGGAACACGACGATCCGGTCCGGCCCCGGGCCGCGAACCTGCTGCCCGCCAAGCCTGATCTCGCCCTCGACGGGCTCGATGAAGCCGGCGACCGCCTTGAGCAGCGTCGACTTCCCGCATCCCGACGGCCCCAGCAGCACGAAGCGATCGGCCTCGTGAACATCGAAGCCGACGCGATGCGTGGCCCGCACGATCGCGTCGGCCGTGCGGTACTCCAGGCTGACGGCATCGACCTGCAGGAGCGGTTCGGCGGTGGCTGCCGGCGCGGCCGCATGGGCCTGCCGACCGGCTCGCTCCTCACGGGCCTGGATCAGCGGCGTGTCGCGCAACAGCTCGTCGGCCACGATCGTCATCGACTCCCCTCAGCTGCCGGCTGCGACGCGCGGATCAGCGAAGAAGTAGTCGGACAGCGCTTTCGGCTCGTTCTTGATCGCGCCGACGCGATGCATGAACTGGCCCAGGCCGAGCGTGTTCTGTGGCTCGACCTTGAAGGTCACCTCGGGGTTCTTGATGACCTGCAGCAGCAGCTTGCGGTCGCCCTTGCCGCCATTGGCCTTGAGATAAATGTCGGCTGCTTGCTCCGGATTGGCTGCGATGAACTTGGCAGCCTCGTCGAGGGCATTCAGGAAAGCGCGATAGGTCTTCGGGCTCTCCTTGTAGAACTTCTCGGTGCCGTAGAGCAGCGTCGAGGAGGCCGGGCCGCCCTGGACGTCATAGGAATTGAGCACGATCCGGGCCTTCGCGTTCTCGGCCAGTTCCTGCTCCTGGAAGGGCGGATTACCGAAATGCCCGGTGATCTCCGTGCCGCCCTTGATGATCGCGGCCGCCGCCTCCGGATGGGGAATGGCGACGCTGATCTTGTCGAGGCGGTTGAAGTCCTTGTCGCCCCAGAGCTTGGCCGAAGCCCATTGCAGGATGCGCGACTGGACCGACACGCCGACGGCGGGAAGGGCGATCCGGTCCTTCTCGGTGAAGTCCGCGATCGTCTTCACGTTGGGGTTGTTGGTGACGAGGTAGTAGGGAAAGTTGCCGAGCGAGGCGACGCCCTTGACGTTCTGACGCCCGAGCGTGCGGTCCCAGAGGGTAAAGAGCGGTCCAACGCCGGCGCCGGCGATCTCGATATTGTTCGAGAGCAGGGCGTCATTGACCGCAGCACCACCCGATAGCTGGAGGAAATCGACCTTGATGTCGAGGCCGGCGTCCTTGCCGTGCTTCTCGATCAGCTTCTGCTCGGCTGCGACGTCGAGGAGCAGATAGACGACGCCGAACTGCTTGGCGATCCGCAGTTGCCCTTCGGCCGCGGCAGGACCGATGGCCGCCAATGCCAGCGCCGCGCCGCCCATGAGGGCCGCAGCCTGCCGGCGAGAAATCAGCCTCGTCCATTTAGTCATGTCGCGCTCCAATCGACGTCGATGCCGCCGCCAAAAGGGGGCAGCTCTGATGGCGCGAGCTTGACCGGGCGGGGTGTAAGCGTCAATTGGAATGTTCTTTTTAAAGAACGACGATGAAGGGGAGAGCCTTTCTCTACGGCTTGTTTCGGCAGGTTTTGAATCTACCTACTACGATCGGAGCCCGCGTTCTAGGTGTGTCAGATTTGGTTGCGCAGCGCCGCTTGGCTCATGGCGTGATCTTCTGCCGCGGCTGTTCTTTTTAAAAAACGATTCTATTGACGTCACGGCGCCGGCGCCAGCATCATCCGTCGATGCCGGCGAACCCATCCGGCCCTCCCGAAGGCTCCGGGCGTTGCCGCCCGCCTTCGCATGCGCCCATGAGGTCAGCCATGCCACAGCCAAGCCGCCAGTTGGCGCTCAATCTCTTCATCTATCCCGGCGGCCATCACGAGGCGGCTTGGCGCTACAAGGGTTCCGAGCCCAAGCGCGTTCTGGACATCAGCTACTACCAGGAGCTCGCCCGCCGCGCCGAGGCCGCCAAATTCGACGCGATCTTCTTTGCCGATGGTCCGTCGCTTCCCGAGAATGTGCGCTATTCCTCGCGGGTGCGCTTCGAGCCGCTGACCTGGTTGTCGGCGATCGCTGCGGCCACTGAGAAGATCGGCCTGATCGGGACGGCCTCGACCACCTATACCGAGCCCTACAATCTGGCCCGGCTCTATGCCTCCCTCGACCATCTCTCGAACGGTCGCGCCGGCTGGAACATCGTGACGACGAGCGATGCCGGTGCCGCGCAGAATTTCGGCCTGCCCGAGCATCCTCCCCATGGCGAACGCTATGAGAAGGCGCGCGAGTTCCTCGATGTGGTGACCAAGCTCTGGGACAGCTGGGAGGACGACGCATTCGTGGCGGATCCCGAGAGCGGCGTCTTCGCCGATTCCGACAAGGTCCATCGCATCGATCATGTTGGCCGGCACTACCGGGTGCGGGGGCCTCTGAATGTCGCACGGTCGCCGCAGGGGCGCCCGGTCTATGTGCAGGCCGGTTCGTCCGAGGATGGCCGCTCCTTCGCCGCGCAGCATGCCGAGGCGATCTTCACAGCGCATCAGACGCTGGCGAGCGCCCAGGCCTTCTATGCCGACATCAAGGCGCGCGCGGTCTCGCTCGGCCGGCGGCCGGAGCACATCCGCGTGCTGCCCGGCATCAGTCCCTATCTTGGCTCGACGCAAGGCGAGGCCGACCGGCTGGAGGAGGAGATCAACGACCTGATCCAGCCCCCTGCGTCGCTCGACCAGCTCAAGCGCATGATCGGGATCGACCTCAGCGGCTTCGATCTCGACGGGCCGTTCCCGCGCCGTCTGATCGATACCAACGGACCCAAGGGCGTCGCGAGCCGCTTCCACCTCATCATCGACATCGTCGACCGCGAGCAGCCGACGATCCGCCAACTCATCAAGCGTCTTGCCGGTGCCCGCGGTCACTATGTCTTAGTCGGCACGCCGGAGCGCGTGGCCAACGAGATCCAGACCTGGTTCGAGCAGGGCGCCGCCGATGGCTTCAACGTGATGCCGCCCTGGCTGACCGGCGGTTTCGACGACTTCGTCTCCGAAGTGGTGCCGATCCTGCGCAAGCGCGGGCTCTTCCGCGAGGAGTACACCGGCAGCACGCTGCGCGAGCATTACGGCCTGCCGCGTCCGGAGAGCGGATTTACGCTGGCGCAGCGCCGGAGCGCCTGAGCGGTTCAGGCGTATCCGCCAATGAAGAAGGAAGAAGGCGCGGGATCGTCTCCCGCGCCTTCTTCATGTTCGGAGCCGGTGCGCCGCCTTCGTCAGGGAGCCGGGCTTCCATGCAGCTGGTGCGCGGCATCGATCCGCGCCTCGATCTCGGGCGTGATGACGGTGTCGAGAGCAGCGAGATCGATATCGAGCTGCTCCAGGCTGGTCGCGCCGATGATGGTCGACGTCACGAAGGGGCGGCTGGTGACATAGGCGATGGCGAGCTGCGCCGGATCGAGCCCGAAGTCGCGGGCGATGCCGAGATAGGTGTCGATGGCCGCCTCAGTGCCGGGCTTTTGGTAGCGCTGTCCGCGCTCGAACAGCGTGGTGCGCGCCCCGGCAGGGCGGGCGCCGCGCTGGTATTTGCCGGTCAGGAAGCCCTGCGCCAGCGCGGAATAGGCGAGCAGCCCAACCTGTTCGCGCGCATGGAACTCGGCCAGGCCGACCTCATAGGTGCGGTTCAGAAAGTTGTAGGCGTTCTGGACGCTGGCGACCCGGGGGCCGCCTGTCGTCTCGGAGATGTGCAGGAAGCGCGAAAGCCCCCAGGCGGTTTCATTGGAAAGACCGATGTGGCGAACCTTGCCGGTCTTCACGAGCGCGTCGAGTGCCGCCAGGGTCTCCTCGACCGGAACCTCCGATCCATCGCCACCGCGGGCCGGCGCATGGGTGCCGCCGCCGAAGAGCTGCAGCGGGCGGTGCGGCCAATGCAGCTGATAGAGATCGACATGGTCGGTCTGGAGCCGCTTCAGGGAACTGTCGATCGCCTCGTTGATGTTCTTCGCGTCGAGGCGCGGGAAGCTGCCGTCCTTGCGATGATAAGTGCTGCCGCTTGGGCCGGAGACCTTCGTCGCCAGGATGATCTTGTCGCGCTTGCCGCTGCGCTTGAGCCAGGAGCCGATGATCCGCTCGGTCGAGCCTTGCGTCTCGGCGCGCGGCGGAATGGAGTAGTTCTCCGCCGTGTCGACGAAGTTGATGCCGACGTCCAATGCCCGGTCGAGCTGGGCGTGGCCGTCGGCCTCGCTGTTCTGCTGGCCCCAGGTCATCGTGCCCAGCGTGATGGACGAGACGCGCAGATCCGTGCGCCCGAGTGGACGATATGTCGGCATGAAAACCTCTGGATTGGAATGCTGATGCGAGGGGAGCATGCCGGCAGGTCCCCATGGGGCCCATGCCGGCTGGAGCCGGGGTCTGCCGTCAGGCGACCCGGCGCAGTTCAGTCTCGCTGACGCCGAGGCTACGCAGCAGCGTCGTCCGGACTTCCGCGAAGCGCAGCTCGCGGGCGGCCCGGTCTTCCGGCAGGTCGATCGTCATGTCGATGATGAAGCGCCCTTCGTCGAGCACGAGCACGCGCTGGGCCAGGTGAATGGCCTCGTCGACGTCATGGGTGACGAGCAGGACGGCCGGACGATGCCGGGCGCAAAGGTCGATGAGAAGGGCCTGCATGCGCAGCCGCGTCAGCGCGTCCAGTGCCCCGAAGGGCTCGTCGAGCAACAGGAGCTGCGGCTCGCGGACGAGCGAGCGCGCCAGCGCCGCGCGCTGCTGTTCGCCGCCGGACAACTGCGTCGGCCAGGCCAGAGCACGGGAGGTCAGACCGACTTCGTCGAGCGCCCGGAGCGCGCGCTCGCGGGGGCCATCGCCCTTGAGGCCGAGCGAGACATTGTCGACGATCTTCTTCCAAGGCAGCAGGCGCGCGTCCTGGAACACGACCGAGACGGCGTCCGGTGTTTCATAGGCCCCGCTGCCGGGTACGCCGTGATCGAGCCCCGCGAGCGCGCGCAGGAAGGTGCTCTTGCCGGAGCCCGAGCGGCCGAGCAGGGCGACGAATTCGCCGCGCCCGATTTCGAGATCGACGCCATCCAGGATGGTGCGCTCGCCGTAGCGCCGGGTCAGCCCGTTGACCTGAACGACGGGCTGTTGCGTCAGTCCGCCAGAATTTTGCGCCACGGCAGCACCTTTCGCGTGATGAAGCGCACCAGCCAATCGGAACTCAATCCGAGAGCGGCGTAGACGGCAAGGCAGAGGATGATGACCTCGGTCTGGCCATAGGTTCGGGCGAGGTTGATCATGTAGCCGAGCCCGCTGGTGGCGTTGACCTGCTCGACGACGACGAGCGCCAGCCATGAATAGGTGACGCCGAAGCGCAGGCCGAGCAGGAAGCCCGGCAGTGCGGCGGGCAGCACGACATGGCGCAGGAACTGCCAGTTGCTCAGATCGAGCGTCTCCGCGAGCTCGATGAAGCGGGCGTCCGTCGAGCGCAGCCCGTCATGGGTCTGGATGTAGATCGGCGCGAAGGTGATGAGCGCGATCGTCAGGATCTTCATGCCCTCGCCGATGCCGAACCAGAGCATCAGCAGGGGGATCAGGGCGAGCGCCGGAATGGCGCGCTTGATCTGGATCGGCCCGTCGACGAGGTATTCGCCGATGCGGCTCAGGCCCGCGATGACGCCGAGCGATGCGCCGGCGACGATGCCCCAGAACAAGCCCCAGAATGAACGGGTGAACGAGGTCCAGAGATTCTCCTGAAGCCTGCCATCGGCGATGAGCTCGATGCCTGTCTGGACCACCGTCCAGGGGGCGGAGAGGATGCGATCGTCGATGTAGCCGGTTGCCGAGCCGATGCTCCAGAGCACGAGCAACAAAGCCGGGCCGAGCGCCTCACCGTAGGGAATCGTCGGTCCCGGCCCCAGCTTGCGCTTGCGCCGGGAGGAGAGCGCGGCGTCGGCGTGGTCGAGGCGCGCGTCAGGCGCCGCCGAGGTCCTGTCGGGCCGGCCGAGCAAGGGCGCGGATGACCGTTTGGCCGCGGAGCCGGGGAGCGAGATGTCGGCCATGGCTCACTCGGCTCCGCGATAGGTTGCGCCCGCGACGCGCTCGAAGCGTCGGTCGAACAGCGTCTGCGCCTTCAGGACCGGCTTCTTGAGTTCGTCGGCGAGCAGGTCGATGGTCTCCTGCTGGCGTTCGATCGCGCCGGCCCAGTCCAGCGGCACGTCGGGGCTGCCATTGGACTCGACGAGGAAGCGCCCGGCATCCTCCTTCAAGCCCTGATCCTTGACGTAGTAGCCCTTGATCCACGCATCGGGATTGCTCTCGATCCACTTGGCGGCGCGGCCCCAGGCCGCGACATAGGCCTGGATCGCCGCGGCCTTGTCGGCCTCGTCGAGGGAGGACTTCACCACGTAGAGATAGGCGGGGTCGTCGCGCAGGCCGTGCGCCAGGACCTTGGCTCCGTCGCGGGCGTAGTTCTGGATGAAGCGCTGCTTGTTGGCTTCCGCGATCGGCGCGACGTCGACAAGCTTGCTCGCCAGCGCGTTGACATAGGCGTCGCCGACGCTGGGGAGTTCGACGAGCTGGACATCGTTGCGCTCGAGCTTGAGCGATTTGAGCACGCGAAGGACGAGCGCGCCTTGCGCCTGCCCGGGGCTGAAGGCGATCTTCTTGCCCTTGAGTTCTTCCAGTTTCGTGATGCCCGAGCCCGGGGCCGTCGCGATGACGTAGATCGGATGGCCGATCGGATCGAGCCGGAACTTGGCGGCCACGATCTTGACGTCGAGCCCGGTCCATTGCGCGTGGATCGGCGGAATATCGGCGACGGCTCCGATATCGAGCGCCTTGGCGCGGAACGCCTCGATCGTCTGCGGGCCTCCCGAGATGTTCGCCCATTCGACCTTGAAGGGAAGCTTGGACAGCTCCCCCGACAGCGTCAGCGCAACGCGCGTCTGCGGATCGCCGACGACGAGCTTCGTTCCCGGAGCGATCGTCGCCGGAATGGGAGCGTCGCCCGCGAGGGGGCCGGCCAGGGCGGAGCCGCCGAGAAACAGGGCTGCCGACAGCAGGACTCCGTGGGCGACCGTGAGGGCTGGGCTTACCATTTTGATCTGTCCGTTCATGCGAAAGATGCGTTCGTGAGCACGACTATAGAGATATAGTCTATTAGTTTGATGCTCTATTATGAGGCTTTTGCAGAAGGATCGCCGCGGCGGCCCGGCCGTGCGGAGCAAGTCTTGTCTGGCGGTCGCTGGGCCGGTCGCTTTCCGGCCTCAAAAGAAGCCAAGACCCGGTAGCGGCGTGCCCTGCAGTTCGAAGGCCCCGAGGGCCAGCGCCTTGTAGCTGGCGGGGTTGTGCGAGGAGAGGGTGCGGGCGTTGCGCCAGTGACGATCGAGATTCTTGCGCAGCGTCGCCGCCGAAGCGCCACCGACATCGAAGAGCGCGGTGGCCGAGCGCAGGGCGAACTCATCGACGATGACCTTGGTCTTGGCCGCTGCGAGCGAGGCCTCGTGCGACAAGCCGGCGAGAAGCGCATCGTTCGCCCCCTGCGCCCGCCCCGTGGCGACTTCATCCAACCGGTCGGCGACGGCCAGGATGCCGAGCTCGGCGAGGAAGGCTTCGCTGGCGATGCGGCCGATCGTCTGCTGCAACAGCGGATCCTCCGCCGGGACGGCGGCGGGCGCGAAGTAGAAGTTGCGCGTGCGGCCGTGCAGCAGGTCCTTCGCGTCACGCAGCACGGCGCGGAGGATGCCGACATTGGCGGCCGTCACGATGGTCTGGGCGATCGTGCTGGCGAAGGACTGGATGTAGGGCGTCTCGTCGCGGATGATCTCGTCGGCCTCGACCCTGACGCTGTGAAAATTGGTCGTGCCCGTTCCGGTGACGCGCTGGCCGATGCCGTCCCAGTCGTCGATCCGTTCGACGCCTTCGCGGTCGGTCGGAATGATCAGCGAGACATCCTCGCCCTCCGGCGAGGTGGCACGTACGAGCGTCCAGTCGGCATAGAGCGTGCCGGTGCTGTAGAATTTGGTGCCGTTGAGGCGAAAGCCGTTTCCGTCCGGCGTCAGCGTCGTCTTGAGGCCGCCACGTCCGCCCGTCTGCTTACGATCGAGCTCGGTGGTGGCGAGCCCGATCAAGGCACCCTCGGCGACGGATTTGCGCCATTTGGGATTGTAGCCCGGCTCACGCCCCGTGACGAAGCGCTCGGTGACGAAGAGGTGGTTGCGGAAGATATGCGCGACGCTCGAATCCGCTTCGGCCAGCCTGATCACCGCGCCCAGCACCTCGCGCCAGGAAGCGCCACCACCGCCATCGGCGACCGGCAGGCGCAGCGCGCCGAAGCGCGCTTCCCGCAGCTTCTGAAGGATGTCGAAGGGGTGCTCGCGGCGGCTGTCGCGCTCGGACGCCGTGGCGGCAATCTCGGCGAAGATGGTCTCGAGCTTCCGGCCTTGGGCGGTAGCGGGCAGGGCAAGCGAAATCTCTGTCACGTCGAAGCTTTCGGTGGATGTGAGCGATCATGAGGAGGGACGCCGGAGGCCGCATCAGCCGTCGAGATAGATCTCGGCGAAATTGGTCCGCAGTCCGTTGGCGGAGCCCGTGTGGTTCTTCACGCGCTTGTTGAAGACGGCGATGTTCTTCTGCGCGACGAGCTCGTGATGCGGCAGGTCACGCACGAGGATGTGCTGGACCTGCCGGAACAGTTCCTTGCGCTTCGCGATGTCCGGCTCGACAGCGGCCGCCTCGAACAGGGCGTCAACCTCGGAATTGCTGTAGTTGGCGCCGTTCGAGAAGGGCGTGCCCTTCTTGATGTTCTGCGTCCAAAACAGGCGCTGTACGCCGACCGTCGGGTCGAAATAGTTGCCCAGCCAGGCATTGGCGAAATCGAAATCGCGGTTGGTGTAGACGCGCCGGATGTACGTGGCGAAATCCTGCCCGCGCAACGTGACGTCGATGCCTACGCGCGCGAGAGCCTGCTTGATGAATTCCGAGCCGCGCCGGAAATTCTCGCCATAGGGCAGGTAATCGTTTGTCAGCCGGAAGCGCACGCCGCCGGAGCCACGCTTGAAGCCGGCCGCATCGAGCAATTCCTCCGCCTTCTTCGTGTCGAAGCGGTAGGCCGGCAGATCGGCCGCGTGCCATTGCTTCAGCGCGGGCACGACCGGTCCGTTGGCGACCTCGCCATAGCCGTACCAGATCAGGTCGAGATAGGCCTTCTTGTCGATCGCATGGGCGATAGCCTGCCGCACCCGGACATCCCTAAGGTAGGGGTTGTCGAGGTTGAAGACGAGCTGGTTGACGTCGCCGGAATAGGCCGAGCCGCGTTCCTCGACGCCGATATGGGGGAGGGCGGCGAAGCGAGAGACCTCGCTCAAGGGCACCGGATTGTCTCCGGCGAGATCGACCGAGCCTGCCTCAAGCGCTGCGGCGCGGGCCGCCGCATCGGTGATGACGCGAACGATCAGCCGGTCGACATAGGGCTTCGGCTGGTCCCAGTAATCGGGGTTGCGGTCGTAGATGATGTGGCTGCCGCGGACCCATTCCCGGAAGACGAAGGGGCCGGTGCCGATCGGCGCGTTGTGGGCAGGATTGGTGATCGGATCCTTGCCCTCGAAGACATGCTTGGGGATGATCGGTGTCTGGGAGGCGATCAGCGCCGTCAGCAGATAGGGCGCGGGCTTCGACAGCACGATGATCGCGGTATGCGGATCGGGCGTACGCACCTCGGTGATGTTGGCGAAGGTGCTGCGGTTATGGGCGTGGTGAGCCTTCAGGAACAGGATCGAGAAAGCGACGTCCTCGGAGGTGAAATCGCGCCCGTCATGCCATTTCACGCCCTTTCGCAGGGTGAAGCTGTAGGACAGGCCATCCTCGCCCGTCTCCCACGCGGTGGCGAGTTGAGGTTTCGGATTGAGATCGAAATCGTAATCCAGCAGCCCCTCATGCACCTTCGGGCTGACGACCGAGGTGGGGCCGGACACGTTGACAGCCGAAAGCAGAGCAGTTGGCTCCGGATCGACCAGAAGCGTCAGCACACCACCGCGCTTTGGCGTGCCCGAAGCCTGCCCCGCGGATTGCGCGAAGGCCTGAGCACCGCCCGAGCCGGCGGCGATCAGGCCGCCTGCGATCTGCAGGAGGTGGCGGCGAGATGGATGACGATCCGACATTTGGATTCCTTGGTCGTTGAATGGGAAGACGGTGCGCGAGCTTGACGGGGCGTCGCCGCCTACGCCGTCGCGCGGCGCTGCTCGGCATGGCGGCTGGTCGGGTAGGGCAGGCCGAAGCGCTCGCGCAGCGTCGTCTCGGCATATTCGGTCCGGAAGATCCCGCGCTTCTGCAGGAGCGGCACGACATGGTCGACGAAGGCCTCGAGTCCGTCCGGAAGCACGTCGGGCATCAGGTTGAAGCCGTCGGCCGCGCCATTGACGAACCAGGATTCGATATCGTCGGCGATCGCCTCGGCAGTGCCGGCGATGACGCGGTGGCCGATGCCGCCGCCGAGTTTCCAGAGCAGCTGGCGGAAGGTCAGATTGCCCTGGCGCGCGAAGTTCAGCGTGGCGCGCGCGAAGGTCGTGCTGCCATTGACAGGGATAGGCAGCTCCGGGAACGGCGCATCGAGGTCGAGATGCTCCAGATTCTGGCCAAACGTCTGCCCCAGCCTGGCGACCGCATAGTCGAGCGGAATCAGCGAGCCGAGTTCCTGTTCGCGACGGCGAACCTCAGCCTCGGTGCTGCCGATGATCGTCGCGAGACCCGGCAGCGCCACGATGGATGAGGGCGCGCGGCCATAAGCTGCCGTGCGCTTGCGCAGATCGTCGATATAGGCCCGCGACAGATCCTGGTCTTCGCCGACGCTGAAGACCGCGTCCGCATAGCGTGCGGCGAAGTCGCGCCCATCATCCGAGCCGCCAGCCTGGACCACGAGAGGCCGCCCCTGCGGCGACCGCGGTACGCTCAATGGCCCCGCGACGCGGAAGAACTCCCCGACATGGTCGATCCGGTGGATCTTGTCCTTGTCGAGCAGGAGACCGGCGGCCTTGTCGCCGAGGAAGGCGTCGTCTTCCCAGCTGTCCCACAGCTTCAGCAGGACATCGGCGAACTCCTTGCCGCGGGCATAGCGCTTGCCGTGCTCCATCAGCGGCTGCCCGAAATTCGCGGAGGCGCCGGGATTGGCGGTCGTCACCAGATTGACCGCGACACGGCCGCCGCTCAGCAGGTCGAGCGAGGCGAAGCGCCGGGCGATGTTGTAGGGCTCGTTATAGGTCGTCGATGCCGTGGCGATCAGGCCGAGATGCGTCGTCGCGGTCGCGACCGCAGCCAGGGTGATCGTCGGCTCCAGCGCGTTGAAGCCGCGCTGCTCGGCCTTGTCCTCGAGCACCGGCACATCGGCGAGGAACATCGCATCGAACTTGCCGCGCTCAGCGATCCTGGCGGTCCGGACATAGTGCCCGACATCGAAGCTTGCGCGCGGATCCGACTGCGGAGCCCGCCAGGCGGAAACGTAGAATCCGGCGTGGAGAATGTTGACGTTGAGGTGGAGCTGTCTGCGCTGGGTCATGGTGATCTCCTGCGCAAACGGTATCGGCGAGAGGCTAATAGTCAAGTAATTAGATATACTATTATTGCGCCTCTCGGGGGGCGACTGGCCGCGTCTCTACAGCCCTCGGCAGCGCATCGCGGCTCCGGGCGTGGCCCGCGCCCGACGGCACTGCTTCGGAACGGAAAGCGCTGCGCGCCGGCGCGCTATTCAGCTGCCCGCGCTTGCGAGAAGGCGCCCCTGTAGCGCGCGGCCGGATGGCGCTCATCGAGCCGGTCGTGCCCGAAGAGCTTCTTGCGCAAGGTGCCTTCGGCATAGGCGCGCTTGGCCAGGCCGCGCTGCTGCAGCACAGGCAGGAGATGCTCGTTGAACTCCTTGTAGGAGCCCGGAAGCGTCCAGTTGATCAGGTTGATCCCGTCGACGCCCGCCTGCTGCCAGGCCAGGAGTTCGTCGGCGATCTGCTCGGGCGTTCCGACCAGGCGCGGATGGCGCTTGGCGACGAGCCTGCCGAGATCGCCGACCGTGGGTTCGCGACCGGGTTCGCGCTTGCGCAGCCACTCGATATGGCTGCGGCCGCCATTGGTCTGGACATCCTTCAGCAGCGTATCGGGCGGCAGGGGGCGCCCGTCATCCTGCGAGACGCCGAGATTGGAGTGCGCCAGGAAGCCGTCGATGCTGACATAGGCATCGAGCGCGGCTTCCTTCCGCCTAGCCTCTTCCTCGGTGCTGCCGATGACGAAGGCAAAGCCCTGGAAAAACTTGATGTCATCGCGATGGCGCCCGGCCTGTTCGGCCAACTGGCGCGTCTCGGCGATCAGTTCCGCGGCTGCTTGCCGGTTCGGTGTCGATATGAACTGCGCCTCGGCGTTGCGCGCGGCGAAGGCGCGCCCGGCCGGCGACGAGCCGGCCTGGAACAGCAGGGGCGTTCGCTGCGGGCTGGGCGAGGGGAGATGGGGCCCTTCGACACGGTAGCGCTTGCCGACATGGTGGATTTTGTGGATCCGGCTCGGGTCGGAGAACACGCCCCCGTCCCGGTCCTTGAGCAGGGCGCCCTCGTCCCACGAGCCTTCCCAGAGCTTGAACACCACATCGAGATACTCCTGCGCCCACTCATAGCGCTCGTCATGCTCGGTCAGGCGCTCGAAGCCGAAGTTCCGGGCGGCATTCTCCTGCGTCGAGGTCACGATGTTCCAGGCGACGCGCCCCTTGCTGATATGGTCGAGCGTCGAGGCGCGTCGCGCGAATTCGAAGGGGTGGGCCTGCAGCACCGAGCTGGTGAAGGCGAGGCCGAGATGCTGCGTGTTGACCGCCAGCGCCGAGAGCAGCACCGAGGGGTCGTTGCTCGGGATCTGAAGCCCTTCGCGGACATTGACCGTGTAGTCGCCGTTGACCGGCCCGTAGAGGCCGACGACGTCGGCGAAGAAGGCCGCGTCGAAGAGCCCGGCCTCCAGCGTCTTCACCAGGTCGATCCAGACCTCGACATCGTTGAAGTCGGCCTGCCGCGCTTCCGGATGCCGCCACAGCCCATGCTGGATATGGGAGACGGTGTTCATGACGAAGGCATTGAACAGAAGGGCAGTCATGCGGCGGCGTCCTTGATGGCGGACCAGACGCACCGAATGGCGTACCGGTGCAGCATGGGCTTTCCGGTCTTGCCGGCAGGATACGAAGCGTGCCTAGAAGGCGCGCAATCCCAGCGCGGTGCTGACTTCCTCGGCCATCCAGCCGAGGCGTTCGTAGTCGCCGCGCCAATAGACCAGTGCCGCATCGTTGCCGCCGAGCCTGATGTCGCGGACGCGGCCGATGACGATGGCGTGCGAGTGCCTCTCGATGATCTCCTCGACCTCGCAGTCGAGCGCGGCGAGCGCCCCGACCAGGAGCGGGGCGCCGGCGATGCCGCTCGTCCACTCGGCGTCGGCATAGCGCGCGGCACCCTTCTCGCCATTGCGTCCGGCGAAGCGGTCGGCGACCTGCTTTTGCGTGGCGTTGAGGAAATTGACGCCGAAGCCGCAGCTTCGCGCCAGGATCGGAAAGCTCGATGACGACAGGTTCAGCCCGAACATGATCGTCGGCGGTTCGGCCGAGAGCGATGAGACCGAGGTGGCGGTCAGGCCGGTGCGTTCATCGCCATGGCCCGTGGTGATGACGCTGACACCGCCGGCGAGATGCCGGAAGGCCTGGCGGAAGCTCGCCGGATCGTCATGAATCCTGCTGGCCGGCTTGGGGAAGGGGGTGACGATCGACATCGTTTTCCGTCTCCTCAGATCGTGTAGTCGGTGCTGTTCGTGTCCTCGCGGATCAGATCCTTGAGGATGCGCTCTTCAAGCAAGGCGAGGTCGACTGAGCCGCGCCGGCGCGGGCGCGGCAGGTCGATGGTCAGGTCGAGCGTGATCCGCCCGTCGTCGATCATCACGATGCGGTCGGCGAGCGTGAGCGCCTCGGAGACATCATGGGTGACGAGGATCGCGGTGAAGCCCTGTGTCTGCCAGACGCGCTCCAGCAGGCTTTGCATCTCGATGCGGGTCAGCGCGTCGAGCGCTCCCAGCGGCTCGTCGAGCGCCAGCACGCGCGGCCGGCTGACAAGGGCGCGGGCCAGCGCTACGCGCTGCCGCTGACCGCCCGACAGCAGCGCAGGCCATTGCTGCGCCTTGGCTTCGAGCCCGACCGCTCGCAGCGTCTGGAAAGCGCGCTCCTCGGCCTCCGGCAGCTTCCGATCGGCGCCGAGCCCGACCTCGACATTGGACAGTACGCGCGCCCAGGGCAGCAGGCGCGGCTCCTGGAACATCAGACGCGGCGTCTCGGCAGTGCTCCCGAAACCGACGCTGTCTTTCTGGCCGAAGCGCAGGCTGCCCTCGCTCGCATGCTCGAGGCCGGCGAG
>JAESFK010000353.1_pt1 | contig 26629 bp, 24 predicted proteins | sample 9269391 | NCBI WGS metagenome assembly JAESFK01 (sample SAMN14506231, study PRJNA617097) | algae metagenome | isolation source: Drouetiella hepatica UHER 2000/2452 and co-occurring heterotrophs from... | place: Slovakia: Slovak Paradise National Park, Hrabusice, Kosice Region | collected 2000-01-01
CCGGTCGCCCTCGAGGAGGTCGCCGTAGGTCGTGCCCTCGGCCACCGATCGCTCGCTCCCGGCGACGTGGACGGTGATCTGGGCAGACATGGTGAGGCTCTCCTCGCGGTGGTGGGCGAGCCGGTGCTCCGGCCCGCCCCGATGCTATCGAGGGGTCCGGGCACCGGTCGCGGCAGTTCCGGCGGTGGAGCTCAGTTCGTGGCCGCCGTCGTGGCGACGGTCGTGGCCACCATCGTCGCCACGAGCACGGACTGCACCTCCTGGACCGCCGCCCGCACGGCGGGCGCCGCCCAGTCCCGGGCCGTGACGACGTCCGCACGTCGGCGGGCCTCGGCCTTCGGCAGGCCGGTGACCGGGGCGAGCTGGTCGGTGGCGGACAGGAGCGCGACGAGGGCCACGGTGTGCTGCGACGGGGCCGGGGCCCCGTCCGTCAGGGCCGCGGTGACCCCGTCGCGCAGCCGCGCGAGGACCGACGGGTCGGCGAGGCGCCACCGCGTGCGGGGGAAGATCCCCAGCACCTTGTCGTCCTCCCGGCGGAGCACGCCCGCCTCGACCAACCCGACGAGCAGCTCGTCGCGCAGGCGGCCGGCGCGGTCCTTCCAGGCGCTGGCCCCACCGAGCCGGGAGATCGCGTCCTGGGGCCGGAGCCCGTCGGCGACCTCCAGCACCTCCCGCCACAGCGTGCCGGGGGGCTCGGCGGTGCCGGTGCGGCGCAGCCGGGCCCGCTTGTCGTCCGGTCGGTCGAGGGCCAGGGCCCCGTCGAGCGTCAGCTGGGCGACGGCCGCCCCGGCCACGGCGGCTCGCAGCCGGGTGCTGTCGACCGTCGGCCTCCCGCTCCCGGGGTCGAGGGTGAGCAGCAGGTACTCCTCGGCGAGCGAGCGGTCCATCGTCTCCTCCTGCGCGTTTCGGGGTCCGTTCCCTCCACCCCACCACGGTCGGCGCTCCGGCGCCTCCACCGCGCGGTGGACGCGGCATCCACCGGAGGGCGGGTCAGCCGGGCGGGTCGAGCACGAACGTGCCCGCCTCGAGCCAGTGCCGCAGCCGGCGCACCGTGGTGTGCGCGTACTCGGTGGCCATCGCCCGGAACGAGGCCGTGGTCGAGTCGAGGAGGGCGTTGGCGAGCAGCAGCTGACGCGAGGCCACGAGTGCCTCGACGTCCTCGCGCGCCACGTCGGGCGGCGCGGTGACCTCGGCGTAGCCGGCCCACAGCTCCTCCTCGGCCGAGTCGGCACCGCTGCGGCGCAGGTAGAACGTCGTGATCGCGAGGTCGAGCACCCGCGGCGCCAGGCCCGCGTCGTCGAAGTCGAAGAGCGCCAGCCGGCCCTCGTGCCACTTGAGGTTGCCGCCGTGCAGGTCGGCGTGCAGCGCGATGCCCTCGTGCCGGTCGAGGAGCCGGTCGAACACCTCGCCGGCCACGCGGCCCGCCTCGTCGAGGACGGCGCGGTCAGCGGCGGTCAGGCCCTGCGCCGTCGAGAGGACGTCGGCGTCGCCGAAGAGCGGGTCGACGAACCGGGGCAGGGCGGCGCCGTCCGGCATCGTCCATCCGGTGGCGTGCTCGTGGAGGGCGGCCGTCGCGCGGCCCAGCGCCCGTGCCCAGTCCGCACCCCCCTCCTCGGGGGCGTCGTCGCCCTCCAGCCACGAGGCTGCGGTGACGAGCACCGGCCGCCCGATCCCACGGACCTCCCCGGACATGAGCCACTCCCCCGTCCCGGTGCGCAGCGGGCGAGGCACGAGCACGTCGGTGTCGGCCGCGAGGGCCGACTGCCACGCCTGCTGGGCGAGGACGTTGGCCGGTGTGCTCCTGGAGTTGGTGCCCACCCGCAGGGCGACCCGCGCCCCGTCGGTCGTGGCGACGCGGAACGTCGTGTTGTAGGCGTGCAGCACGACCTCCATCCGGTGGACGTCGAGGCCGAACTCGGCCGCCGCGGCCAGGGCGAGGGACGCAGCGCCTCGACCTGGGACTCCTCGTCGAGGGCGGCGTAGTCGGCGGTGGGCTCCACGGTGCACACCCAACCACCGCAGGCGTCCGCACGGCGAGCGGGTTCTGCGCAGCAGTCGCCGACACCTAGGGTCGGGGGATGCAGATCCTCCCCTTCGGCACCTGGCCCTCCCCCATCGCGCCCGACGACCTCGCGGGCGGACAGGTCGCGATCGACGAGGTGCGGGTCGACGGGACGGACACGTGGTGGCTCGAGCAGCGGCCGACCGAGGGCGGGCGCCAGGTGCTGGTCCGCCACGACGGCACCGCGGCCCACGACGTGCTGCCCGCGCCCTGGAACGTCCGGACCCGGGTGCACGAGTACGGCGGCGGAGCCTTCGCCGTGCAGGACGGCACGGTCGTCCTCTCGCACCTCGGCGACGACCGCGTCCACCGGCTGGACCCCGGCGCCACCGAGCCCGTCCCCCTGACCCCGGACGGCCCGTGGCGCTTCGGCGGCCTCGTGCTGCGCGGCGAGCACGTCTACGCCGTCCGGGAGGACCACTCGCGCGAGCCCGAGCCCGCCAACGAGCTCGTCCGCCTCGACCTGTACGGCGACAACCCCGGCGGCGGCGTCGTGTTGCACACCGGCACCGACTTCGTCTCCCGTCCCGCCGTCTCGCCCGACGGCAGCCAGGTGGCGTTCGTCGTGTGGGACCACCCCGACATGCCGTGGGACTCGACGCGGCTCGTCCGGGCCGGGCTGGCGCAGGAGGGTCTCCTCGCCCCCCACGTCGTCGCGGGTGGTGAGGGGGTGTCGGTCGCGCAGCCCCAGTTCGGCCCGGACGGTGCGCTGTGGTTCGTCTCCGACGAGTCGGGATGGTGGCTCGTGCAGCGTGACGCCGGCGACGGCCCGCACCCGGTGCACGAGACCGAGGCCGACCACGCCGGTCCGCAGTGGACGCTGGGGATGCAGGACCTCGCGGTCCTCGACGCCGACCGCGTCCTCGTCCACTGGTGGGAGGACCTCGGCCGCGCGCTCGGCGTGCTCGAGGCCTCGAGCGGCGTCGTCACACCGTCGGTCGACGCCGGGTCCTTCACCGACCACCTCGTGGCGGCCGGCGACGAGGTGGCCTTCAAGCGAGGCCGGACCGACGGCCTGCCGGAGGTCGTCCGGGGACCGGCGAGCGGTCCGTTCCGGGTGCTCGGTGGATCGGGCGGCGCACCGCTCGACGCCGACTCCGTCTCGCGGCCCGAGGCCTGGTCGTGGCGCAACAGCGAGGGCGAGGAGGTGCACGGCATCCTCCACGCTCCTCGGCTCGCCGGGGTCACCGGGCCCGAGGACCAGCAGCCGCCGCTGCTCGTCATGGTCCACGGCGGTCCGACGAGCCGGACCGAGGCGACCTACGCGACCGCCGTCCAGTTCTGGACGAGCCGGGGCTTCGCCGTCCTCCACGTCAACTACTCCGGCAGCACGGGGTACGGCCGGGCCTACCGCGACCGGCTCCGCGGCCGCTGGGGCCTGGTCGACATCGACGACTGCGTCACCGGAGCCCGCTCGGTGGCCGAGGCCGGCCGAGCCGACGCCGACCGGCTCGCCATCCGGGGTGGCAGCGCCGGCGGGTACGCGGTGCTGCGCGCCATGACGACGAGCGACGCGTTCGCCGCGGGCACCAGCCTGTTCGGCGTCGGCGACCTCGCCGCCCTCGCGCAGCACACGCACAAGTTCGAGTCCCGCTACTGCGACCGTCTCGTCGCCCCCTGGCCCGAGGGCGAGGCGGTCTACCGCGACCGCTCCCCCGTCCACCACGTCGACCGGCTGCACGGCGAGCTGCTCCTGCTCCAGGGCTCGGCCGACATGGTCGTCCCGCTGGCGCAGGCCGAGGACATGGCCGCGGCGATGCGGGCCGCCGGGCGCGAGGTCGAGCTGGCCGTCTACGACGGTGAGGGCCACGGCTTCCGCCGCCGCGAGACCATCGTCGACGCGCTGACGCGCGAGCTCGCCTTCTACACCCGCGTGCTGCGGCTCGGCGGCTGACGCCCGGGGGCCCGACGCCTCAGGCGTCGAGCGTCACGACGACGTGCGTCGTCGACGGGTCCTTGCGTGAGCGGAGTCCTCCGAGAACCGTTGCGTCCGAACGCTGCACGACGAGCTCGACGGTCGACGGCAGGAAGACCGGCTTCGTGAACCACACCCGGCTCGTCGACGCCCCGAGGGAGCCACGGCCGAGAGCCGCCAGCGTGCGCGCGTAGGTCCACATCCCGTGGGCGATGTGCCGCGGGAAGCCCATCGCCTTCGCCGACAGCGGGAGCAGGTGGATGGGGTTGACGTCCCCGGAGACCGCGGCGTACTCGCGCCCGAGGTCCTCGGGCAGGCGCCACACCCCGGCAGCGGGCCCGTCCGGCAGCGCCGGCGGGGAGTCGCCGCGCGGGGCGTCCTCGCTCCCCCGGCCGCGCGACAGGTACACGCTGTCGCACTCCCAGACGAGCTCGTCGCCGACCCGGGCCTCCAGCCGGACGTCGAGGGTGCGGCCCCGGCGGTGCGGCGCCAGGGCTCCGGCGCGCACGTCGAGGGTCAGGGGCTCGGACGCGTCCAGCGCCCGGTGCGAGGTGACCCGGTTCTCGAGGTGCACCATCCCCGGCAGGGCGACGGGGAAGTCCGGGCGGGCCATCAGCGCGGTCTGCACCGGGAAGGCGAGCACCCACGGGTACGGCTGCGGCAGGGTGTCCGAGACGTCGTACCCGGTGAGGCGCTGGTAGGCGGCCAGCCGGTGCCGGTCGACGACGACGTCCTCGACCCGCAGCGTCCGCTCCGGCACCTCACCACCGGATCGACCTCGCGCCGTCAGCGCCGCCCGGACCAGCAGGGGCGCGGTGGACGGCAGGGAGCCGAGGGTCTCGACGGCCACGTTCAGGCTCCCAGCAGGCTCTGGCCGCAGACGCGGACCACGTTGCCGGACACCGCCGCCTGCGCGTCGGCGGCGAAGTACGCGATGGTCTCGGCGACGTCCACGGGCAGCCCGCCCTGCGCCAGGCTGTTGAGGCGTCGCCCGACCTCGCGGGTGGCCAGCGGGATGCGGGCGGTCATCTCGGTCTCGATGAAGCCCGGCGCGACGGCGTTGACGGTGATGCCCCGGCGCCGCAGCGCGCGGTCGGCGGCGTACCCGTCGACCAGGCCGATGACGCCGGCCTTGGACGCCGCGTAGCTGCTCTGCCCCCGGTTGCCCGCGATGCCGGCGATCGACGACACGAGGACGACCCGACCGCCCTGCCGCAGACCGTCCTTGGCCAGCAGTGCCTCGTTCATCTGGAGGATCGACAGGAGGTTGACCCGGAGCACCGAGTCCCACCGGTCGGCATCCGTGTTGGCGAGCAGCTTGTCGCGCGTGATGCCCGCGTTGTGGACGACGAGGTCGAGCCCGCCGTGCCGGGTGCGGGCGTGCTCGGCGATGCGGGCACCCGCGCCGGCCGCCGTCACGTCGAGCTGGAGGGCGGTGCCGCCGACCTCGTTGGCCACCGCGGCCAGGGCCCCTCCGGCCGCGGGGACGTCGACGCAGACGAGGGTCGCGCCGTCACGGGCGAGCGTGCGGGCGATGTCGGCGCCGATGCCGCGTGCGGCCCCGGTGACGACGGCGACCTTGCCGGCCAGCGGGCGCTCAGGGTCCTCCGGTGAGGCCGCGGCCTCGCCCTCCCCGACGCGGAACACCTGCCCGTCGACGTAGGCCGAACGGGCCGAGAGGAGGAAGAGCACCGTCCCGAGGGCGGCGGCCTCCGAACCGTCCGCCACGAGGACGAGGTTGGCCGTGGCGCCGGCGCGCAGCTCCTTGCCGACCGAGCGGGTGATGCCCTCGAGGGCCCGCCGGGCCGCGCGCTGCGCGACCGAGCCGGCCCGCTCCGGGTCGCGGCCGACGACGACGACGCGGGCGCACCGGCCGAGGCGCTTGAGCGCCGGGGCGAGGGTCGCGCGCAGCGACTCGAGGTCGGCCGGAGTCTGCGCGGCGGACAGGTCGACGACCACTCCGCCGAGCCGGGCGCCCTCGGGCACCGCCTCCACGAGGGTCGCGCCCGCACCGGCCAGGCCGTCCCGGAGGGCGGCCAGCGCCGGGGTGTCGGCGTGCCCGCCGACGAGAACGGGGCCGTCGACGAGCGGGCGCCCCGGCGCGTGGCGCCGCAGCGGGACCGGTTGCGGCAGACCGAGGGTCGTGGCGAGCTTCTTGCCGAGGCCGCTGTGGACGAAGGACGTGTAGCCGTCGGAGCGGGGCACCTCAGGCCGCCTCGAGGATCGCGACGACGCCCTGCCCGCCGGCGGCACAGATCGAGATGAGCCCGCGCGCGCCGGACCCCTTCTCGTGCAGCAGCTTCGCGAGGGTGGCGACGATGCGCCCGCCCGTGGCCGCGAACGGGTGCCCCGCGGCGAGCGAGGACCCGGTGACGTTGAGCTTGGCGCGGTCGATCGGGCCGAGCGGCGCGTCGAGGCCGAGCCGGTCGCGGCAGAACTCCTCGTCCTCCCAGGCCTTCATCGTCGAGAGCACGGTGGCCGCGAAGGCCTCGTGGATCTCGTAGAGGTCGAAGTCCTGGAGGCTGAGGCCCTGGCGGGCGAGCATCCGCGGCACTGCGTAGACCGGCGCCATGAGCAGGCCCTCGTCACCGCCGAGGTAGTCGACCGCCGCGGTCTCGCCGTCGACGAACCACGCGAGGGGCTTGAGGCCGTGCGCCGCGGCCCACTCCTCCGAGCCGAGCAGCACGGCGGAGGCGCCGTCGGACAGCGGTGTGGAGTTCGCGGCCGTCATCGTCGCGTCGGGCCCCGAGCCGAAGACGGTGCGCAGCGAGCCGAGCTTCTCGAGCGTGGAGTCCGGGCGCAGGTTCTGGTCGCGGGTCAGGCCGAGGTAGGGCGTGAGCAGGTCGTCGAAGAACCCGCGGTCGTAGGCGGCACCGAGGTTCTGGTGGCTGGCCAGCGCGAGCTCGTCCTGCGCCTCGCGGGTGATGCCCCAGCGGGCGGCGGTGATGGCCATGTGCTCGCCCATCGACATGCCGGTGCGCGGCTCGGTGGCCGCGGGCACCTGGATGCCGAGGTCGGTGGGCCGCAAGGTGATCGCGGCCTTCGCCCGGTCGGCCGGGGTCTTGGCGCGGTTGAGCCGCAGCAGCTTCCGGCGGAGCTTCTCGGGGACGACGATCGGGGCGTCGGACGCGGAGTCGACGCCGCCCGCGATCGCCGAGTCGGCCTGCCCGAGCGCGATCTTGTTCGCGACGAGGATGGTCGCCTCGAGCCCGGTGCCGCAGGCCTGCTGGATGTCGTAGGCCGGTGTCGCCGGCGACAGGCTCGAGCCGAGCACCGCCTCACGGGTGAGGTTGAAGTCGCGGCTGTGCTTGATGACCGCGCCCGCCACGACCTCGCCGACCCGCTCCCCCGCGAGCCCGTGCCGGGCGACGAGGCCCTCGAGGGCGGCGGTGAGCATGTCCTGGTTCGAGGCCTCCGCGTAGGGGCCGAACTGGCGGGCGAAGGGGATGCGGTTGCCGCCGAGGACGGCGGCGCGGCGCGTGGTGGTCACCGGTCTGGCTCCTGGTGCGTGGGGGGGCGGTGCGGACGGTCGTCGGCACGGGCTTTATCCGGTACCGACGGTAACAGGTACCGGCGGTTCCTGCTACCGTCCTGACCCGTGACCGCCACCTCCCCGACCGACGGCCGCAGCGCGCGGTGGGACGAGCACCGGCTCACCCGCCGCCGCGAGCTCGTCGAGTCCACCGTGCGCGCCATCCGCGCGCACGGCGCGACGGTCGGGATGGACGAGGTGGCCGCGGCCGCCGGCACCTCGAAGTCGGTCGTCTACCGCCACTTCACCGACCGCGCCGGGCTCTACGCCGCCGTCGCCGACCGCGTCGACGGCACGATCATCCGCGGCATCACGCGGGCGGCCGAGGGACCGGACGGCGAGCCGCTCCCCCCGCGAGAGGTGGTCCGGGCGGTCATCGCCGCCTACCTGCACCTCGTCGAGGACGACCCCGAGGTGTACCGCTTCATCGTCAACGCCCCGCTCCTGCTGCCCGGCGAGCGACCCGACGGCGACGTCGCCGCGGGGATGACCGGCCGGATCGCCGAGCACGTGGCCGGCATCCTCGGCGCCGTCGACGGGTCGGGCCCGCCGGACCCGGCCACCGCGACGCTCTGGGGCGTGGCGCTCGTCGGGATGGTGCGGGCCGCCGCCGACGCCTGGCTCGCCGAGGGCGGTGCCGGCGCCGGCCGCACCGCCGAGGCCCTGGCTGACGACCTCACCGCCCTGGTCTGGGACGGCCTCCGGCCGCGCTGAGCCTCAGGCGCTCCACCACGGGCGCAGCGGCCGGTCGTGGCGGCCGTCCGCGCCGGTCCTCACCGCGAGCACGTGGTGCAGCTGGACCTCGCCCCGCTCGAAGCCCAGCCGCGAGCCCGCCATGTACAGCCCCCAGACCCGGGCCGTCCCCTCGCCGACCTCCTCGACGCACTCGTCCCAGTGCTCGACGAGGTTCCGGCACCACCCCGCCAGGGTCAGGGCGTAGTGCTCGCGCAGGTTCTCCTCGTGGAGCACCTCGAGCCCGGCGTCCTGCGCCTCGGTGATGATCCGGCCCGAGCCGGTCAGCTCGCCGTCCGGGAACACGTAGCGGTCGATGAACGCCCCGGTCTCCGTGCGGCGGTTGTGCGGCCGGGTGATGCAGTGGTTGAGGAGCATCCCGCCGGTGCGCAGCCGGTCGCGGATGAAGCCGAAGTACACCGGGTAGTTGCGGACCCCGATGTGCTCGGTGAGCCCGATCGAGGAGACCGCGTCGAAGCCGGTCTCCGACACCGCGCGGTAGTCGCTGTGTCGCACCTCGGCCAGGTCGGCGAGCCCCTCCTCGGCGATCGCCTTCTGCGCCCAGACCGCCTGCTCGCGCGAGAGCGTGACCCCGAGGACCGACACCCCGCGGCGTGCCGCGTAGCGGACCATCCCGCCCCACCCGCAGCCGATGTCGAGCAGCCGGTCACCGGGACGCAGGGCGAGCTTGTCGAAGACCAGGCGGTACTTGTTCTCCTGCGCCTCCTCGAGCGTGGCGTCGGCCGACGGGTAGCACGCGCAGGTGTAGGTCATCGACGGCCCGAGGACCTTCTCGTAGAAGCGGTTCGAGACGTCGTAGTGGTGGTGGATGGCCTCGGCGTCCCGGACCTGGTTGTGCCGGAGGCCTTCGGCCAGACGGCGCCAGCGAGGCAGGCTCTCCTGGGGCGGCGGCGGTGGCGGGGTCAGGCCGCGCACGCCGAGCGTCCGGGAGAGCTCCAGGACCTGTTCGCGCCCCGGTCGGCGGAACCGCACGCCGGAGAGGTCGGCGAGCAGCTCGTAGGGGTCCCCCGGATGCACGCCGTCGACGTGCAGGTCGCCGGAGACGTAGGCCCGGGCCAGGCCGAGGTCCCCGGGGGCGGTCGCGAGGTAGCTGAGGCCGCGCGGGGTCGCGACGGTGAGCCGGCGCGCCGCCTCGGCCGGCCCGACGGCCGACCCGTCGTAGGCCTCGACGCGCAGCGGTAGCGGTCCGTCGACGACGGACTCGACGATCTGGGCGATGCTCACGTGCTCCTCCTGGTCTGGTCAGGCACCGCGGACGGCCTTCGAATAGAGGTCAGGCAGCCGGTGTCCGGGGTCGAAGCGCTGCTTGAGCGCCGGGTAGTCGGCGCCGCCGTAGTGGCGCCAGAAGGTCTCCTCGTCGTAGAAGGCCTCCGAGTACAGGGACTTGTGCCCCCCGAGGTCGCTCACGGCGTCCTCGATGCGGCGGTTCGTGGCACCCGGCGGCTCGCCGGGGACGACCGGGACGGTGGACCAGAAGCCCACGTTGACGTAGCGCTCCCCCGGTTCGAGCGGGTAGAGCGTCCAGGCGTGGTCGGCACGGAGCTGCAAGGGGCACAGCCAGATCGGCTCGATCGGGACCTCGCGCAGGAACCACCGGAGGAAGTCGGCGGTGCGCTCGAGCGGGATCTCGACGTCCTGCACGACCCGCTCGCGCGGCGGACGTCCCTTGCGCGCCTCGAGCCGGTCGGCGACGTCGAAGCGCCGGTCGAGGGCGACGAGCTTCCAGTAGACGCTCGAGCGCAGCCAGCGCCGCGGCCAGAGCCGGCGCACCGCCGGGTTCTGCGCCCCGAACGCGCGCGAGCACCAGAACCAGTCGGTGTCCCAGCGCCACAGGTAGTCGAGGGTGCTCAGGGTGTCGCGCACGGGACGGGGGCGGTCGTGCTGGATCGAGCGGTAGAACACCCGCTGCCCGGTGTAGTCGCTCGTCGGACCGGGCTCGTCGGAGCGGCGCCCGAGGACGAGGTAGGACTCGTCGGCGGTGAACACGACGCCGTCGAGGTAGTCGACCACCTCCCCGTCGTGCGCCCCGCTCGACATCACCTCCCCGACCGCCGCGAGGAGGGTGTCGAGGTCGTGGACGCGGACGTGGCGCAGCGACACGGTGCCGCCCACCGGCTCGAGCTCGATGCGCAGCCGGGTCGCGTAGCCGAGGGTGCCGTAGGAGTTCGGAAAGCCGCGGAAGAGCTCCGGGTTGCGCGACGTGGCGTCGGCGGTGACCACCTCGCCGGAGCCGGTCAGCACGTCCATCTCGAGCACCGACTCGTGCGGCAGGCCGTTGCGCCACGACGCCGACTCGATGCCCAGCCCGGTGACCGCGCCGCCGAGGGTGATGGTGCGCAGCTGGGGCACGACGAGGGGCGTCAAGCCGTGCGGCAGCGTGGCATCCACGAGGTCCTCGTACGTGCACATCCCCTGGACGTCGGCGGTGCGGGCCTCGGGGTCGACGGCGACGACGCCGGTCAGTCCGCTCGTGTCGAGGCCGGGGACGTCAGTGGCGGTGCGGGCGCGGAAGAGGTTGCTCGTGCGCTTGGCCAGACGCACCGGCGCACCGTCGGGGATGGCGCGGTGGCTCGCGACGAGGCGCTGGACGCCGGCGTCGTGGGCGGCCACACCCGTCGTCCCGGGCGCGGACACCGTCATGACGCGTCCTCCACGACCTCCACGACATCGCCGACGCGCACGGTGCCGGGCTGCCCGACCGACGCGTAGAGGCCTGCACAGGCGTTGCCGGTGGCCTGGACCGCGAGCAGGACCTCGCCGACCCGCACGACGTGGCCGGTGAGGGCCTCGACCTCGAGGGTCGGGACGTCGAGGACGAGGTTGGCGCGGGTGTGCGGGGAGTCGTTCCCCACGACCGACACGGCGGCCTTCTTGGGGCGGTCCCCGACCAGGCCGTCGACGCGGACGTCGGCCCGGGCGTGCTCGTGGCCGGCCGCGCGCCGCTCGGGGAAGGTGTGGATGCTCCGCACCGACATGCTCATGGGTCCATGCATACACCCGGAACCCAATGTTGCGGCCACTGCATTTCCGTGAGATCAGCAGGTGACCCTCAGGAACCGGGAAGCCCCGAGCCGCCGGCGCGGTCGGGGCTCCTCGTGGACGTGGAGGGTGCGGGATCAGGTCGCCGTGGGTGGGGGCCGCAGGAGCCGAGCGGCCTCCACGCGGTCGGCCGCCCCGAGCTTGAGGAGGATCGAGCTGACGTAGTTCGCCACAGTCTTCGTGGTGAGGCCGAGGCGCCCGGCGATCACCGGGTTGGTAAGCCCTCGGCCGAGGAGGTCGGCGACGACGAGCTCGCGAGCGGTGAGGCCGGCCGGGTTGGTCGGCCCGCCGGCGAGGGCAGCGCCGAACGCGGGCCGCTCGATCCCCGGGCCGATGAGCAGCGCCCCCGAGCCGGCCGCCTCGACGGCGCCGAGGATGTGCTCGGGCTCGGCGTGCTTGCCGAGGTAACCGCTCGCCCCCGCCTCGAGCGCCCGCGCCACCGAGGCCTCGTCGGAGAAGAGGGTGACGACGACGACGGCGACCTCCGGATGCTCGGCCGTGATCCGGGCCGTCGCCTCGAAGCCGTCGCCGTCCGGCATCGAGAGGTCCATGAGGACGACGTCCGGTCCGGTCTCGGCGACGACGGCCACCGCCTCGAGGCCGCCACGCGCCTCACCGACGACGTCGTGCCCGGAGGCCGTGAGCATGCCGACCAGACCACGGCGGAACACGGGGTGGTCGTCGACGACGACGACGCGGGTCACGGTGTCTCCAGCGGCAGGTCGACGAGGAGGCGGCAGCCCGGCGCGGACCGGTCGTAGCGAGCCACGCCGCCGATCTCGTCGCTGCGCTCGCTGATCGACAGCATGCCGACCCCCGCACGGGTCCCGGTGCCGAGCCCGGGACCGGAGTCGCTCACCTCGAGGGCGAGCAGCGTCCCGTCGAGACGCAGTCCGACCCGGATCGGTGGCGCCCCGTGCCTGCGGGAGTTGGTCACCGCCTCCTGGATGATCCGCAGGGCCGCGAGATCGACGGAGGCCGGCAGGTCCAGCGGGCCGTCGGCCTCGATCCGCACATCGGGCCCCCCGACGAGGTCGTGCAGGGCGGCCACCAGCCCGTGGTCGTCGAGCACGGGCGGGCGCAACCCGTAGGCCAGCTCCCGGGAGCGGTCGACGGCGTGCCGTATGTCGTGGTGGAGACGGGCCGCTGCGGGGTCGCCCGTGCTGCGGGACAGGGCCGCGGCGCTGAGCGCTATCCCGGCGAGGGTCGGGCCGAGGTCGTCGTGCAGCTCGCGGCGGATCCGCCGCCGTTCCTCCTCCCGGGCCGCCACCGTCCGGGCCCGCGACTCGCGCAGCGCGACCAGGGTCCGGGCAGCGTCGAGGGCGGGGCCGGCCTGGGCGACGAGAGCGTCGACGACCAGGCGGTCCCGGCGGGTGAAGGCGGTCTCGCTGCGTCGCGGACTCAGCTCGAGCGCGGCGAGCACCTCACCGCGGTAGGCCACGTCGAGCAACAGGGTCGACGTGGCGGTCGACGGCGGGGAGCCGGTCTCCGCGTCCTCGAACCACGCTCCGCTGATGCGACCGTGCTCGAGGCCGAGCGAGCCGGTGACCGCGCGCAGGACGACGCTCGGGGTGTCGTGCTGCGCGCGGGCGGCGTTGAGCTCGGAGAGCATCGCCGCGACAGAGCGGTCGACATCGGGCCGTCCGCCGTGGACGAGCCGGTCGGCGAGCCGGACCGCGAGGAGCGCGGTGGGGGCGGCGATGACCGCGACGACGGTGAGCCGCACCCACTCCGGCGCGGGCAGGACGTGAACGACGAGGCCGAGCACGAGCAGTGTCCCGAGCGCTGCGACGGTGAGCCGCAAGGCCTCGTCGACGTCGAACAGGTGCGGTCGCACGAGGCCGACCGCCATCGCGACGAGCAGCGGCAGGACGGCGAGCCGCGCCGCGACCTGTGAGCCGACCGGGCCCTCGCCGATGACCCCGAAGGCGGCCTCGATCGCTTCGAAGGCGGCGAAGGTGACAAGGGCCCCGAGGATCGTCCAGCGCACGGCGGCCCGTTCCTCGGTCGAGGCGCGTCGCCGGTAGCGGTGGACCTGGGCGAGGACGACGATCAGCTGGACGGCGATGACGAGGTTCCACGCCGGATCGTCGCTCCACGCACGGCCGGACACGTGGTCGCCGACCACCGCGACCCCGCAGCCGACGACGGGAAGGACGAGCCAGCGTGGCGTCATCGTCCCGTCGGGGTAGACGGCGGCGAGGAGAGGGAAGGCGACGAACCACAGGGGCGCCGCTCCCGGCACCCCGATCGAGACGAAGAGCATGATGCAGGCGGCGACGGCCGGCCACCGTCGGCGCCAGCCGCGACGCAGGTCGAGGAGGAGCAGGGCGGTCAGGACGAGCAGGACCGCGGCCACCGCGATCTCGCTCGTCCTGACCAGCCCGTCAGCCGCCATGCGCCGATGATGGCACCGAGTCCGCCCCGCGTCCGGCCTTGCGTGAGGCGAGGAGCAGGGCCACCCCGACGACGAGGGAGCCGAGCACCGCGACCATGAGCGGCCACGGCGCCGAGAAGGGGACCGCGACCTGGGCGAACGGCACGGCCGCGAGCGCGACGAGGACGACGCGGAACGGGGTCCCGACGAGCCCTGCGCGGTGGCCGGGTCCGGCGAGGAGCAGGAACCACCCGGACGACCCGATCGACACGACGAGGAGCCCAGCCGTCACCGCGAGGTACGTGGCCTGGAGCGAGGCCGACTGGATCTCGCTGTCGGCGCTCACCTCGGCGAGGCCGGCGCCGATCGACGTGTACATGCTGAGGGAGTGCCCCGCGACCCAGAACCACGCGGTCGCCCCGACGAGGGCGATGACGGCGCCGACCTGGGCCCCGGTACCGGCGCCCTCGCCGGTGGACCGGACGAGACGCCACGTCGCGAGGACGGCGGTCACGGCGGCGACGCCGATCCCGGTGAAGAGGACCGCCTCGATCCCGCCGACCCACTGCATCGCCTCGAGCGCGGCGAGGTCCGGCGAGTCGTCGGTCCCGCTCGCCGCCAGGACCCCCACGAGGATCGGCTGGCACAGCCAGACGAGGAAGACGAGCACGCTGGCCCATCCTGCGGTGCGCAGCAGCCGAGCCCGCTCGCCGGCTGCGTGACCGGCAGCTCGAGGCGGGTCGGCGGGTCGGTCCGGCGAGGTGCCGAGGAGGTCTGCGGTGCTCATGGTGGTTCCTTCCGGTGGATGTCCCCACACCATGAGCGCCGTCGTTCCCGGGACGGAAGGGACACCGGATCCCGGATGTCGCGGGCACCCGCCGAGTTCCCCCACACCGTGAAAGCCCCGTACCGCTGGCGCGGCCGGGGCTTCTCGTGGATGTGGAGGGACTCGAACCCCCGGCCTCTCGCGTGTGAAGCGAACGCTCTAACCAACTGAGCTACACATCCAGGTGCCGTGCGGCCTGCCGAGGATACCCAACCGCCGAGGCGGGCGGAAATCGGCCCCGGCGGCGCCGGCTCAGAGCCCTGCGGTGGTGTGCAGCCAGCCCTCGATGCCGTCGGGCAGGAACGTCGGCACCCCGGTGAGCCGGAGCGTCACCCACACCACCGACGCGACGAACACGAAGGTCGCGAGACCCACGAGCGCCTTGACCCAGAGCGGCTGGCGCCGCACCCACTCCTCCCAGGAGCGCACCTGCTTCTTGACCCACTCGAGCAGGTCGGCGGCCGGCTCGATCTCGGAGGCCCACACCGCGAGGCCGAGGATGACGATGAGCCACCCCGGCCCGGGCAGCGGCACGAGCGCGAACCCGCCCAGCAGGAGCACCAGCCCGACGAGGGCCACGGTCGTCCGCAGCACCGGGCGGGTCGTCGGGTTCGCCCGCAGCCTGCGCCGCCACTTCCACTCGTCGTGGTCGTCGGCGGGCCGGAAGAACGGGCGCTTGCGCGTGGTCTCGGTCACGGCTCGGCCGTCCGGGCGGAGTACCGGGCCCACACGTCCATCACCGCGGCGGTCACCGGACCTGGCGCCGGCAGCTCGCGGCCGTCGACCGCGGAGACCGGCATGACGTCCTTGATCGAGGAGGTCAGGAAGACCTCGTCGGCGTGGGCGAGCACGTTCATCGGCAGGGGCTCCTCACGGACCTCGAGGCCGGCGTCGCGGCACCACTCGAGGACCAGCTCGCGCGAGATGCCGGCCAGGCACCCGCTGGACAGGGGCGGGGTCCGCAGGACCCCGTCGGTGACGACGAAGACGTTGCTGCCGGTCGCCTCGCACAGCTCGCCCCGGGTGTTCGCGAAGAGCGCCTCGACGGCCCCGTGCTCCGCCGCCCGGGCCAGCGCGACGACGTTCTCGGCGTACGAGGTGGTCTTGAGGCCGGCAGTCGCCGAGCGCTCGTTGCGCACCCACGGCACGGTGACGACCGAGCCGGAGGCCGGGGGCCCGTCGTGCGCCACGGCGGTGACGATGTAGGTCAGGGCCGAGTCGAGGCGGTCCGAGCCGAGCGGGCCGTGACCGCCGGTGATGGTCCAGCGCAACCGCCCGAACCCGATCGGCTCTCCCTCGAGGACGGCCGTGATGCCCTCGCGCACCCGGTCGTGGTCGGCCGGCGGCAGCCCGAGGCCGGCCATGGTCCGGTCGAGGCGGGCGAGGTGGCGACCGACGGCGAACGGGGTGCCGTCCTGAACCTTGGCGGTCTCGAAGGCCCCGTCACCGACGGTGACACCGTGGTCGACGGCGCTCACCGCCGGGGCGTCGGCCGGGACGCGGGCGCCATCGACCCACACGCGGATGTCCGTCATGCGTCACAGCCTCCCAGACACGTGCCGTCGACCCGTGGCAAGCGCGACGAGGCGCGCCGCCTTGAGCTCGGTCTCTTCCCACTCCTGAACGGCCGAGCTCCCCCAGGTGATCCCGGCACCCGTGCCGAAGCGCAGCACCCGGCGGCCGGCGTCGTCCCGGGCGGCCCAGAACGTCCGGATGCCGACGGCCAGCACGGCCTCGTCGCGGTCGGCGTCGACCCATCCCACGGCGCCGCAGTACGGCCCGCGCGGCACCGGCTCGAGGTCGGCGATGGCCATCAGGGCGGTGTGCTTCGGTGCCCCGCTGACCGACCCGGGCGGGAAGGTCGCCGCGAGCACCTCGCGCCACGAGGTGCCCGGGCGGAGCCGGCCGGTGACGTCGGAGACGAGGTGCACCAGCCCCGGATGCTCCTCGACCCGGCAGAGCGCGTCGACCTCGACGCTGCCCGGCCGGCTCACGTGGGCGAGGTCGTTGCGCACGAGGTCGACGATCATGACGTTCTCGGCGAAGTCCTTCGGGAGCATCAGGTCCGCGGTGCTCGCCGTGCCCTTGATCGGGCTGGAGGTCAGGGCGTCACCGTGGCGCACGAGGTAGGCCTCCGGCGAGGCGCAGGCCACCTCGAGCCCGGCCTCGGGCAGGTCGACGGTCGCCGCGAACGGTGCCGGGTTGCCCCGGGCCAGCACCGCGCCGAGGGCCGAGAACGACGCCCCCTCGGGGAGGTGGTGCTCGAGGACGCGACAGAGGTTGACCTGGTACACGGTGCCGGCCGCGATCCGTCGGCGGACCTCCTCGACCCCGGCGAGGTACCCGGCACGGTCGATGCTCGAGCGCCACTCCCCGGCCAGCTCGGGCCAGGCCGGCCCGGGCTCCACGGGCGCCACCTCCCGGCGCACCTCCCCCATCCGGACCGCGGTCAGCTCGCCCTCGAAGGTCAGGACGACGGCCCAGAACCCGGACGTCATCGCGTCGGGGTCGTGGACCACGGCCTCGACGTCGCGAGCCACGAGCGACCCGAACCTCGCCTCCGACACGCCCTGCATCGTAGGGGCGATGCGAGAGGCCCGGTCCTCAGGCGGTGACCGTGGCCTCCTGCTCGAGGGCCGCGGCGACCCGGCGGTGCGCCTCCCAGATCTCGTCGGGAAGGTCCGGGAACTGCTTGAGGTGCTCCTCGCGGAAGCCCATCTCCTGGCGCCACCGGTCGACGTCGATGTCGAGGATGGTGTCGAGGTCGGCGGCGTCGATGTCGAGCCCGTCGAGGTTCAGCTCCTCCTTGAGCGGGATGGTGCCGACGGCCGTCCGACGCCCCGTCACCTGGCCCTTCTTGTACTGGACGAGCCAGAGCAGGGCGCGCAGGTTCTCGCGGTACCCGGGCCACAGGAAGTGCCCGTCCTCGGGGTCGCGCTGGAACCAGTTGACGTGCGCGAAGACCGGCTGGTCCTTGGCCGCGCCGACGATCTTCAGCCAGTGCGCGGCATAGGGGCCCTCGGGGTAGGACATGAACGGGCGCATCGACATCGGGTCGTAGCGCAGCTTGCCCTCGACGCCCTCGGCGGCGGCCGTGGCCTCGGCACCGAGCGTCAGGCCGTCGTAGACGCCCTCGGCCAGGTCGTCGATGGCCCGCACGAGCGGCTCGCGGTCGCGGGTGCGGCCGCCGAAGATGATGGCGTCGATCTTCACGCCCTTCGGGTCCTCGAAGTCAGGGGCGACGTTCGGCACGTTGGCCAGGGTCGTCGTGAAGCGGCTGTTCGGGTGGGCCCAGGGGTCGCCGGCCTCGTCGGGGTTGCGGTCGGTGATGAGCTCGCCCTTCCAGTCCCGCCAGCCGGTGGCGTCCTGCGGGTGGTGCGGGGTCTTGCCCTCCCACCACACCTCATGGGTCTGCTCGTTGTAGGCCACGTTCGTGAAGAGCGCCTGCGTGCCGGGCTCGATGGAGTCCAGCGCCGTCGGGTTGGTCTTCTCGTTGGTGTCCTTGGCGACGCCGAAGACGCCGTTCTCGGGGTTGAGGCCGTAGAGCTGGCCGTCCTGCGGGTCGACCCAGAGCCACGCGATGTCGTCGCCGTAGAACGACACGTGGTACCGGTCGCCGAGGGCGTCGGGGGCGAGGGTCATCGCGAGGTTGGTCTTGCCCGACGCGCTCGGGAACCCGCCGCACACGTGGTGGGTCTCGCCGGTCTCCTTGTCGGTGATGCCGAGGAGCATGAACTGCTCGCCGAGGAACTCCCCGGAGGCCCAGCCGTCGTACGCCGCCTGGCGCAGGCCGTGGGCGATCTTGCCGAGCAGCGCGTTGCCGCCGTAGCTCGAGCCGAAGTGGAGGATGGTGCGCTCGTCGGCGACGGTGACGAAGTAGCGCTTGTCGTCCGGGGTGCCCTGCCCGAGGTTGGGCAGGTCGCCGGTCACGTGGACGGCGCGCACGAACATGTCCGGGTCGGCGAGGCCGTTGATGAGGTCGATGCCGACGCGGGCCATCCGGATCATGTGGAGGCACACCGTGCGGTTGTCGGTGATCTCGACACCGGCGGCGAACCGCTCGAGCGGGCTGCCGGGCGGGGCCATGAGGTAGGGGATGACGTACATCGTCTTGCCCGCCATCGCGCCCTTCATGTGGCCCTCGACGACGGGGCGGATCTCGTCGGAGTGCCGCCAGTTGTTGTAGACGCCCTCGTCCTCGGGGCGGCTCGTGGCGACGATGGTCCGCTCCTCGGAGCGGGCGGTGTCCTTGGAGTAGCTGCGCGAGTAGTACAGGCCCTCGCCGGCCGGCTGGATCTCCCCGGCGTCCAGGGACTCCTGGACGAGGCGCGCGTCGTCGGACGCGCTCACCACCTCGATGCGGTCGGCGCCGAGGTAGTCCGCCCAGTGCAGGACGTACTCCCTCACGCTGCTGTTGGTCAGCCCCGCATCATCCAGGGACTTCTCCAGGTCGGCCACAATGCTCACCCTTTTCGGTCGTCGCGCAGGTCAACCCGAGGGCGGACCCACGTCGACGTGTGTCCGCCCTGCGAGACAGACATTGCACCGTACGCGCGGGTGGGGGGTCCACAGCGCAAGCGCTTTGACATGGGAGTCGTTTGTCACATCCGGGGTGTGGCGCGAGGCATGCGTCACACCTACCTGTGAGTAGATGGCGATGTAAGCGATTTCGCTTGTGCGACAACGTTGTCAGCAAGAGTGCCGTCGGCGCGGGCCACCGACAGCAGGTCGAGCCGGTGCGCCTCGGCAGCTGAGGGTGCGCCGCCCCCGCGGTGCGCCGGCCACCACCAGGCTCGGGAGGGCCGGGGCGGTGGGTCCGGATAGCGGTCGAGGAGCTCCTCGACGAGGGCGGCGAGCGCGGCGTGCAGCCGCCCGGTGAGCGCGGCCGCATCCTCCTCGGGACGTGGGTGAAGCGGCTCGCCGACGACGACCCCCACCCATCGGCCCCGGCGCAGGGACCACCGGCCGCCGACGGTCAGCACCCGGTGCAGCCCCCAGTGGGCGACGGGGACGAGGGGCGCACCCGTCGTGATGGCGAGGTGGGCCGCCCCGAGCCGCAGGTCGCCGCGGTCCTTCAGGGAGAAGGCGTGGCCGATCGTCGCCTCCGGGTAGAGGCCGACGACCTCGCCGCGGCGCAGGGCCCGGTGGGCCCGCACGGCCGCCGCCGTCCCGGACCGGCGGTCGACGGGGATGTGGTGCATGCCGCGCATCAGCGGCCCGCCGAGGCGTGAGCGGAACACCGACTCCTTGGCCATGAAGCGGGTCAGCCGCCCGCGCTCGACGGCGGGCAGCCCGACGACCATGAAGTCGAGGAAGCTCTGGTGGTTGGCGGCCACGACGACCGGCCCGCTCGCCGGCAGGCGCTCGGCGTGCCGGACCTCGACCCGCAGTCCGAGCGCGCGGAAGAGCCACCGGACGACCCGGATGACGACGCGGTAGGTGAGGTCGGGCACGCCGGTGGTTCGGCGCCGGCGCCGGTCGCGGATGAGCCGACCGAGCGCCCTGCGTGACGCCGCCCGGATGACCCGGCCCTCTCCGGGGTAGACAGACGGGCATGACCGACGTTCGTTCGCGGCTCGTGGAGACCGCCACCCCCACCCGGCCAGAGGGCGTCGTCCTCGTCCTGCACGGCGGCGGCAGCCGCGGCAGCGCCCCGGTGAGCCCGGCCCAGCTGTCGGTGCTGCGGATGGTGCCGGTGGCGGCGCGGGTCGCGCGGGCCGGGCGCGGGCGGCTGGCGGTGCTCCGCCTGCTCAACTCCTCGCGCGGGTGGAGCGGCCGACCGACGCCGGTCGACGACGTGGCCTGGGCGCTGGCCCGGGTCCGCGACCGGTTCGGCACCGACGTGCCGGTGGCGCTGGTCGGGCACAGCCTCGGCGGACGCGCGGCCCTGCTCGGGGCGCTCGACCCCCAGGTCCGGTCGGTCGTCGCCCTGGCGACCTGGCTCTCCGGCACCGAGGGGGTCGGGCCCCTGCCCGGGCGCGACGTCCTCCTCGTCCACGGGGACGCCGACCGCGTGGCCCGGATCGCGCCGGCGGCCGCTGTCGCTCGGCGGCTGGCGTCGAGCGCGCGGGTCGGGTTCGTCACCGTCCGGGGCGGCAGCCACTCGATGCTGCGCCACCACGGCGACTTCGACGGCCTGGCCGCGCGGTGGGTCGCCGCGACCCTGCTCGGCGACGCCCCGGGGCCGGTCCTGCGCGGCATCCTCGGGGGCGAGGCGGCAGCGGTCGAGGTCTGAGCCCGACACCGCAGAGACGACGAAGGCCCCGCCGGTGGCGGGGCCTTCGTGTTCTGGTGGGCGATACTGGGTTTGAACCAGTGACCTCTTCCGTGTCAAGGAAGCGCGCTACCACTGCGCCAATCGCCCGAGGGGGTACTTCTCGAGGTGGAGACGGGATTTGAACCCGTGTACGCGGCTTTGCAGGCCGCTGCCTCGCCTCTCGGCCACTCCACCACTGGGGGGCGGCTAACCCTCCGAGCGGATGACCGGGTTCGAACCGGCGACCTCAACCTTGGCAAGGTTGCGCTCTACCAACTGAGCTACATCCGCGCGCGCAGACCGACGATTCCGGACCGGAGTCCCCGCTTGGCGTGCTCCGAGACAGTAGCCGATCCGCGCGGCGAACTCCAAACCGGGACCCCCTCGTCGGAGGGTCCCGCTCACCGGTCGGACTCGACGGCCGACACGGGGTCCTTGGCGACGACCGAACCGTCGTCCGCCCGGGTCTGGGCCAGGGGTGTCAGCGGGCGCTGGGCGGCCTGCCGGAGGCTGCCGAGGTCGAGGTCGTCGGTGGTGTCGTCGTCGGCCATCGCGTACCCCTCGAACGGGTCGCGGCCGGCCACGGTCCGGGCATCCTCCCGGCGGACGCGCGAGGTGCGGACGCGGTCGAGGAGGCGGGTGTGCAGGGCGCGACGCTCGTCCGAGGGCCACAGCTCGCGGACCGCCGCGTTGAGGGCGGCCCCGATGAGCACGGCGATCGCCAGGGCGTAGAGCCAGATGAGGATGACGATGGGGGCCGACAGCGGGCCGTAGATCGAGGTGCCGCCGATCGAGGCGCTGATCGTGCCGCGCACGACGAACGAGGCCAGCGCCCAGATGACGAGGGTGAGCACGGCGCCCGGGACGTCACGGGTCCAGGGCGACCGGCGGGGGGTCGACACGTGGTAGAGGCTGGTCAGCCCGCCGACGGTGAGCAGCGTGACCAACGGCCAGTACAGGAGGGTCAGCCAGTCCCACGGGTCGGGCAGCAGGTCGTTCAGGACGTCCGGGCCGAGGAGCACGAGCGGGATCGTGATGATGCCCATGACGAGCGCGACGATGTAGAGCGAGAACGACAGCGCCCGGGTCTGGACGATGCCGCGCACGCCCGACTGCCCGTACATGATCGAGATGGTGTCGACGAAGACGTTGAGCGCCCGCGAGCCGGACCACAGCGACAGGACGAAGCCGATCGAGAGGAGGTCGGCGCGCCCGCCCCCCAGCACGTCGTCGACGGTCGGGCCGAGGACGGACTGGATGACGTCCGGGGTGAGGAACTGGGAGGCGTACATGAGGATGTTGTCGCGCACCGTCTCGACCGTGGCGGGGCCGAGCGGCTGGCTGAGGTAGCCGAGACCGCCGAAGAGCCCGAGGACGAGCGGTGGCAGGGAGAGCAGCGCGAAGAAGCCGGCCTCGGAGGCCAGGCCGGTCACCCGGTACCGCAGGCAGATCCGGGTCGTGACGACGGTCATCCGGGCGATGGGAAGCGCCCCCGGGACCTGCGCGAGGGCCCGGCGCACACGGCGCTTCGCGTCGGTCATGCGCCCCACGGTATCCGCCGTACAGTGCAACGGTGCGCACCCACGACGTGACCAACCAGGTGCCGCCGCTCGAGGGGCACGACGTCCTCGGGGCCGATGCCGCCCTCTCCGAGTCCGTCGCGCGCTGGGTCGAGCCCCACGACGCCGACGGCGCCGCCGCCCTCACCGACCTCGGCCGGCTGGCCGGTACCGCCGAGGTCCGCCAGTGGGCGGAGCAGGCCGACCGCGTCACGCCCGTGCTGCGCACCCACGCCCCGACCGGGGAGCGCCTCGACGAGGTCGAGTACCACCCGGCCTACCACCGCCTGATGGAGGTCGCGGTCGGCGAGGGCCTGACCGCCGAACCGTGGACGCGCCCCGAGGGCTCCGGCGCGCACGCCCGCCGGGCCGCCGGGTTCGTCATCTGGTCCCAGGTCGAGGCCGGCCACCTCTGCCCCGTCTCGATGACCTACTCCGCCGCGCCGGCACTGGCCGCGTCCCCCGACGTCTCGGCGCGGTGGCTACCCGGCCTAGCCTCCCGCGGCTACGACCCGCGGCTGCGCCCGCGCTCCGACAAGGCGGGGCTGACCGTCGGCATGGGGATGACCGAGAAGCAGGGCGGCTCGGACGTGCGGGCCAACACCACGCGGGCGGCGGCGGCGCCCGGCGGCCCGCTCGAGGGCGACACCTACCGGCTCACCGGCCACAAGTGGTTCTGCTCGGCCCCGATGAGCGACGGCTTCCTCGTCCTCGCGCAGGCCGACGGGGGCCTGACGTGCTTCCTCCTCCCCCGCGTCCTCGACGACGGCACCCGCAACGCCGTCCGCCTCCAGCGGCTCAAGGACAAGCTCGGCAACCGGTCCAACGCCTCCTCCGAGATCGAGCTCGAGGAGGCCTGGGCGGTGCGGGTGGGCGACGAGGGCCGCGGTGTGCGGACCATCCTCGACATGGTCGCCTCGACGCGGCTCGACTGCGTGCTCGGCTCGACCGCGACGATGCGCGCCGCGCTGACGAGGGCCGTGCACCACGCACGCCACCGCTCGGCGTTCGGGGCCCGGCTGGTCGACCAGCCGCTGATGCGCAACGTGCTCACCGACCTGGCGCTGGAGTCGGAGGCGGCCACGGTGCTGGCGATGCGCCTCGCCCACGCCGTCGACTCCGGTGAGCACGACCTCTCGCGGCTCGGGGTGGCCCTCGGCAAGTTCTTGGTCTGCAAGCGCACCGCCCCGATGGTCGCCGAGGCGCTGGAGTGCCTGGGCGGCAACGGGTACGTCGAGGAGAACGGCCTCGCCCGTCTCTACCGCGAGGCTCCGCTCAACTCGATCTGGGAGGGCTCCGGCAACGTCGGCGCCCTCGACGTGCTGCGGGCCATCACCCGCGAGCCCGCGTCGCTGGCGGCCGTCGGCAAGGAGCTCGCGCTGGCCCGCGGGCACGACCGCGCTCTCGACGACGCCATCGACGCGTGCGAGGCGGCCGGCTCCACGGCCCGGGCCGCCGACGCCCCGTGGGGTGCGCGCCGCCTGGTCGAGCTGCTCGCGGTCACCCTGCAGGCGAGCCTGCTCGTCCGGTACTCCCCCGGCCCGGTCGCCGACGCGTTCGTCGCCAGCCGGGTGCGCGGTGAGCGTGGTGCGGTGTTCGGCACGCTGGACGCCGGCGTCGGGGCCGCCGCCTCGGACGCCGTCCTCGAGCGGGCCCTCAGGGGCTGAGGGCCAGCCGCTCGCGCTCGGCCTCGACGTCGAAGTCGGCGGCCGGCCACTGGGGGTCCATGGTCTCCAGCGCCTCGACGAGCAGGTTGGTCACCGCGAGCCGGGCGTACCACTTGCGGTCGGCCGGGACCACGTGCCAGGGGGCGACCGCGGTCGAACACCGCTCCAGCGCAACCTGGTAGGCCTCCATGTAGTCGACCCAGTGGGCCCGCTCGTCGAGGTCGCCGGGGTTGTACTTCCAGTACTTGTCGCCGCGCTCGAGCCGCTCCTCGAGCCGGGCCTTCTGCTCCTCGGCCGAGATGTGGAGCATCACCTTGACGACGGTGGTCCCGGCGTCGACGACCGTGTTCTCGAACCGGTTGATCTGCGCGTACCGGCGGGCCCACTGGGCCGGCGGCACGAGGTCGTGGACCCGCACGATGAGGACGTCCTCGTAGTGCGAGCGGTCGAAGACCCCGATCTGCCCGGCGCGCGGGAGGGCCCGCCGGATCCGCCACAGGAACGGGTGGCGCCGCTCCTCGGCACTGGGCGCCTTGAACGAGGTGATGTCCACGCCCTGCGGGTCGACGGCCCCCACGACGTGGCGCATGATCCCGCCCTTGCCGGAGGTGTCCATCCCCTGGATGACGAGGAGCACGGACCGCGTGCCGCCGCCCCTGGACTCGGCGAAGAGGCGCTCCTGGAGGTCGGCCAGCCGCTTCTGGAGGTCCGCCATCACCGGCTCGGCGTCCTCCTTCGACCCGTCGAAGCCCGGGGTGGAGCGCGGGGAGACCTCGGCGAGGTCGAACCCGGGCTCGACACGCAGTGCCTCCGACCACGACGCGGCCCGCACGGCGGAGTCCGAGCGCGCCTCGCGCGCCGCCGCCTTCTTCTTGCGGGCCTTCCTCGCCGCCTTGCCCGTGAGCTCCGCGGCGTCGACCTTCGCGCCCTCCCGCTTCTTCCTGCCGGCCTTCTTCGCGTCCTTGCCCTTGCTCTTGCTGTTGCCCTTGGCCATGGCCGCATCCTCGCAGAGCACGACTGCGAGGATGCCTTCATGCGCGTGCTCCTCGACCCCCGCCGCCCGGCCTCTCCCGGGACGAGGGTCGGCGCCGAGGCGCTCCGCGGTCTCTACCGCCCGCCGCGGGGACGCTGGGTGCGCTCGAACATGGTGAGCACGCTCGACGGGTCGGCCGTCGGGGCCGACGGACGCAGCGGCTCGGTGAACACCGCCGCGGACCACCGCGTCTTCGCCCTGCTGCGCGACCACGCGGACGCCGTGCTCGTCGGGGCCGGGACGGTGCGCGACGAGGGGTACACCCGCGTGCGGCCGACGCGGCACTCCCCCGAACCCGCCGCGCTCGTCGCCGTGACCCGCAGCGGGCGCGTGCCCGAGGGCCTGCGGACACCGGTGGAGGGCCGCGGCCCCGGGCTGCTCGTCACGTGCGAGGCGGCCAAGGCGAGGGCGCTGCGCGCGGCCCGCTCGGCCCTCGGGGAGGAGGCCGTGCTGGTCTGCGGCGACCGGTCGGTCGACCTGCCGGCCGCCCTCGACGAGCTGGCCGGGCGCGGGCTGCGGCACGTGCTGGTCGAAGGGGGTCCCTCGCTCCTCGGCACGGCCCTGGCGGCGGGCGTCGTCGACGAGATGGCGCTGACCATCGCCCCGACCGTCGTCGGCGGCGACTTCCCACGCATCGTGGCCGGCCCGGCGCTGGGCGCGCCGGACGGCGTCGCCCTGCGTCCGCACCTGCTCGTCGAGGAGGCCGGGACGCTGCTCGGGCTCTGGCGGGTCTCCCGGGGCTGAGCCGGCCGCCCTATCCTCGGCCGGGTACGGCCCACCGAGCACTCCGTCAGAGAGGACGTCACGTGGACGAGGACCTGTCGACGATGGACCGGGAGGCACTGGTCGAGGAGGTCCGCCGCCTGCGTGCGGGCATCCGGACGCACCGGGACACCTCGGGCCACGACCTCTGCTGGCACCACCCCGAGCTGTGGGACCTGCTCCCCGAGCAGACCTCGCCCGAGGTCGCCGTGCCGCCGTGGCCGCGGTTCATGCGGGGGTGCGTGGCCTACCGCCAGTCCCTGGACCGCGAGCTCGCCGGCGCCCCGGTGCACGACCGCGAGTTCGACGACCCCGGCCCGAAGCGCACGACCGGCGCACCGGGGGACCCGTCAGCCGGAGGCAAACTCGCGGACGAGTGACTCCCAGCGCTCGGGCTCGGTGTTCCACTCCTTGCAGTGCCGGGCGACGCGCCACTCGTGGAAGGTCACGAGGTCGGGGCGGGCCTGGGCGAGGGCCAGCGACGGCCCGAACGGCACGAACTCGTCGTCGGCGGAGTGGATGATCGTCACCGGGTGGTGCAGCTCGTCGGCGCGCCGCACCCAGTCGGTGAGGGCGAGGTCGACGCCCTCGTGGACCCCGACCAGCCGGTGGCCCCAGCGTCGACGCATCATCGAGCGGGCGAGCGAGCCGACCGGGCGCGGCAGGTGGTGCTGGCGGGCGTGGTGCGACAGGACGTCGCCCCAGTCGACGACCGGCGCGTCGAGCAGGACGCGGCTGACGAGCGAGGAGCGCGGCGAGCGGTCGAGCACCTGGAGCACGATCGCCCCACCCATCGACCACCCGCCGAGGAGCAGCTCGGTGGCGCCGCGCGCGACCGCGTGGTCCAT
>JAESFK010000354.1_pt1 | contig 26629 bp, 27 predicted proteins | sample 9269391 | NCBI WGS metagenome assembly JAESFK01 (sample SAMN14506231, study PRJNA617097) | algae metagenome | isolation source: Drouetiella hepatica UHER 2000/2452 and co-occurring heterotrophs from... | place: Slovakia: Slovak Paradise National Park, Hrabusice, Kosice Region | collected 2000-01-01
GGCTGCGCGCGCCTCCTGTGGAATCGACGACGACTGAGTCAAACATCTCTCGCTTCCGCGGCGCTTTGCATATTGCTATCGGTGAACCTGCTGGACAGTATTCCGAATTCATCCATTCGTGCCATTACGTGGATCTTGGCGGGGGCTATATTCTCGGTGTCGATACAGTCGAGAAGAACGAGATCTGACAGATCAAGCGCTTCTGCCACAGATGAACAAGACGTTGTGAGACGAAAAGCATTGCGTGTGACTCTGCCTAGATGATCAGAAGTCCAATATGACTCTTTTTATGCTGTATTAAAGTAGGGATTCTGAATGAGCCGGCGCTATCTTTTTCTGTGTCCCGACGAAAAATCTGCATCGGGCGGTATTGCCGTAATTTACGACGTTGTCGCGCTATTGAACAAATCGGGGTATCGTGCGGCTGTGATTCATAACGCCCCGGACTCAGGATATCCTGACTATCCGGACCCAGTTCCCATCTTTTACACGAAGAATATGCAGCGAGTATATTGGCGTCACGCTCGCCTAAGGGCGCGAGCAACAATTTTCCGCGATTGGCTGGGTTCAAGGAAGAAAAAGCTTCAGTTGATCGATTTGCGTCCCACGGATGTGATTGTAGCGCCGGAATTCCAAGTGGCTGAAGCGATCGAGGCCTTTGAAGGCATGAATATTGCCGTGTTCGTCCAAAATCCTTTCTCCCTAATGACATCTTGTCATCGCGCGTTGGAGCGAGGCTTCAATCCCAAAACGCAAGTCCGATTCTGGTTTGGAATAGCCGACGTGTGCCGGTCGCATCTGAACGTGTTGGGCCTGGAACCAAGCGCAATTTTTCCGGTCACAATGAAACCTCACGAGTTCCCGTTTCAGGCGCGCAAAGAAAAGCTGATAACCTACATGCCGCGCAAACGACCGTGGGAAGCGGCACTGCTTGCCGAGGCCTTAGTTCGCCGCGACAGATTGCTCGGTTATCGCATTGAAGCGCTGGAGAATATGCCGCGAACCGAAGTCGCGGCGAAACTTGCGCGCACCAGAATATTTATCTCTTTGCTGAAGCATGAAGCCCTTGGGTTTCCAGCGGCGGAGGCAATGGCAGCCGGATGCGTCGTAGTTGGCTTTGACGGATTGGGGACGGCGGAGTATTTCGACAAAGATGTCGGCATCCCTGTAACCGAGGGCGACATTGCAGCGCTGATCACTGCTGTGGAACAAACAGTAGCCGAATACGAAGCCGACCCCTCTCGGCTAGATACTATGCGCCACGAAGCCTCTGAACGAGTCAACATTCTATATAGCGTATCAGCTTTCCAGTCCGGCGTTCTTAGCGCTTGGAATCAGTTTACTGATATATTAGATAACCAAGGATCATAATAAATGGAAACTATTACGATTGTAGACACATCTATAAGTACAGATAATGTCGGTGACGAGATCATTATGGATGCGGTCAACGAAATTGTTACGGAGCTTTTCCCGAACGCATACATATTTCGGGTACCTAGCCATGACGCGCTTTCTGAAAGAACGCGGGCATTTGTTCGCAAATCAGCTTGGTGCTTTATCGGCGGCACCAACCTGCTGTCATCCGTCATCAACCCTTGGAACCTGTGGCGCCTTGATCGACTAGCGGCAAACGCCTTCGGTTCGAGCCGAACTGTTTGCCTCGGCACCGGGTGGAATGATTATATGCAGTTACCGAGTCCTGAAAGTAAAATTTTGCTAAATACAGCACTTTCTTCGGATCATGTTCATGCGGTAAGGGACAAGTATACGCAGGATCATTTAAAAAGTATCGGTATTGATTCTTTTTTCACGTCATGTCCAACAACTTGGTTTCTATCCCCGGCCTTTTGCTCAAGCATCCCAACCAGAAAAGCGAAGACTGCAATAATCACCCTGTCAGCATGGCGCGCCGAAATAGAGCTAGATAGGGCCTGGATCAACGTTGTTCGAAAGAATTATGATGAGGTATTCTTTTTTTCTCAGATGCAAGATGATTTTGAGTATTTAGCAGCACTTGGATTTGACGACATAAAAACTGTCGCCGCAACCGTGCAAGCGTATGACAGATTTCTCGTTGACCACGACGTGGACTTCATAGGAACCCGGCTTCATGGGGGCATTCGAGCTCTCCAAAAAGGTCGGAGAGCTTTGATTCTGTCCATCGACAATCGGGCGGCAGAAATGGGCAGGGATACTGGTTTGCCGGTACTTCCGCGCAGTGATTCGGCTGCAATTGCCACATGGATCGCCGGAGCCCCCCCATTGACGATTACCCTTCCCGATGACGCTATTGCTAGCTGGAAAAGGCAGTTTTCACCCCAAGTACGCGCCGCCGCAGACGCAGTTCCCGCACTACCTGAAACATTGCCTCCGCCTCCCTTCCTGAAAAGGATCAAACCGGCCGCTAAAATGATCCTAGGGCACAAATAGCGCTTTACGGCAAAAAAACTAAAATCGCACTGATTATTGCAATCAGAAAAATCATCAAAAGATCAAGTTTAATGTCCAGAAGTCTCAATCGATACATAGTTGGCCAGACTACGAGCAAAGTTATAATATTTGCGGTACCAACGCCCGCAATCATACCTAATATTCCGAATGATTGAAATCCCGCTATGATCCCAACAATACGTATGACGGTTGAAAACGTCATAACCCATGAGTAAGTGCGTGACTTACCTAAAGCTAGTAACGCATTGTTATATCCTAGAACAATTAGCGCGGCTGCGTTTGAAAGAGTGATAGCAACCACAAAAGCGCCGGCTTCTTGATATCTGTCATCGTATAAAATCGCGACAAGCTTTTCGCTTGTAAAGGCAACGACCGCGACCAAGACGAATGAGAAAGTAAGAACTCGCTTGCGAAACTGGTGTAGAACATCTGATAGCCTATTTACGTCGTTGCGATACGCTTCCGAAAACGCCGGTAGTCCTATTGCAGCGGTGAGCTTCATTGACAGCTCTATCGGGATTGCCGCAATCGTGTAGGCGATCGCTAGAATTCCAAATTCTGCAGGCGTTAAAAAACCGGCTTGTATGGCGCGCAGCCCTTCGCCGCCAAGAAATGTGACTACCGTCGAGAGGAAGATCCATTTTCCAAAATGTATGAGAGATTGTGCAGCCTTCGGATCGAGTTGAAAGCGGTGCCGGTGCCCTTGAAGTACGACATGGCCGAGGACTACGGTTAGGGCAGAACCAAGGATGTTTCCGGCCGCCAGCGCCCAAACTGATTTTAAACTGTATGCCAAGGCAACTAAAAACGCGATCGACGCGACCTGACCTACAACCTGAACAACGGTTATCATCCGAAAATTCAGCCGACGTTCGGCGGTTGCCATGCCGATGGACATGAACCCATTTATCGCCGCCGTGGTGCTGAGCACCGCCAGCAGCGGGAAGAGGATCGGCTGTTCGTAAATCAGCGATATGGGATAGGCGATTGCGGCGCCGATGACGCAAAGAAGCAAGCCGCGCACAACCTGAATCGTCCAGGCGGTGTTGAGAAATTCGGGGTCGTCACCGCGCGGGTCTCGAATGACCGCAGGCTTCAGGCCGATATCGGAAAACATCGCCAGACCGACGAGAAACACAGTGGCCAGCGCCATCAAGCCAAAGGCTTCAGGAAACAACAGCCGGGTCAGAATCAAGTTCGAACCCAGCTGCAGCACCTTTTGGATGCCGAATCCGACGCCAATCCACGCGCCCGAGTGAACCGCGCGGCTGCGCAGTGACGAAGTCGCATCCTGGCCCAGCACAAGCGACTTTAGAAATGCCAAACGCTGCTTCACTTGCACGGAATTCAGGCCCGATCCGATTGTTGCTGATGCCGACGCTGTCGCACGGTGCGGTAGCACCCGACTTTCGTTTGTCGAGCAAAACAACGCCGCGGCGGGTCGCGAGAATGGACTGTGGCCCCAGACAATGCCCGGTTTAGGGATTCACGGCCCTGTCCCCCGATCCTATATGGATGCTCACGCAGCTTGCGCCCGCCGCCGAACCTTTGCTAGACGCAAAGCCTTGGGAGAGCGTCAAATCCGTCACGGTGGCGGGCCGACCTACTTGCCCGATGCAAAGCGAAAGTAGAACTTGCACCCTTCGGGCACCAAAACCGTGAAGCGCATCTCCTGGACTTGGTTGCAGCAATGCTGGCCGACGTTGCTGGGTCTTGTCGCCATCACTTTTGTCACCTGGCGCTTTATCACCACCGAAAGCTGGTCGACCGAGCAGGGGTCGCACGGGCCGCTGGTGCTGGCGTCCGGGATCTGGCTGCTCGTGAAGATGCTGCCCGAAACGACGGCAGTGCGACGGCGCCCGCCCGCTTGGCGCGCCTATAGCGCCATCGTGGCAATGGCCGCCGCTCTCATCCTCTTCCGGACCGCGGCCGTGATCGAGCTTGAGGTCTATGCCCTGTACGCTTTGTTCGTCGCGGTCTTGTACAGCTACATTGGCGGACGCGCGCTCCAGATCCTGTGGTTCCCGCTCTTTTACCTGCTGTTCGCGGTGCCGCTGCCTGACAGCTTGGTCGCGGCGCTCACCAACCCACTCAAAATGTGGATCAGCGAAAGCGCCGTGTCGCTGCTCCACTTTGTCGGTTACCCGATCGCTAGTGCCGGTGTGATGATCCAGATCGGCCAGTACCAGCTGCTCGTTGCAGCAGCCTGCGCAGGGCTCAACTCGCTGATCACGCTCACTGCGCTCACTTTATTCTATGTTTATCTTAGCCACCGCGCCAATTGGCGATACATGGTGCTACTGATCGCCGCCGCGGTGCCGATTGCGATCTTCTCGAACATGATGCGGGTGCTCTTGCTCATCCTGATCACCTATCATGGCGGCGAAGCAGCGGCGCAGGGCTTCCTGCACAATTTCGCGGGGATGACGACCTTCGCCATCTCGCTGGCAACGATCTACTTGCTCGATCTGGCGGTGCAGAAAAGCCTGGGCTGGAAGCAGCGGCGTCGCCAGAAAGCCTAGCCGATCTTTTCGTCCGGAGCCGCGAATGGTTTCAGGAAATGGTAGATGTAGGCCATGACGGCGACGATCACGAGCACGGCCGGAATCATATATCCTTCGTTGCCGAGATAGTTGGAAACGGCGCAGCCCACGGCGGGCGGCAGATAATGATAGATTTTATCGCGCGGCTCTTCCTCGGAAGAGCGCTGCAAGAATAGCACAGCCAGTCCCACGAAGACGGCGACAGTGACCCAATCGTAGACAGTTTCCAATTCGGAATCCTCGTTGTAAAGTAGTCTTAAGGGTCGCTATGGCACCCGCTTAATTTCAGGGCAGAAATTCGCAATTTGCGATCTGCGATCCTTAGGGGGCGTAAGTGAATTATACCATAACTGCAAGACTGGCATTGGCCGGCGCCGCATTCATTGCCCTCCATGCCTGCAGCAGCGAGCCGACCGGTCAGGTCGTCGCGGTCGTAAACGGCGAAGAGATTACCCAGCAGGAACTCAACGCCGAGATTTCCGAGCTTCCCGCACCGCCGGTCGGCGACAAGGAGGCGATCCGCCGCCAGATCCTGCAGCAGATCATCGATCGCCGCCTGATGGCGCAGGTCGCCAAGGAGGACGGCCTCGACCGCGATCCGATGTATGTGATCCGCGAACGGCGCCTCAAGGAAGAACTGCTCGTCCAGATGTATGGGGTCAAAACCGCCGACACGGTGCGCGTTCCCGATGCGTCGTCGGTCAAAAAATATCTCGCCGACAATCCCGGCAAATTCAGCCAGCGCACCGCTTATCTCGTCGACCAGATCAGCTTCGACTTCCCCAGCGATGCGAAAATCCTGAAAGCGCTCGAAGCGGACAAATCGCTGGCCGATGTCGAAGAAACGCTGAAGAGCTTCAAGATCGACTATTCAAAAGGCGCCAACAGCATGGATTCGGGAAACATCCCGACGCCGGTGCTCAACCAGATCCTGGCGCTCCCAGCGGGCGAGCCGTTTATCATCCCGATGCAGGGCAAGGTCGTGGTCAGCGTCATTACCGGGCGTCAGCCCGTGCCGACCACCGAGCAGCAGGCCAGCCCGATGGCGGCGCAGTCCATGCGCGCGGAAGGCATTGGCAAGGTTCTGCGCACGCGGCTTGAGGAGGCCAAGGCCAAGGCCAATATTACCTATCAGGACGGGCTGGCGCCGCTCCCCAAAAAGACCGCGGCCAAGTAGCTCGGGCAACGTAACGCTGATCGCGGCGTTGCGGAGCCGGACCAACACGGCCCAATATAAAAAGATGTGCCACGCTGAGACAGCTAATTGGTTGATATACGGTCAACTACCGAGCATAAGCGTCGCGAGTCGAAAGAGAGGGTTGCAGTGAGTATCGAAGGGGCCGCGCCAAAAGCCGATGCGGGCTACAGGAAGACTCGCGTCATCCTGCTGGTTGGTATCGCTCTCATCGGCTTCAGCCGTCTTGAGGATCGCGCAATCATCGACATGCCCGGCGCAGCACCCAGCGCCATGGCCGCCATGGCCATTCCGCCGTCGGATGAGACCGATGATGGTTCTTACGCCGACGATCCCGATGGCGTCGTCCGCGTTGGCAACGCCACCCGCGTTCCTCGCAACCGAATTCGCCGCGCATTGCGCGATCGGGATTTCAACACGGTCGCCGCGCGCGGCATCGGTCCGGCCGTGGCAGCGCCCGCCGCCGCGATTGGCGGAGCCCCGGCCGACGCAGCCACTGTAGCGGCTGTCACCGACGCTTTTGCACCGGCTGCCGGTACACCAGCGACGTTTGCTTCGCTCGGCCCCGCGCTTGGGCCAACGGCAACGCCGGTGTTTTCGGCCAACCTCCCCCCGCCAACAAATGGTGGCAGCAGCGGAGGCAGCACCGGCGGCGACCCGGGTGAACAGCCTGGAACTGATCCGGTTACCGCTGTTCCCGAACCTGCCACTTGGCTTTCGCTCATCCTCGGATTTTTCGGTATCGGCGCAGTTCTGCGTCGGCGAAACGGGCGACTGGCGCTGCAATCCGTGACGGCTCGCGCAAGGCGTTGAGCGTCCAAGCCATGAAATCGTCGAAGCGGTCACCGCTTTTGAAGCTGGCGGCACAGGCATGGCTTGGCCTCGCGGGTCTCTACTTCCTGTGGGAAGCGATGAATTATCGCGGATTTTTCGGCCGACTCGCCGAGCTCCAGATCCATTATTTCGGCGCGTATGCGCCGCTGCTGACGTTCCTGTTCCTGTTTGGCCTGGCGGCGCTGCCGGCATGGCTTGTCCTGCGGTTCCTCCGCCGCCGCGAACAGGAAGAGCAGAGCCTCAACGAGGCGCTGACCTTGCAGATCAAGCGCGGTAAGAAGCTGCGGACCATATTGTACAGCTTTGCCGCTGCGACGACGGTTGTCGTCGTCGGTTTCGTCGTCTTTGTGCTGTTCCTGTTGCCAAGCCTGCAGGGCAATGCGCAGACGATTGCGGCCAGCGATGTCGGAACGATCGCAGTCAAGGAAGGCCCCGCCCGCCTCGTTGGCGGCGAGATCGGGACGATCGTCTTCTTCGGACAAGACTGGTTTATTGGTGACGACCGGATGGCATTTGCGCCGTATCGCGCCGCCGGAAAAGATGGGCGGCTTGCACGCGTTTTCGTGCAGCTCGAAGCCAAGAATAGAACGCAGCTCGCGGCCATCACGCAGCGGCCTGCATGGTCTGGAATACTCGTCCAAGGCGGCTTGCCTGGCACCGCCCGCGTTCTGTTCAATTCGCTCGGGGTTGGGATCAGCGATCCCTACTACACGCTGTACCGCGACGAATATTCGCTCAAAATCCGCTACTGGCTGCAAGCGATCCAGTGGACGATCCTCGCGGCCTTCCTGTTGATTTTCGGGAGAATGCAGACCCGGCGTATCAAAAAGCTCGAAGAAGAGCGCCAAGGGCTGATTGCTTAAAGGCGTGAGCCTCGCCATCTGGCTGGACGTCACGCACAGGTTCATTGGACAATAAGTCGCTGTTCGGCGGCAATCGTTAACCCGCCATTAGCCACGCCGCGAAACCAAAGTTCAAAAGGAAGCCGTTAAGTCGGCTTCATGCGGCAATATCTGTATTTCCTTGCAGGCATGGCAACTGCGATCATAGCAGCTCCCTTTGTCGCGCCCCAGGATCAGCGTTTTGCCGCGACCGCTTTCGCCGCGAGTTCACCGATACCGGACATCGACACGCGCCTAAAGAACCCGGGAACGCGCCGTGATGACAATGGCCTATTCTATATCGGCGGCGATGTGGGGCCAAAATCGATCCGCTTCCTTGTCGATACCGGAGCGAGCCACGTCATTCTCAGTCATGCCGATGCCCGCAAGGTCGATGCACATACGGGGGTTGGCGACACGCGGATGGTGATGACGGCTGGCGGCCCAATCGCCGTCGACTGGATCGTGATCAAAGAAATTGCATTCGAAGGTCACGTCATCAAGAATCTCAAGGCTGCCATTCCGCGCCGCGATGTGGGCCTGTCACTGTTGGGCCAGAACGCGCTCGCGCAGTTCGACGCCGTTCATATCAATGGCGATCGCTTGACGCTCGTCAGGTAGAGCCGCGGCCTTCGGCCCGCTCCGCCCTCACAAATCCACTATGATCTTCACGCTCGCGGGAGTTACCCCGAGCAAGTTCGCGACCTGGGCTTTGCTCGACGCAAGCACCTCAGGAAGAGTCTCCGGCAGGACGACCGCATTGGTTGCAAGCTGCTGGCTGGGTACACCAAGGATTTTCGCGAGTTCCGCAATCCGGTGCTGACGCGGCTGCGAGCGATCACTCTCCCAATTGCTTATGGCTACGGCGGTTACGCCAAGGCGTTCTGCAATATCTACCTGATGAAGGCCCTTGGCCATCCTCAACCGCTGAAGCCTGGCGCCAAAGGTGTCCACAGTCTGCGACATACTGGCATTCTCAGCCTGCTCCTGTCGCAGCACGCGTGAGACAGCCTGCTCCAGAAGCTCTGCAGCGACCGAATGATCGAACTGACAGCCGAAGAGCTTGACCCCGGTCCAGGTGATTTCACCGAGCGCCACGGCAGCTTCCGCAAATACTGTTTCGACCTTGTCGCCAATGTTGAGGGCATGACTAGTTTCCAGCAGCATTCCCGATGATGACAGGTTGTGCACGAGCACCGGAAGCTGTCGCCCGCCCTTTCGGGGTGGCGCTGGATAGAGAGCGAGCCTTATATGTCCGCCTGTGGACGCGGGGAAATCGAGAACGCCCGAAATTGCCATATACGATCAGCCTACACCCGCATTCGGTTCACTTATCTGCCTCGGCCGCGACCACGTCAACGAACGCTGTGCAAATCTCTGGCAGCGGCTGCCATGGGCGCGGAAGTCGGACTCCGTCAACGACGACAAACGAGGTAAGTCTGTTGCGCCAATGCTATTTCAGCAAGTCGATGGCGAAGGCGCGGACCTCGGCGGCGATGTCTGGGCGTTCGAGCGCGACCGCCAGATTGGCCTGGATATAGCCAGCCTTCGACCCGCAGTCGTAACGCGCGCCGTCAAAGGTCACGGCGTGGAAGGGCTGGGTACCGATCATCGTCGCCATCGCGTCGGTCAGCTGGATCTCGCCGCCCGCGCCCTTCTCCTGCCCTTCGAGCACGCGCATCACCTCGGGCTGGAGAATGTAGCGGCCCGATATGATCAGGTTCGACGGCGCCTCGGCCACCGACGGCTTTTCGACCAGCCCGGTGACTTCGGTCAGCGATCCGTCGCGCGCTCCCGCCGCGATCACGCCATAGCTTGATACCTGCGCGCGCGGCACTTCGAGCACCGAGATCAAATTTCCGCCGACCTGGTGATAGGCATCGACCATCTGTTTCATGCAGCCGGGTGATCCGTGCATAAATTCGTCGGGCAGAAAGATCGCAAAGGGTTCGTCGCCGACGATCGCGCGCGCGCACCAGATCGCGTGGCCGAGGCCCAACGGCTCCTGCTGGCGGACATAGGCGCAATTGCCCGGCCCGAGTCGCGTCGGTTCGAGCACGGACAAATCCTTGCCGCGTGCGGACATCGTCTTTTCCAGCTCAAAGGCGATGTCGAAATGATCCTCGATCGCGCTCTTGCCGCGGCCGGTGACAAAGATCATCTGCTCGATCCCCGCCTCGCGCGCCTCGTCGACCGCATATTGGATCAGCGGCCGATCGACGATCGGCAGCATCTCCTTCGGAATTGCCTTGGTAGCGGGCAGGAAGCGGGTGCCGAGACCGGCAACGGGAAAGACAGCTTTTCGGATCGGTTTCACTATTTTTGTCCAGTCATCTGTGGTGCGACGAGAGAGGGAACGCATACGGGAATCGCGAAGCTGTCTAATATCTGCGACCGCTTTCCGGCTCCCCCTGTGAATTGACAACCAGTCGCATCGCTCCGACGGACGAAAAAAGGTCTTAAGCCTAGCTTGTTTAACGGAAGCCCAGCTGGATGTCCGGAAACGGGATTTCGCGGAAGCCATTGGTTTCGTTGACGGCTCAAAAGGCCTGTGCGAGTGCAAAGCTCGACACTGTCGGCGGCAATTCGCTTTGAGATATCCGATAATGGGTACAGATCAGCCCCGCAGAATCGGTGCGACACAAAATCTACAGGGGGCAAAGGTGCAGCGTAAGGGAATAGTTCTGGCCGGAGGGTCGGGAACGCGGCTCTATCCGCTGACGCGAGCCATTTCGAAGCAACTCGCTCCCGTTTTCGACAAGCCGATGATCTATTATCCGATCGCGGTCCTCATGCTCGCCGGAATTCGTGAGATCCTGATCATCACCACGCCCGAAGACCAACCGATGTTCGAGCGTCTGCTCGGCGACGGCTCCGACTGGGGTCTCGAGCTGCATTATGCGGTGCAACCCGAGCCAGCCGGCCTCGCGCAGGCATTTCATATTGGCGCCGAGTTCCTCGATGGCGCTCCGAGTGCGCTCATCCTCGGCGACAATATCTTCTATGGCCATGGTCTTGGCGAGATGCTGCAGGAAGCGGATAGCCGGACAGCCGGGGCCAGCGTCTTTGCTTACCAGGTCGCCAATCCGCAAGCCTATGGTGTCGTTGAGATCGATGGCCGCTGCAACGCTCTCAGCATCGAAGAGAAGCCCGCGAAGCCGAAATCCAACTATGCCGTGACCGGCCTCTATTTTTATGACGAGACCGTCGTCCAGCGCGCCCTGGCGCTAAAACCCAGCACCCGGGGCGAACTCGAGATCACCGATCTCAACCGCTCTTACATGAACGATGGCTGTCTCTCGGTGCAGATCATGGGCCGCGGCTTTGCCTGGCTCGACACCGGTACGCACGCTTCGCTGCTCGATGCCGGCAACTATGTTCGCATCACAGAAGAGCGTCAGGGTCTGAAAATCTGCTGTCCTGAAGAAATTGCCTGGCGTTTGCGCTATATCGATGATGCCAAGCTCAAGGCGGTCGCCGAACCGCTCCGCAAATCCGGCTATGGCGACTATCTCCTCAATCTGCTGGAAAACAGAAGCTTCTAATGCGATTCCTCGAATGCAGTATTCCAGGTCCGCTGATCATCGAGCCCAAGGTGTTCGGTGATGACCGCGGCTTTTTCCTCGAAAGCTGGAACCAAGCCGTTTTTGCTGACGCCGGTCTGGATGTGACGTTTGTGCAGGACAATCACAGCCGCTCTTCGCGTGGGGTGCTCCGCGGCCTCCACTATCAGGATCCCAATCCGCAGGGGAAGCTCGTTCGGGTCGCAAATGGGCGTGTCTTCGATGTGGCCGTCGATATTCGCCGGTCGAGCAAGAACTTCGGCCGCTGGATCGGCGTCGAACTCAGCGCAGCCAATTAGCGGATGCTGTGGGTGCCGCCGGGCTTTGCCCACGGCTTTCTGACTCTGGAGGACCAGACCGATTTTCTGTACAAGTGCACCGACTTCTACCAGCCGGCCGCGGAACATTGCGTGCGCTGGGATGATCCCGACGTCGGGATTGATTGGCCGCTGGAGGGACTGACGCCCGAACTCTCGGCGAAGGACCGAGCCGGCCAGTCGCTGACCGAAAGCGCGCTCCCCGAATGAAAGCGCTGATCACCGGAGCAAACGGGCAATTGGGCCGGGCCTTGGCGGTCCGCGCGCCAGCAAGCATCGAACTGATCGCGCTGCCGTCAGCACAACTGGATATCGGCGACCGCGCTGCGGTCGACGCGGCTTTTATCGATCACGCCCCTGCCATTGTGATCAATGCCGCGGCCTATACGAAAGTCGACGTGGCCGAGGAATTTCCCGATCTGGCAGATCGCGTGAACCATCTCGGCGTCGCCCATCTCGCGCAGGCCGCGCAGCACAGCGGCGCGCGGATGGTGCACATCTCCACCGATTTCGTCTTCGACGGCATGGCGTCACACCCTTATCGCCCCGATGCACCAACCGCTCCGCTCAATGTGTACGGCGCTACAAAATTGGCCGGCGAAACGGCCGCTGGGCAGCAATCTCTGATTATCAGGACCAGCTGGCTGTACAGCTCCTATGGGAATAACTTCGTAGCAACGATGCTGCGTCTCATGCGGGAACGCCCGGTACTCCGCGTGGTCGACGATCAGGTTGGCACGCCGACAAGCGCGCTTTCGCTGGCAGACGCCCTTTGGAAGTTGGCCGTAACCGTCAATGTCGGCGTGATGCATTACAGCGATAGCGGCGTCGCGAGCTGGTATGATTTCGCGGTCGCCATCATGGAAGACGCTATTACCATCGGGCTTCTCGACCAGACAATCGATATCATACCCATCCCGTCCAGCGCCTATCCGACCCCGGCCAAGAGGCCGCACTATTCCGTTCTGGACAAAAGCGACACCATCGAAGCTCTCGGCTACGCGCCGCCGCACTGGCGGGCGAGTCTTCGTGACGTCTTGGAGGCAATCAAATCCGATGGATAACCTACTGATCACCGGCGGAGCCGGCTTCATTGGATCGAATTTCGTCCGCTATCTTCGCGACAAGAGCCCAGATCGGGAAATCGTGGTTCTCGACTTGCTCACTTACGCCGGAAACCGGGCGAGCCTGACCGGCGTCGATAAAGTTGAGCTCGTCGTCGGCGACATCCGCGACACCGACCTGGTGCGCGAACTGCTGAAGACAAGGAAGATCGATACCATTGTTCACTTTGCGGCCGAAAGCCATGTCGATCGCTCAATCGAGGGGCCCGACGCGTTCATCGACACGAACATCATCGGGACGCACAGCCTTCTGAAAGCCGCGAAAGCCGAATGGCTTGACGCAGGAACTGGCCGACCGCACCGGTTTCACAATATTTCCACGGATGAAGTCTTCGGCTCGCTCGAACCCAACGAACCAGCGTTTAGCGAAACGACTCCTTATGCACCAAACTCGCCCTACTCCGCTTCCAAAGCGTCAGCAGACCATCTCGTCCGAGCTTATCACCACACCTTCGGCCTGGTGACCACGACCACGAACTGCTCGAACAATTACGGACCCTACCAATTTCCCGAAAAGTTGATCCCGTTGTTCATCATCCGAGCACTCCACGGACAGAAGCTGCCGATTTATGGGGATGGCATGAATGTCCGCGACTGGCTCCATGTCGCCGACCATTGCAGAGCCATCGAGGCATGTTTGCATCACGGCGTCCCTGGTGAGACTTATAATGTTGGCGGCGGAGAGGAGCTTCCGAACATCAAAGTGGTAGACGAGATCTGCGCCGCGGTTGATGCCGCATTCGAACGCGATTCCCAATTGGCAGATCGTTTCCCTGCCGCCCCAGCTGCGCAGGGCCGTTCCTCATCTGAGCTGAAAAGCTACGTGACGGACCGCAAGGGTCACGATCGACGCTATGCAATTGACGAGCGCAAAGCGCGCGCAGAACTCAACTACGCGCCCGAGCGCGATTTCGCCCAAGGCCTCCGAGAAACAATCGCATGGTATCTCGTGAACGAAGGCTGGTGGCAGCCCTTAATGCCCCATCCTGCAGATTGACCCTCGGCTTCACGAACTTCGCGCCAGCACACGTGTAGTTTGCCAGACATGTTCGAGCACTTTTGTTGCCTCTCGCATTGAAAAACTCTTCGTTCCAATCTCGGAGCGGAGTCCAGCCGTGCGCTTCGTCCCTCGAAATCAGGGGCCGAGACAAAATGCGATTCTCTGAGCAGCCCTGATTTGTTCCGTACGTTTTCCGTACGCCATTTCTCCGACAGAGCTAAGTCATTGAAAAATGGCGCACCCGAAGGGATTCGAACCCCTGGCCTCTGCCTTCGGAGGGCAGCGCTCTATCCAGCTGAGCTACGGGTGCCAATAGAGCGCGGCCTCTAGCAAGAGCGCGCCCGCGCAGCAATGGCCTATCGACCATCGCGCGGCGATGTGCGAAGCGGCGCCATGGGCATGGGGAACGCTGCGTGAATGCATCATCCGAGCAAAGCTGGCCGATGGCTGCCGACCTGTATGGCGAGATGCAGCTTGAGGCGCATCCGCCCGTCAAGCGCCGCTGGCGCGACTATCTGCCCGGGGTGCTCGTCACCGCGATCGCGGCGCTCGCCGCCGCTTGGCTTGCCGACCATTATGCCGCGCCGCTGGTGCTGATGGGGCTGCTCATCGGGCTGGCGATGAGTTTTTTGTCGCAGGACCAGCGTACCCACGCGGGGCTCGACCTGATGTCGCAGACCGCACTGCGGATCGGGATCGTCCTCGTCGGGGCGCGGATCACCGCCGACCAGCTCGCCGATCTGGGGCCGCTGCCATTCGCACTGCTGGTGTTGATCATGGTCGCGGTGATTGTCGTGACGGTCGCGACCGCGAGAATGTTTGCGCAGGATCGCCATGCCGCGCTGCTCGCGGGCGGCGCGACAGCGATTTGCGGGGCGTCTGCGGCGCTCGCGCTCTATTCGCTGATTGGCGACAAGCGCGTCGATCAGGCGCGCTTCACGCTGACCCTGGTCGGCATCACGGTAGCCAGCGCGTTCGCAATGACGCTCTATCCGGTGCTCGCCGCCGAACTTGATCTGACCGATGCGGAGGCGGGGTTCCTGATCGGCGCGTCGATCCATGACGTCGCGCAGGCAATCGGCGGCGGATTTTCCTTCTCGCCGCAGGCGGGCGAAGTGGCGACAATCGTCAAGCTGACGCGCGTCGCGCTGCTCGCGCCGATGCTGATGCTCGTTGCGCTCTGGCTGGGGCGCCGCGGTGAAAGCGATGGGACGCGGAAAATCCCGTTCCGGCTGCCTTGGTTTATCGTCGGCTTCCTCGCTGTCGCTGTGATCAATTCCCTCATAGCCATCCCCGTACCCGTGCAGGACGGAGCCGCAACGGGTGCGCAGGCATTGCTCCTGCTCGCGATCGTCGCGACCGCGATGAAGGCGCGGCTGCATCTGCTGCTGGATCAGGGGTGGCGCAGCTTTGCGCCGATCGTCGTCGCGACGTTGACCAGCTTCCTGCTGTCGCTTGCGGCAGCGCTGAGTTTATGACGGCGTGGCGTCACGCCACGCCTTTGTAAGATTTAGCTTTTCGGCAAAGCCCAGCTGACCGTCAGCTGCGTCGCGCGGCGCGGGATGTCGAGCTTCGCCTCGCTGAAATTGACCTTTTCGTTCGGCGGCAACATCCGTACCGGCGGCTTGATCGTCCAGCTATAGACGATCGTCCCCTGCGCATCGCGCAGCTCGGCGAGGATCGGCGGCACCCGCTGTTCGCGGTCGGTCGGGTTGATGATCACCCCCGATGCGGCGAAATAGATCGTCCCGTCGGCGAGTTCGCGGTGATCCTGATTGGGCGGCAGCTCGATCACCAGATCGGGTTCAGCGGCCATGCCGGGCAGACCCAGCCCTTGCGCCCAGCTCGGCAGGCCAAAATAATACAGCCCGGCGGTTGCGGCGACCATCAGCGCCGCGGCGCTTGCGGCGATCAGCGTCCAGCGCTTCGCCGGATTGCGGCGCGGGCGGCGGAACGGCAGCGGCGCTTCGTCAACGATCGTCGGGGCCGGGCGCGGGGCCGGATCGGCGGCAAAGGCTTGGGGTGGTGGCGGCGGCTCGGCCACCGGCGCCGGGCTTTCGGTAAAAGATGGCGCAGGTTCGGCTGTCGGCGCCGCAACCGGCTCGACCACGGGTGCAGCCGCCGCCGGGTCGATCTTCGCGGGCTCCTGAAACCAGCTGTGGCGGCAACTGGCGCAGCGCACGGTGCGCCCGGTTGGGCCGATCGCGGTATCGGGCACGACATAACGTGTGTGGCAGGACGGGCAGGCGAGGATCATGGCCCCCTTCTAAACACGCTGATTCGCGGCGTTGCAAGCGCCGCGTCGCCGCAGGGCGCCCACTCCCCGCTTTACCTGACACTATAGCCGTGTAACAGGCGGGGCATGAGCGCCGCCGCGCCCCTGTTTCGTGCCACTCTGCCCGCGCAAACGGGTGCGCGGGTGACGCCATGACGGATGCGCCAAGCCCGCGTCCCGGCGGCGCGATGGTCGAATTCGACGGCGTCGGCCTGCGCTATGGTCCCGATGCCGAAGTGCTCTGCGACATCAGCTTTAACCTGCAACCCGGCAGCTTCTATTTCCTGACCGGACCGTCGGGCGCGGGCAAGACATCGCTGCTCAAGATGCTCTATCTGGCGCAGCGACCGAGCCGCGGCATCGTTCGCCTGTTCGGCGAAGATCTGGTCAATATGCCGCGCCAGCGCCTGCCCGGTTTCCGCCGCCGCATCGGTGTGGTGTTTCAGGATTTCCGCCTGATCCCGCATCTGTCGGCGCGCGACAATATCGCGCTGCCGCTGCGCATCGCAGGGGTCAGCGAAGAGGATCTGTCGGGGCCGGTCGGCGAAATGCTCAGCTGGATCGGGCTCGGCGACCGCGCCGATGCGCGCCCCGCGACGCTGTCGGGCGGCGAGCAGCAGCGCGTCGCGATCGCGCGCGCCGTGATTGCACGGCCGCAACTACTCGTCGCCGACGAACCGACGGGCAACGTCGATCCCGAAATGGCGATGCGGCTGCTGGGCTTGTTCGAGGCGCTCAACCGCCTGGGCACCACCGTCGTCGTCGCGACCCACGACATCCACCTGATCAGCCGGATCGAAAATGCCCAGATGATGCGGCTGGAAAAGGGGCGGCTTGCTGATCCCACCGGCGCGCTGCGCTATCCCCCGGCGAACAGGGCATGACGGGGCGCCCATGATCATCCCGCGCGTCCCCGTCCAGCACCGCCGCCTGCTGCCCGACCGCCGCCTGTCGGGACCGACGCCGTGGGTCATTGCAATCCTGATGATGCTGACGCTGCTCGCCGCCGCTGCCGGGGTCGGGCTCGCGCGATCGGCCAACGCGATCGGCAGCGCGATTGCGGGGCGGGTCACGGTGCAGATCGTCACCCCCAATCCGGTAACCCGCGCCGAACAGGCCGCGGCGCTGCGCCGCGCCGCCGCCGCGCAGCCCTTTGTCCTGTCGGCGCGTGCGGTCGACCGCGAGGAGTTGCAGGCGACGCTGGGTCAGTGGTTCGGCAGCGCCGACGGCGACGATTCGGTGCTGAACTCGCTCCCTCTGCCCGCGCTGGTCGATATCGATTTTGTAGGCGAAAATCGCAGCCGCCACATGGAGCAATTGCGCGCGCTGGTCGCGGCTGAGGCGCCTGGCGCCCGGATCATCCCGCACGCTGAATGGCTGGGGCCGGTCGCGCAGCTGATCGGCTCGCTCGCGTGGATCGCAGGCGGGCTTGTACTGTTGATGACGCTCGCCAGCGCCGCGGTGGTGATCATGACCGCACGCGCCGCGCTCGGCACCCATTTTGCGACGATCGAGATGCTCCACCTGATCGGCGCGACCGACCGCCAGATCACCCGGCTGTTCCAACGCCGCATCGCGATCGACACCGCCTATGGCATTGCGCTCGGCGCCGTCGTCGCCGCAGCGATCCTGCTGCTGATCGGCTGGCAATGGGCGGGGATCACCTCGGGGCTCGCCGCCACCGCCTCGCTGGGGCCGACCGGCTGGGCGCTCTTGCTGGCGCTGCCGCTATTGGCTATCGCGCTCGCAGCCCTGACGGCGCGCCAGACGTTGCTCGCCGCGCTCAAGAAGATTTTATGATCAAGCGTTTGGTTTCCCTTCTCTTCCTGGCCTGGGTTCTGGGTTTCGCGTGGTTTGCTCTGCTGCCGCCACTCCCCGCGCCTGCGCAAAAGACCGACGCCATCGTTGTGCTGACCGGCGGACCGGGTCGCATCGACCGCGCGCTCGAACGGCTCGAGGCGGGCGATGCCAAGCGGCTGCTGATCAGCGGCGTTGCGCGCGAAGTGAAGCCACGCGAACTCGCCGCCGAATATAAGCGACCCGCGGCGCTGTTCGATTGCTGTATCGCGCTGGGGTTCGAGGCCGAGGATACGCGCTCGAACGCGACCGAGGTCGCGACCTGGGTTGCGCGGCGCAACTATAAAACCGTTCGGCTGGTCACCACCGACTGGCACATGCGCCGCGCCGAATATGAAATCGGCCGCGCGATTGGTGACAAGGTGACGATCCTGCCCGACGCGGTACGCAGCGAACCCAATTTTGCCACGCTGTTTCGCGAATATCACAAATATCTCGCGGGGCTGGCGGGCGGCCTGCTCGGCCTGTAAGCGCGACGCCGATGCGCTACACCATCGCCCTGTTCCGCTCGATCCTGTTCTGGATCGCCTTTTTCGTGATGAGCGCCATCTCGTCGATCGGCGGGGTTGTCGCGCTGCCAATCTCGCACCGCGGCACGATCTTTTTTGTGCGTATCTGGGCGAAGGCGCATCGGATCTTCTGCCGTTTCCTGCTCGGCCAGACGATCGTGGTCGATGGCGAGATGCCCGACATCCCGGTGCTCTACGTGTTCAAGCATGAATCGGCGTTCGAGACGGTCGAACAACCGGGGCTGTTCAAACATCCGGCGGTGTTCGCCAAGGAAGAGCTGTTTTCGATCCCCGTCTGGGGGCAGGCGGCGCGTTTCTATGGCCTGATCCCCGTCGATCGCGACGGCGGCGGCAAGGCGATGCGCGCGATGCTGAGCGCAGCGAAGGCGGCGCTCGCTGCGGGTCGCCCGCTGGTGTTGTTTGCCGAAGGGACGCGGGTGCCGCATGGCGAAGCCCCCCAGCTACGCCCCGGTTTTGCCGGCATGTACCGCCTGCTCGGAGTCGATGTCATCCCTGTCGCGGTGAACAGCGGGCTCGCCTTTCCGCCGCGCCGCTGGGTCAAATGGCCGGGCACGATCACCTACAAGATCGGTGAGACGATCCCCGCGGGGCTGCCGCGCGAAGAGGCCGAGGAGCGGGTACGGGTGGCGATCAATGCGCTCAATCCGCCCGAGGCGTTGTTGAAATTCAACACTGCCCCCTAAATCCCGTTCGTGTCGAGCGAAGTCGAGACACGCGATGGCTCGGGCTGTGCAAGCGTTCTCGACTTCGCTCGATACGAACGGACTCCGGGTCCGTGGCCGCCTAATGCTTCCGCCCGAAATCAGGCGCCGCATCATCCTGCCCCTCGGCAATGATCGACCGCCGGATCGCCCGCGTCCGCGTGAACCAGTCTTCCAGCTTGTCGGCGTCACCGCGGCGGATCGCCTGCTGGAGTACCGTCAGATCCTCGTTGAACCGCTGCAACGTCGCCAGCACCGCGTCCTTGTTCGCCAAGAACACATCGCGCCACATCACCGGGTCACTCGCCGCGATGCGAGTGAAATCGCGGAAACCGCCCGCCGAATATTTGATCACCTCGCTCTCGGTGACCTCCTCCAGCTCGCTGGCGGTGCCGACGATCGTATAGGCGATCAAATGCGGCAGATGGCTGGTCACCGCGAGCACCATATCGTGATGCGCGGCGTCCATGACGTCAACCTTGGCGCCGAGCGCCTCCCAAAAGGCGGTCAGCGCCGCGACCGCATCGGTGGGGGCGACGGCATCGGGGGTGATGATGCACCAGCGCCCGTCGAACAGGCTGGCAAAGCCCGCGGCGGGGCCGCTGTTCTCGGTCCCTGCAACCGGGTGCGCGGGAATGACGATATGGCCGGGCAGCGCCTTCGTCAGCGCCTCGGCGACGCTCGCTTTCGACGATCCGACGTCGGAGACGATCGTGTCTTTGCCGAGCCCTGGCGCCATCGCTGATGCCGCGGCGGCCATGCCGCCGACCGGCACTGCCAAGATGACCAGATCGACGTCGGTGACCGCGCCCGCGGCATCATCGATCACCGCGTCGCAGAGGCCCAGCGTCCGCGCGATATCGCGCACGTCGGCGCTGGCGTCATGGCCGGCGACCATCACATCGGGCAGCCGTTCCTTCACCGCGCGCGCGATCGACGATCCGATCAGGCCAAGCCCGATGATCGCCAGCCGTTCGATGCGCCGCGACATAATCAGCCGTTCAGCGCCGCGCGGGTCGCCGCCGCCAGCCCACGCGTTTCGTCCTCGGTGCCGATCGTCATCCGCAGCGCGCCGGGCAATCCCTGCCCCGGCAGCCAACGGACGATATAACCCGCCTCCATCAGCCGGTTATAAACGGTCTCGGCGCTCACATCGCCCTCGAACAGCACGAGCAGGAAATTGCACGCTGACGGCACCACACGAATGCCGTGGTTGCCCAGGCTTTCGAGTTCGCCCGCCAGCCAGCTCCGCCATTTGGCATTATGTTCGCGGCTGGCATTCACGAAAGCTTCGTCCCCGATCGCTGCGATCGCCGCCGCCTGCCCCGCGCGGGTGACGTTGAACGGCAGGCGGATACGGTGGAGCGCCGAAATCACCTCGGCGCAGGCATAGCCCCAGCCGATGCGCTCGGCGGCGAGGCCGTGGATCTTCGAAAAGGTGCGGGTGATGAAGACGTTCGGCTGGGTCTTTGCGAGGTCCAGACCCCCATCATCCTCGGCGTCGGTCAGATATTCCGAATAGGCCTGATCGATCACGAACAGCACGTCCTTCGACAGCCCGGCATAGAGCCGCGCAACCTCGTCCTTCGACGCCAGCGTCCCGGTCGGGTTGTTCGGATTGGCAAGATAGACGACGCGCGTCTTGTCGGTCACTGCCGCGAGCAAGGCATCGACGTCGGTCGCATAATCGCGGTCATCGGCCTCGACCGGCACCGCGCCGACCCGCCGCGATGCGATTTCGTACACCGCAAAACCATAGCGCACGTACAATATCTCGTCGCCCACCCCGGCATAGGTGCCCGCCGCCAGATGCAGCAGCTCATCCGACCCGTTGCCGCAGATGATCCGCGCCGGATCGAGCCCGAATTTCGCCGCGATCGCCGCGCGCAGCTCGACCGAACCGGGATCGGGATAGCGCGACAAGGCGTCGGGCGCCGCCTGCGCCGCAGCGAATGCCGCCCGCGCTTTCTCGCCGGTCCCGAGCGGATTTTCGTTCGCGCTGAGCTTGATCAGCGGGCGACCATCGGCCCCCGCCGATTTGCCGGGTACATAGGGAGCGATGCCGCTGATCCACGGCTTCGGGCTGAGCGTTTGCGTCGTGTCGGTCATGCCGCGCCGTTTAACGCGTCGCCCGCCTGAGTCCAGCACGTTGACAGGCTTCGCACGCCCGCTTAGCCCCGCCGCATCATGGCAACCCGCTTGCAACCCGTCCAATACAACCAGATCGAACTGAACCGGCCGCTTGCGCTCGACAGTGGCGCAGCGCTCGCGCGGCCGACGATCGCGTTCGAGGCCTATGGTCCGCTCAATGCGGCGCGCAGCAATGTCATCCTCATCTGTCACGCGCTGACGATGGATCAATATGTCGCCTCGACCCATCCGGTGACCGGCAAGTCCGGCTGGTGGAGCAAGGTCGTGCGGCCCGGCGGGGTGATCGACACCGATCGCTACCATGTCATCTGTGCCAATGTGATCGGTAGCTGTCTGGGGTCGAGCGGTCCCGCTAGCGTCGATCCGGCAACCGGCAAACCCTTTGCCATGTCATTCCCGGTGGTGACGATCGGCGACATGGTGCGCGCGCAGGCGATGCTGCTCGACGAGCTGGGCATCGAACGACTGCATGCCGTCATCGGCGGATCGATGGGCGGGATGCAGGCACTCGCCTGGGCGGCCCATTATCCCGAACGAGTCGAACGCGCGCTCATCATCGCTTCGGCGGCGCGGCATTCGGCGCAGAATATCGCGTTCCACGAAGTCGGGCGGCAGGCGATCATGGCCGACCCCGACTGGCAGGGCGGCGACTATTATGCCAGCGGGCGGCTGCCGGTGAAAGGGCTCTCGGTCGCGCGCATGGCGGCGCACATCACCTATTTGTCCGAAGCCGGGCTGACCGAGAAATTCGGCCGCCAGCTTCAGGACCGCGAGGTCAAGACTTTCGGCTTTGACGCCGATTTCCAGATCGAATCCTATCTGCGGCATCAGGGGATCAGTTTCGTCGACCGCTTCGACGCCAACTCCTACCTCTATATCACCCGCGCGATGGATTATTTCGATCTGGCCGATCCGCACGGTGGCCGGCTTGCCGACGCATTCCGCCACTCGCCGGTGCGCTTCGGTCTCGTCAGCTTCGATTCGGACTGGCTGTATCCGACCAGCGAATCGCGGCGCATCGTTCAGGCACTGCACGGCGCAGGGGCGCAGGCGAGCTTCGTCGAACTGTCGAGCCCGTTCGGCCACGACGCATTCCTGCTCGATTCGCCCGAGATGTGGCGCCTGATGGCGGGCTTTATCGAGGCGGGGCTGTGAAGCGCGCGCCGACCCTTCGTCCCGACCTCGCCCTGATTGCGGCGCAGGTTCCCACCAGCGCGCGCGTCCTTGATGTTGGTTGCGGCGATGGCACGCTGATGGCGGCGCTGCGCGATACTAAAGCGACCGATGTCCGCGGTTTGGAGATCGACCCCGCCAATGTCTCGGCCGCGATGGAACTGGGCCTTGCGGTGGTTCAGGGCGACGCCGACCGCGACCTCGCCGATTATCCCGATGACAGTTTCGACATCGCCATATTGTCGCAGACATTGCAAACCTCGCACCGGCCCGACCACGTTATCGATCAACTGCTCCGCATCGCGCCGCGCGCCTTTGTCAGCTTTCCCAATTTCGCGCACTGGCGCGTCCGGCTCGACCTCTTGTGGGGCGGGCGGATGCCGGTGACGCGGTTGCTGCCCGTCGCCTGGTACGAAACCCCCAACATCCACCATGTCACGGTCAGCGATTTTCGCGACCTGCTGCGCGCCAAGGGGATAGGGGTCGAGGCGGCCTGGTATCTGTCAGGCGATAAACCAACGAGCGCCGCCGCTGCAACCTGGCGCGCCGAACATGCGATTTTCTTGATCAGGCGGGCATAGAATCCTCCCTGTCGCGCAGCGATGGGGAGGTGGCAATCCGCAGGGCTGACGGAGAGGCTTTGGCGCAACTGTCGCTGCCCCTCCACCATTCGCTTCGCGAACGGTCCCCCTCCCCATGGCTTCGCCACAGGGAGGATTGATGGGCTCAATCCCGCTTCACCAGCCCGTTCGCGACAAAATCATTCGCGATTCGGGCAATCTCCGCAATATCGGCATCTTCGTCCCACAGACCATAGCGCATGCCCAGAAAGACGTTCATCCCGCCGATCGCCCACGCGTGGATCTCGCCGACATCGGCGCGAATCTCGCCGCGCGCCGCACCCGCCTCCAGCCGCTGGCGCACGCGCGCCACCGTCGTTTCATAGTGGCGGCGATAGCTCGCGTAATCGACGAACTCGGCCTCATCGATAATCCGGTAGATTTCCTTATGCTCGCGCACAAAGCCGAGGAAGGATTCGAGCCCGATGCGTTCGGCGCTGATTTCGTCGGGCGCCGCCTGGACCAGCGGGGTGACATGGTCGCGCAATTGCTCGCTCATGTAGCGGACGAGCGCCTGGAATATCTCATCCTTCGAATCGAAATAGGTGTAAAAACTGCCGAGCGCGGTCCCGGCGCGGCGGGTGATGGCGCTGATCGACGCTTCGTGAAAGCCGCGCTCGCCAAATTCCACCGCCGCCGCATCGAGCAGCTTGCGCAACGTGCGGCGCCCGCGGTCGGTGCGCGGCGTCTTGTCGCGCACTTCGCCCGCGGCGACATGGTCTCCGTCTTGCGCCTGATCCATCACCGTCTTCCGTCTCCCCTCGGCGCGCCCTCCGCTTCATCGTGGCTTTTTCGCACCACTGGCAAGCAAAAAGCGTCGAAGTCACATTCCAAGTTGAAACTTGGTTCATGTTTCATTATTGGGTGCGTCGCGGCTTGGCAAGCACCGAGCCCAAGAAAAACGAAAAGGGCGGCAAGCGGCCGCTCCTTACATGGGAGAGTCCTACATGCGTCCTTTCGCTCGTCCGCTGCGCCGTGCCGTCCTTGCCTCGAGCGCGCTGTCCATGCTCGCCTTCGCCCCCACCGCCTTCGCGCAGGAAGAAGGCGCCAGCGCCGAGTCGGGCGATGACGAAATCATCGTCACCGCGCGCCGCCGCGACGAGCGCCTGATCGACGTCCCTGTTGCGATCACCGCTTACTCGGGCGAAGCACTCGCCAAGGCGGGCGCGATCGACATCACCGACATCGGTCAGACGACCCCGAACACCACGCTCGAAGTGTCGCGCGGCACCAATTCGACGCTCAGCGCGTTTATCCGCGGCGTCGGCCAGCAGGATCCGGTGTCGGGCTTCGAACAGGGGGTCGGCCTCTATCTCGACGATGTCTATCTCAACCGCCCGCAGGCCGCGGTGCTCGACATCTATGACGTCGAACGCATCGAAATCCTGCGCGGGCCGCAGGGCACGCTCTATGGCCGCAACACCATCGGCGGCGCGGTCAAATATGTGACCAAACAATTGCCCGAGGAGTTTTCGCTCAAGATCAAGGGCACGCTCGGCACCTATGATCAGGCCGACCTGGTCGTCACCGCCAGTGCCCCGATCGGCGACATTGTGCGCGTCGGCGGCTCGATCGCGCGGCTGTCACGCGGCGGCTTTGGCGACAACCTCACCACCGGTCTTGAAAATTACAACAAGGACGTCTGGGCGGGCCGCGGCACCGTCGAACTCGGCGGCTATGGCGAACCGGTGCTGATCCGTATTTCGGGCGATTATACCAAGGACAAGAGCGCGCCGCGCGGCGGCCACCGCCTGATCCCGTCGCTGCGCACCAACGCACCGGTGCTCGACAATGTCTTCGACAGCCGCGGCGGCCTCGTCGATCCGAAGCAGGAAATCGAATCCTACGGCCTCGCGATGAACGTCACCGCCGAACTGACCGACACGCTGACGCTCCGCTCGATCAGCGCCTGGCGCAAGGACAGCTCGGCGACCCCGATCGATTTCGACGCGCTGCCCGCGGTCGACGTCGATGTCCCCGGTTTTTACTTCAACGAACAGATCAGCCAGGAATTCCAGCTGCTCTATGAAGGCGACCGCCTGAAAGGCCTGCTCGGCTTCTACTATCTCGACGCGACCGCCGACACCCTGTTCGACGTCCGCATCTTCAACACCCTCGCCGGGCTGACCGCCTTTACCGAAGCCGATGTCGACACCACGACCTTTGCGGTGTTCGGAGACGCAACCTTCGATTTCACCGATCAGCTCAGCCTGTCGGTCGGCGGCCGCTACACCTGGGACACGCGCGAAGCGTCGATCCTGCGCCAGAATTATCTCGGCGGCGGTTCGCCGGTGTTCGGCGGCGCGGGCGTCGCCTTCGGCGCCCCGGGAACCAATTTCGACGGCAAGCGAAGCTTCAACAAATTTACCCCGCGCGCCTCGCTGTCGTTCAAGCCGACCCCCGATCACACGCTTTACGCCAGCTATTCGCAGGGCTTCAAAGGCGGCGGCTTCGATCCGCGCGGCGTCGGCGTCAACGCCCCCGACACCGACGGCAACGGCACCCGCAGCGATGCCGAAATCGCCGCCTTCCTCAGCTTCCGTCCCGAGCAGGTCGAAAGCTATGAAGTCGGCTACAAGGGCAGCCTGATGGACGGCGCGGTCAATGTCGCGATCGCCGGCTTCTATGCCGATTACACCGACGTCCAGATCCCGGGCTCGGTCGCCTGTACCGTCAGCGGCCTGCCGAGCTTCTGCGGCGTCGTGTCGAACGCCGGCAAGGCGACCTTCAAGGGGGTCGAATTCGAAGGCCGCGTGCGGCTGGGCGAGGATCTGGCGGCGGCGGGCGACCGGCTGACGCTGTCGACCGCGCTCGGCTATATCGACGCCGACTATAAGGAATATGTGTCGAACATCGGCGGCGTACCGACCGATGTCGCCGATTTCCGCGAAGTGCAGAATACGCCGAAATGGACCGCCAGCGGCACCCTCGCCTACGCCACCCCGATCGGCGACGGCGATTTGAGCTTCGGCACGACGCTGTCGTACCGCAGCAAGACCTATCAGTTCGAAATCCCGAACCCCTATATCGACCAGAAGGGGTTCGCGATGCTCGACGCCAGCGTCGTTTACACCGCGCCCGATGATCGCTGGAGCATCGGGCTGTTCGGCAAGAACCTGACCGACAAGGAATATAAGACCTCGGGCTATACCTTCATCAACGTCAACCCGACCACCGGCGCGCCGATCCTCGGCGCCAACGGCCTGCCGACCTCGGCGCTTGGTACCGAAGGCACGCTAACCGCCTTCTACGGCAACCCGCGCCAGGTGTTTGTGACCGTTACGGTGAAATTCTGAGTCACCGAATATCTGAAAAACGGGGCAGAGGGGCGTCCGAAGGGGCGCCCCTTTTTCTTTGCGCGAACGCGATGGTGAGTTGGTATGGTGTCTCGACCAATACCCCACCCCGTTC
>JAESFK010000355.1_pt1 | contig 26624 bp, 26 predicted proteins | sample 9269391 | NCBI WGS metagenome assembly JAESFK01 (sample SAMN14506231, study PRJNA617097) | algae metagenome | isolation source: Drouetiella hepatica UHER 2000/2452 and co-occurring heterotrophs from... | place: Slovakia: Slovak Paradise National Park, Hrabusice, Kosice Region | collected 2000-01-01
CCTGCAACTCGCGTGCGAGGTCGTCGAAGATGCGGTCTCGCGGCGGCTCCATGTCGCCGAGCAATTCCTCCATCAGCGCGTCGTCGTAATCGGCCAGTTTCTCCAGCATCGAGAAGCGCGCCTCCTTCTCGCGCCCCGCCTCCTCCGCTGCGAGGGGTACCACCTCGCTCGCCGCGTGCTCGCGGTAGATGAAGGCCCGCTCCAGAGCGAGGTCGATGAAGCCGATCGCGATGCCGTTCTGCCAGATCGGAATCTGGCGCAGCAGCAGCGGCGTCCGCGACGCGCGCTGCAGGATGGGAATCGTCTCGCGCACGCGCCGCGTCGCCGTGTCGATCTTGTTCAGGAAGAGGAAGCGCGGGATGTCGGCCTCCTCCAGCTCGCGCAGCACGAGCTCGAGTGCCGGCGCCTTACGGTCATCCGCCTCGCAGACCACGATCGCGGCGTCGACGACCGGCAGGACGTGGCGCATCTCGTGGAGGAATTCGACGGAGCCGGGGCAGTCGATGAAATGGAAACGCTCGCCGAGGAATTCGACACTGGCGACGTTGGGATCCGTGCTCATCTGATGGGCGCGGGCTTCGGGCGAGCTATCGCCGATGCTGTTGCCTGTTTTCACCGACCCCGCGCGCGAAAGCGCGCCGCAGCGCTCCAGAATGCTCTCGAGCAGGGTCGTCTTGCCGCTCTGGAAGGGGCCGACGATGGCGATGCATCGCGGCCCCGGCCGTCTCACGCCGTTCGCGGAACCTCCGGTTGGGGATGGGGCGGGCATGCTGTCCTCCTTCGGGTCTGTCCGCGAAGGGGCGCAAGGCGAAGGCCTCGACGCTCGGGCGCGGCGTGAAGCCGGCGGGGACAGATGGACTTACCCACGCCGGTCGGGCGGCGGTCGCACCGGCCCGACGAGGCCGGGCGGCCGTCGAAGAGGGATCGTGGAGGAAGGTTCGCGCCGTTGGAGGCGAGGCGCAAGCAAAATGTCCGCTGCGGCGCGGCAGGCGTCACGCGCTGCGGTCGAAGAGGCTGAAGGCGCGCATGGCGCGACAGCGGAACCGCCAGACGCGCACTCTTAGTGAGTGAGCCGCGGCCGATCGCATTCGGGAGGTTGTGATGATCGCAGTTCAGCGAGAAGCCTTTCCCGCAGCTGCCCTATGGTGCCATAGGCCTTCCCGCAGCCCTGGCACGCGATCAGCGCCTGGTCGTGGGACCATTCGGGAAACCGAATGGTGGTCGCACCGCAATCGTCGCAACCGAGTTGCGCTTCGCCGTTTCCCATCGCTCCCCCCGGGGATGTTGTCTCAGCGCCGTGGATCATGCGGTGCCGGGCGCGCGGGGGAAAGACCGTTCAACGTGAACCGCTGACGTTGTCCACCGTTCCGAGAAGTCTCGAGACCCTGCGTGCCCAACATCGCCTGCCAGGCGCTCATGCTCAAGGGGGCCAAGCCCGCCGATCGAGCGACCATCATGGAGTGGGAGGTTGCCCTGGCGGGCACGCAACGCAATTGACCGGCGGACTGGAATTGAGCGAACGCTCCATATGGGCACCGGACCCGCAACGGAGCATAATGCGACGATGAACGAACAGATCTCGCCACGTGCCATAGCGACGGACGCTCCCGTCCACGAGGAAGGGGTCGTCGCTGCCGGCGTGTATGCCGGCGGGCGCAAGGTCGTGGAGCTCCGCAGCGTCGAGGAGGCGGCAGACTGGCACGAGCGCGAGGGTCACGTCGTTTGGATTGGCCTTTTCGAACCCTCGGACGAACTGCTCGGACGCGTCCAGCGCCAGTTCGATTTGCACGAACTCGCCATCGAAGATGCTCACAACGCCCATCAGCGGCCCAAGATCGAGCAATACGGCGACGCTCTCTTCGTCGTCGCGCGTACCGCGCAAATCGTCGAGGGCCGGATCGCGTTCGGGGAGACCCATCTCTTCGTCGGCCGCGGCTATGTGGTCTCGGTGCGCCACGGCGCGTCGCGCTCTTACGGCACCGTGCGTCAGCGTTGCGAGGCTTGCCCCAAGACGCTCGCGCATGGGGCGGACTACATTCTCTACGCCGTCCTCGACTTCATCGTCGATGACTATCGGCCGGTGCTGGACAGCATCAGCACCGAGGTCGACGCCATCGAGGACCGGGTGCTGAAGCGCACCCTGTCCCAGTCGCAGGTTGAGCGCCTCTATCTCCTGCGTCGCGACCTCCTGCGCCTGCGCACCGCGGTCGTGCCGCTCGTCGAGGTCTGCCGCCGTCTGGAGCATGCCGAGGTGCAGCCCATTGATCCCGAGATGCAGCCGCTCTTCCGCGACGTCTCGGACCATGTCCATCGTGTCGAGGAAGAGATCGACAGCTTGCGCGAGGTGCTGGCCTTCGCCTTTGAAGCCAGCCTGATGATCGGCCAGGCGCAACAGACCGAGACGACCCGACACCTTGCCGCCTGGGCAGCCATCCTTGCGGTCCCGACCGCAATCGCCGGCATTTACGGCATGAACTTCGAGCACATGCCGGAGCTGAAGTGGCAGTATGGCTACTTCGGGGTGATTGCCGGAATCGCGGTCATCTGCGGTGGGCTCTACTGGCGCTTTCGCCGCAATGGATGGCTGTAGGCCAGTCAGAATCGCGCAGTTGGCGGGGCGATCTCTCGCCACCCTGCGCTCTGTCGGCATGCGCGGAGGCCGCCATTGAGGACCGGATCGACTGGACTTCGGCCATGCGCAACCTCCAGACATTCGGTGGGGGCCCTAAAGCGGAAATTGGGATCGCACCGAAAGTGTGAATTCGCGTCACGCTTGACGCCGTCGCGCCGTCTCACCGCCCGTCGCATCGCAGGCTTCGGCAGTCACGGCCGCGGCGAATTGGGCCGCCGCTGTCAGTCCTGCCTTCGCTACCTTGTCGCGCGTATCGGCCGGAGTCAGGACGAGTAGCAGATTGGACGGCGCATCATCATAGCCCGCCAGGGCCGGAAGGCCGGCAAAGCCGCTGGGCGGCGAGGCGTGCGCTGCCGGCGACGCTGTCGAGATTGACGTTGAGCGCGATGCCGGTGTGCTACGTCTCGCTCAGCCCGGCGACATAGCGGGCCGAGCCGGCAAGCGCCCATTCCTCGATGCTGAAGAAGGTGAGGCGCAGTCCACGACGCCGGCCGGCACCCGTCGGCGCCAGAGCGCGCGCGGGATCGCCGGTGGCCGCTGTCTCCGCGCTGCCGGACACGACGCCTAGTCAGGAGCCCGAGGGTTTGAATGCCGCGACCCTGGGCGTCCGCGGATCGCCTTCGGGCAGGATTTCAGGCTGCATGAAGACGACGCCGTTCGGCGTCGGGAGCGGAGTCTTCGTTACCTGGTATTGCGGCTGGCCCTTGAAGCCCGGATCACCCGGTTGAGGCGTGAGGAGCTGGATGCGCATCAGCATCGCGAAGTCCTCATGCGTGGCATTGTGGCAGTGGGTCACATAGGCGCCGCCGAACTCGCCGAAGCGGACCTGGAATTTTACTTTCCCGCCGCGCCGCAGGCGCCAGACATCCTTGCGAACAAGGCGCTCGGTGGCGGGAATGGATGCGCCGCCCCGGTCGATGGTGACGCCTTCCTCGAAATGGAGGTGAATGGGGTGATCCCAGCCGCCGCCGCCATTGACGAGGGTCCAATGTTCCACCTCTCCGGGCTTCGGGACCAGGAGGGCGATGCGGTTGGCATTGAGTGAATGCGCCCTCCCACCATTGACCTCGATGGTCCAGGGGAACGACTCTTTATCGCCGCAGTCGGGAATGCACTGTCCGTTCGCCGCATCGCGCGCGTCCCCGCCTCCGGATCGGCCGAATTCAATGGTCCGCTCACGAACGGGCGCCACGATCGGAATCTGGGTGGTCAGGGTCTTGGCGCCGGACCGCCACTCCGGATCGGCGAAATTGGCGCTGCGGTCGCGGTCGAGGGGACTGCTTGCGCTGTAGACCTTGCCGGGATTGTCGACGCTTTGCATCGAGTTCACGACACGGAACTCGAGGATCGGCCCGACGGCAGGATCTCTGTCCGATCCCCTCAATGACTGCGCCATCGAGACGGCGCCCCTAGGCCTGCGCCCGTCGTCCTGTTCCAGCAGGTTGACCAGGAAGATGCTGTCGCCCGGGGCGAAGGCCGCGAAATCGACGACGATGTCGTAGCGCTCGGCGGTGCCCATTTCGTCGAGCTCGGTCAGGGCGATCGGGCTGACGACGAGGTTCCCGTCATTGGCGATGAAGTGGAACGGCACCTTCGTTGCCCGCGCAAACCGCGTGCTCCGGTTGACGCCGAGAGCGAGCTTGAGGAAGCGCGCGACGGAGACATTCAGGAAGCGGAAGCGATAGCGCCGCGGCAGCACCTCGAAATAGGGGTAATAGCTGCCGTTGACCAACAGGATGTCACCCAGGAAGCCGTCGGTGTCGAAGATGTCAAAGCGCAACTGCCCAGCGGCGTCGAGGGCAGGGTTCGAAACGACCATGTTGACGTCGAAATCGAGATTGCCCCATCCGAGTTGCGAGCCGCTCGGGAGGCGCAAATTGATGCCGTCATCGAGATCCTCGCGGCCCCGGTCGGGCCCGCTATAGACGTTGCAGACCCCGAACATGCCTTTGTACATGTTCTCCGCCGTGAAGAAGAAGCGGTGATCGTGGATCCACTCGCTGCCCTTGATCTCGCGGAAATCTCCCGGGACCTGGACAAGGCCGTTGCCATCGTCGGGACCGGAGCTCTTGCGCGCGAAATCGCGGTCGCCCGTCGGCCAGACGCTCGGCAGGTCGCGGCGGGCGACGGCCACGCCCCAGTGATAATCGTAAAAGGTCCCGGGGAAATGGTAGGCGTTGCAGGCGCCGTCGCTCTCGGCGCCGTTATGGGCGTTGTGGAGGTGGACCGAACTCTCGTTGCGCCCAAAGCCGTTGTTGGCCGCCCGGTCGACCGGCAGGTCGTTGTAGATTCGGGTGAGGACAGGCTCACCGTAACGCACCTTGATCAGAATGGGTCTCGCTAGTCCCGTGCGCAGGCCGGTCGCATTCCCGGGCTGACCCGCCTGCCGGGGGCCGAAGGACCAGACGGAATTGGCGTTCATATCCGGCAGCCGCGGATCGAATTTGCTGCCCGGGCGGATCTGCCCGAGCGACAGCAGATAGCCGACCTTCGGGTAGAGCTCCTCCCAGCGCTGGTGCGCGAAGAACTCGCCGGGCGGGCGCCCTTCGAACGGCCCAGCACCGGTCACCGGATTACGGAAAGCCGCACCGCCGGAGTTGGTGAAGTCGGTGTGATAGGAGAAGTTCCTGGCGGCCAGTTCCGTGCCGCGCCCACCGGTCTGCCAGGCTGCGTCGCCATTTGGCAGGCGCAGCAGCGGGATCGGCCTCTGCAGTTCGGCCCGCGACATCGGCGTCTGGAATTTGACCGCGCCGAAAGTAGGGCTGCGCGGCAAGCTGTCGGCATAGGCGCTGCCGACGAAGGAGCCGAGCCCGCTCTTCGCAATCAGCAGCCCGCCGGCGCTGAAATAGCCCCAGCGCAGCAAGTCGCGTTTGCTGATTTGCCCCAGCGAGAGGGCTCTGCCGATCTCGCGGCGGTTCGCCAGAGCCTGCTCGGCTTCTTTCAGCCGGATGCCGGTAGTCTCGCGCGATAGGTACACGACCGCCCTCCCACTTTGGAACGGGCCGCACGTCTCCGTGGCAGTCATGGATCTGGGGACCGCAGGTGTAAAGGGACTAAAGTCGCACGAAATCCCCGCCGGTTGTCGCGCGGATCGCCAACGCCTGCCGGGCGCTTGAGAAGCCCTGCAGCGGGTGTACGACGGGGCTCCCTGCTGGTCGTGGCATGTGGCCTAGCTCTAAAGCTTAGTCCCTCCAAGCTAACATTTGGCTGACGATCAGCTCTGACGAAGCGCCGCGCGTGCCATGCTACCTAAGCTATTGAAAAATAAACGCTCGGCCGGCACCGCCGCCGTGACTGACAACGGGTCGGAAGGCGGACCTTTCAGTTCAACCGCCGAGAAGCGGACATTCCGCAAATCCGCGATAGGTCGGAAGCCGACCCAAGCCCCGCTTCAGATGTTTCGCCGCTCGCCCCGCAGCGTCGCCAGCCCGATGCCGACCGCGTCAAACCCGCCATCGACGGCGAGCGTCTGGCCGGTGATGTAGCTCGCCTGTTCGCTACACAGGAAGAAGATCGCCGAGGCCAGTTCATCCTCCAGCCCGTAGCGGGCGAGCGGGATCGCGTCGCGATAATCGGCGCGGATCTCGGGGCTGTGCACCGCCTTGGCCATGGCGGTCTCGACCGGCCCCGGCGCGACCGCGTTGACGCGGATGCCGAGCGAGGCGAGCTCCGCCGCCTGCTGCTTGGTAAGATGGCCGAGCGCCGCCTTCGAGGTGCCGTAGGCGACGCGCAGCGTCGAGGCGCGCAGGCCCGAGATCGAGGTGATGTTGACGATGGCTCCGCCACCGACATCCGCCATCAGCGGAGCCGCGAACTGGGTCGTCAGGAACGGACCGGTGAGGTTGACCGCCAGCACGCGGTTCCACTCGGTAAGGTTCGTCTCCAGCAGTGGCTTGAACACCGCCGTGCCGGCATTGTTGACCAGCGCGTCGAGCCGCCCGAAGCGCGCGACGAGCGCGGCAAAGGCCGCCTCGACCGCGACAGGGTCGGACACGTCGAAGGGTAGCGCCAGCACGGCTTCAGGCCGGGCGATCTCGGCGACGGCCGCCTCGAGCGTCGGCGCGTCGATGTCGAGCAGCGCGACCCGCCAGCCCTCCGCGAGGAAGCGCTTCGCGGTGGCGAGCCCGATGCCGCGCGCGGCGCCGGTGACGAGGGCGATCCTGGTGATGTCCTGAGGCATGTTTTCCGACCCGGTGGCTGTCATTCTTGTTGGGCTCAGCCTATGCACGCAGCTGCCGCGGACGCCAAGCCGCGCATTGCCGGGCAATCCGCTTCTGGCCTGGGCAATCTGCTTCTGGCCTGGGCAATCTGCTTCTGGCCGAGACACTCGCTCGACAAACACCCGCATCTCCTGTATGGCCCGCGCACTCAACTGAAAACAGCGTGCCGAACGCCCGCGCAGCCAAGCGCGACAACGGCAATTGGAGAGACCCATGAACATCATCGAGCAGCTCGACAAAGAGCAGATCGCCAAGCTCAGCGAAGGTCGCGAGATCCCGCACTTCCAGCCCGGCGACACCGTCCAGGTCAATGTGAAGGTCAAGGAAGGCGAGCGCAGCCGCGTTCAGGCCTATGAAGGCGTCTGCATCGCCCGCAACGGCGGCGGCCTCAACCAGAGCTTCACCGTCCGCAAGATTTCCTATGGCGAGGGCGTCGAGCGCGTCTTCCCGCTGTTCTCGCCGAACCTCGATTCGATCAAGGTCATCCGCAAGGGCAAGGTGCGCCGCGCCAAGCTGTATTACCTGCGTGATCGGCGCGGCAAGTCGGCCCGTATCGCTGAGCGCGTCGAGGCCTCTCACGGCGGCCCTCGAACACGATCCAAAGCTTTTAGCGCGGCCCTCTGGGGCCGCGTTTTTGTTTGGCTTGAGGCTATTCGACCTCAAGCGCATGCCTTGAGTGCATAACGGATCGCTCCTGGCTCGCGTTGTCCGTCATGTTCCGACGATCTATATGCATGCACATCATTAGCATGCTACCGATCATCGAGCCATGACACTCCCGGACATTCAGGCTGCCTTCACGCTCGAACTCGCGGCCGTCAACCGCAAGCTGCGGACGCTCTTCGACGAGCGCGCCCGGGAGATGGGCCTCACGCTATCGCGGGCCCGGCTGCTGATGCAGCTCGGCAAGGAGGATGGGCCGATCCAGTCCGATCTGGCCGGCATACTCGACATCGAACAGCCGACGCTGGTGCGCCTGCTCGACGGGCTTGAACGCAAGGGCATGATCGAGCGTCGCGCCGTCGAAGGCGACCGGCGCGCCAGGCGCGTCTTCCTGACCGAGGCGGCCCGCGACCAGGCGCAGGACATCCTGAAATTCCTGGTCGAGCTGCGCGCCGACATCCTTCAGGGCATCACGCCAGACGAGCTGGAAACCGCGCTTCGCGTCCTGCGCCGGACCTCGCACAACATCGCAGCCGGGCGGAGTGCCACTCCGTGAGCACACCCGCACCCGCCTCCGCGCCGGTTGCAGCCGCAGCGCCGGCCTGGTTCACGATGCCGCTTCCGCGCGCGCTCGCCTACATGCTCGCCTCGGTGACGCTGGCGATGACCCAGCAGATCGGCCAGAACATCGTCAACACCAACGTCTACCAGATTCAGGGCGAACTCGGCGCCACGATCGCCGAAACCAACTGGCTGATCGCGGCCTATATGGCGCCCAACGTCTCGCTCTCGATCGCCCTGATCAAGATCCGGATGCAGTATGGCTTGCGCCATTTTGCCGAGATCAGCCTCGCCGGCTTCGTGCTCGCGGCATTCCTCAACTTCTTCGTCTACGACCTGCAGTCGGCCGTGGCCGTGCGCTTCATGAGCGGCATGGCGGCCGCGCCGATGTCCTCGCTCGCCTTCTTCTACATGATTGAGCCGCTGGTGCCGAAACGGAAGCTCTCCGTCGGCATCTCGCTCGCGCTGAGCAACACCACGCTCGGCATCCCCGTGACGCGGCTGGTCTCGCCCTGGCTCCTCGAGCAGGGCGGCTTCCATGGCCTCACCCTGTTCGAGATGGGGCTCGCCATGCTCGCCTTCGTGTTCGTCTACGCGCTGCCGCTGGCGACGCCGCCGCGTGTGAAATGCATCGGCGCGCTCGATGCGGTCAGCTATCTGCTGATCGCCGTCGGCTTCGGCGCGATCGCCGTCGCACTCAGCCTCGGCCGGATCTACTGGTGGTTCGAGGCGCCCTGGCTCGGCTGGCTCTTCGCGCTGGCGGTCGTCTGCCTGGCGCTGGCTGCGATCATCGAACTGCATCGCGAGAGCCCACTCATCGACATCCGTTGGCTGACGAGCCCGACGACGCTGCATTTCGCCGGCGTCCTGTTGCTGCTGCGCATCGTGCTGTCCGAGCAGACCGTCGGCGCCTCCAATTTCTTCCAGGCGCTCGGCTTCCAGAACGAACAGACCCTGTCGCTCTACACCGTGATCCTCGGCGCGATCATCGCCGGCGGCCTGACCTGCGCCGCACTGCTGCGCCCCGGCCGCGAGAACGGCTTCTATGCCGCCGCGCTGGCCTGCGTCGCGCTCGGCGCCTGGCTCGACAGCGGCGCCACCAGCCTGACCCGCCCGCACGACATCTGGCTCAGCCAGTCGCTCGTGGCCTTCGGTTCGGCCCTGTTCCTGCCGGCGGCAATGGGCCAGGGGCTCGGTGCCGCGATCGCGCGCGGCCCGCTCTACATCCTGAGCTTCATCACGGTCTTCCTGTTCACGCAGAGCATCGGCGGCCTGCTCGGCTCGGCGATCTTCAGCACCTTCATCACGCTGCGCACGAGCTTCCACTACAATGTGCTGGCGGAGCATTTCACCCTGTCCGATCCGCTCGTCACGGCACGCGTCAGTCAACTCGGCGGCGCCTACGGGCACGTCCTCACCGACGCCTCGCTGACCCGCGCCGAGGGCGTGACGCTGCTCGCCCAGCAGGCGACGCGGGAAGCGACGGTGCTCGCCTACAACGATGCCTTCCTGCTGATCTCGCTGATCGCCGGCCTGGCTCTCGCCGGCCTTCTCGCCCACCTCGCCATCCTGCACCTGAAATCGCGCGCGACCGCGCCGGCCCCTGTGGCCGCCTGATCATCCGTAACCGTCATGACCCGCCTCTTCCGCTCCGTTTCGACCTATATCGCGCTGGCCATCGGCCTCGTCGGCCTCGCGTTCATCCTCTACGCCTGGCGCCTGCCGCCCTTCACGAGCAGCGTTGAGACGACGGAGAACGCCTATGTGCGCGGGCAGGTCACCGTGATCTCGCCGCAGCTTGCCGGCTACATCGCAGAGGTCGCCGTCCAGGACTTCGCACAGGTCAAGCAGGGCCAGCTGCTGGTGCGGATCGACGACCGCATCTTCGCGCAGAAGCGCGACCAGGCCCGCGCCAACCTCGCCGCCCAGCGCGCCGCACTCGCCAACTCCGAACAGGCGCGCCGCGCCGCCGAAGCGCGCCTGCGCCAGAGCGAGGCCAATGTCGACAGCGTCCAGGCCACGCTGCGGACCGCCGAGGCGAACTGGGGCCGGATCGAGCCGCTGCGCGAACGCGGCGTCGTCACCCAGAGCAGCACCGACCAGTCCCTGATGACACTCGACCAGGCCCGTGCCTCGCTCGCCGCGACGAACGCCGCCGTCGACGTGGCGCGGCAGGATGTGCAGACCGCGATCGTGAACCGGCAATCGCTGGAGGCTGCCGTCGAGGGGGCGGAGGCTGCGGTCCATCTCGCCGAGATCGACCTGCAGAACACCCGCATCGTCGCGCCCCAGGACGGACGCCTCGGCGAAGTCGGCGCGCGGCTCGGCCAGTATGTCGCGGCCGGAACCCAGCTTTTTGCGCTGGTGCCCGAGCAGGTCTGGGTCATCGCCAATTTCAAGGAAACCCAGCTCGCCGGCATGCGGATCGGCCAGCCGGCAAGCTTCACGGTCGATGCCCTGCACCATGTCAGGCTGACTGGGCATGTCGAGCGCTTCTCGCCGGCGGCCGGCTCCGAGTTCAGCGTCATCCGCGCCGAAAACGCGACCGGCAATTTCGTCAAGATCGCCCAGCGCGTACCCGTCCGCATTGCCATCGATCCAGGCCAGCCCCTGGCGAACCGGCTTGCACCCGGCCTGTCGGTCGTCGTCAGCATCGACACCGCAGCTCCGGGCTGATCGCAAGCAGGTGGCCTCGCAAGCGCATGGGCTGCAAGCGCATGGCTCGATTGTCCGGCCTGATTGGAACTGCTACATAGTGGCCATGTCGTGCCATGAGCATCAGTTCCAGCGCTTCAACACCGTCCAGGGCGAGGGCCATCTGCCCGCCCTGCCGACGACGCAGGACTTTGTTGCGCTCGACGATCATGCCCGCCTGCCCTGGCGCTTCTTCGGACGCTTCACCGCCTCGATCGCCGCGGGCCTTAGCCCCGCCTGAGACCGGCCATGGGCCGGCGACAGGCGAATGCGATGCGCGCGCCGGCTCTGCGAGCCGGCCTCTCAAGTTTCAGACAGACTCCACGACATCGAGGCTTATCGCCATGACCGCGACTTCCGCACCCCGCACGCTCTACGACAAGATCTTCGACGACCATATCGTCGACCGGCAGGAGGACGGCACCTGCCTGCTCTATATCGACCGCCACCTCGTCCATGAGGTCACGAGCCCGCAGGCCTTCGAGGGCCTGCGCATGACCGGCCGCCAGGTCCGCAGCCCTGAGAAGACGCTCGCCGTCGTCGACCATAACATCCCGACGACCGACCGCTCCAAGGGCATCGCGGAAGAAGAAAGCCGCATCCAGGTCGAGGCGCTCGCGAAGAACGCCAAGGATTTCGGCGTCGAGTATTTCAACGAGCTCGATATCCGCCAGGGCATCGTCCACATCGTCGGCCCCGAGCAGGGCTTCACCCTGCCCGGCACCACGATCGTCTGCGGCGACAGCCATACCTCGACCCATGGCGCCTTCGGGGCGCTGGCGCATGGCATCGGCACCTCTGAGGTCGAGCATGTGCTCGCCACCCAGACGCTGATCCAGAAGAAGGCCAAGAACATGCTCGTCCAGGTGGACGGCACGGTCGCCAAGGGCGTCACCGCCAAGGACATCACGCTCGCCATCATCGGCGAGATCGGCACCGCCGGCGGCACCGGCTCGGTGATCGAATATGCCGGCGACGCCATTCGCGCGCTCTCGATGGAAGGCCGCATGACGGTCTGCAACATGTCGATCGAGGGCGGCGCCCGCGCCGGCATGGTCGCCCCCGACGAGAAGGCCTATGCTTATCTCAAGGGCCGGCCGAAGGCGCCGCAAGGCGCTGCATGGGACGAGGCCGTCCGCTACTGGGAGACGCTCTACACCGACGAGGGCGCCCATTTCGACCGCATCGTCCGCCTCGACGCCAACAACCTGCCGCCGATCGTCTCCTGGGGCACGAGCCCCGAGGATGTCATCTCGGTCGCAGGCAGCGTGCCCGATCCCGCGCTGATCGCCGACGAGACCAAGCGCTCGTCCAAGCAGCGTGCGCTCGACTATATGGGCCTCACGGCAGGCACGAGGATGACGGACATCCCGCTCGACGTGATCTGGATCGGCTCCTGCACCAATGGCCGCATCGAGGATCTGCGGGCCGTCGCCAAGATCGTCGAGGGCAAGAAGATCGCAGGCTCGCTCGACTACGCGATGATCGTTCCGGGTTCCGGCCTGGTGAAGCAGCAGGCGGAAGCCGAGGGGCTCGACAAGATCTTCCTCGCCGCCGGCTTCGAATGGCGCGAGCCAGGCTGCTCGATGTGCCTGGGCATGAATCCCGACCAGCTCAAGCCCGGCCAGCGCGCCGCCTCGACCTCGAACCGCAATTTCGAGGGCCGCCAGGGCTTCAAGGGCAGGACGCACCTCGTCTCGCCGCAGATGGCCGCCGCTGCCGCGTTGGTGGGCCACTTCGTCGATGTCAGGACGCTCGGCTGAGCGGGTATCGCGGGGAGAGCGCGCCATGTCGAACGACCCCCGCGAAACCGCCCGCGCCGCCGAGGCGAAAGCGGCGCTCGATCGCGTCAAGCGCGATAGCGAAAGCCTGCTCGGCTCCTCCATGGGCCGGGCGGCCGATCACTTCACCGGCGGCGACGCGCCCGAGGGCGACCGGATCGAACTCTGGGGCCGGCGCATCGGTCGCTCTCTCTCGCTCATTGGCGTGATCGTGCTGGCCTGGTGGCTCGGCCATCAGCTGAAGGTCTGGTGATGGGCAGCGTTCCGGCCATCAAGGCAGCGTCAGCAGGCTCTCCCGACACCGGTTGGGACAGTGCCAAGGCCCCTTCCCTCGCCGATTTCGAGATCCTCGCGCAGGCCGCGTTCGACAGCCTGCCCGACGAGTTCCGCGCGCTCTGCGCCGACGTCATCTTCAACGTCACGGAATTTCCCGAGGACGACGTCTGCAAGGAACTGGACGCCGAGAGCCCCTTCGACATCCTCGGCCTGTTCACCGGCATCGGCCTGCCGCAGCAGGGCTACGCGCCGCAGACCGGCCAGATGCCCAATACGATCCATCTCTATCGCCGCCCGATCCTCGATTACTGGTCGGAGAACGACGAGACGCTCGGCGGCATCGTCAGCCATGTGCTGATCCACGAGATCGGCCACCATTTCGGCTTTTCCGACGAGGATCTGGAAGCCATCGAGGCGCAGGCGGAACGCTAGACGATGCTCGACGAACTCCTGCGCCACCTGCCGGCTCTGACCCTCGTCTATTCGGCCTTCATCCTGGCCGTCGCCAGCCCCGGCCCGAGCAATCTCGCGGTCATGGCGACCTCGATGGAGCGTGGCCGCCGCGCCGGCATGACGCTGGCGCTCGGCGTCACCGCGGGCTCGCTGACCTGGGGTGTCCTGGCGGCCATCGGCGTCTCGGCGCTCGTCGCAGGCCATCCGGGCGCGCTCTACGTCATCAAGATCGTCGGCGGGCTGTACCTGCTCTTTCTCGCCTGGCGCTCGGCCCGCTCGGCCATGCGAGCGGATATGCCAGCGCCCAAAGCCGCCGTTTCGGGGCGCCGAACCTTCCTGCGCGGCTATCTCATGCACATCACCAATCCCAAGGCGATCCTGAGCTGGACGGCAATCATCGCGCTTGGCCTGCGCCCCGATGCGCCGGCGCTGCTCGCCTACGCCATCATCATCGGCTGCGCGCTGATCTCGCTCGTCATCAACCAGGGCTATGCCGTCCTGTTTTCCAGCGCGCCGATGATCGCGGGCTACCGCAGGATCCGGCGCCGGGCGGAAGCCGTTCTCGCCGCCTTCTTCGCCTTCGCCAGCTTCAAGCTCCTGACGGCGCAACTTTGAGCCCTCGGCGTGGCAGCGGGGGGCGGGCCCGGCCATGCCAGCATAGCGCAGACAGCGCCGAGAACCCCGTGCGCGCGATCCTGTGAAGAGCGCCGCATTGACGCGGCCTCGAACGGCTCTAACCTTTGGCTCCGAACACGAACGCGGAGACCGACCATGCGCCGCCTCGCTTTCGCCGCCCTAGCCGTAGCCCTTCCCGCAGCCGCCCTCGCCCATCACGGCTGGGGCTCCTACGACGCCCAGAACCCGGTGACGCTGACTGGGCCGATCAAGGCGCTCGAATACGTCAACCCGCATGTCCATGCCGACATCACCGCCGACGGCAAGGACTGGGAACTCACCCTCGCGCCCCCCTCGCGCATGCAAGCGCGCGGCGCCCTACAGGACCTCATCAAGGTCGGCACGACGATCACGGCCTATGGCTATCCCAGCCGCGTCAGGCAGGGCGAGATGCGGGCGGAGTGGATCGAGGTCTCCGGCAAGCGCATAGAGCTGAGGTGAGCCAGCGTGGAACATGCCGGCATCGCCATCCTGCAGACGCTCGAGCGCTCGGCCTTCGGCCTGCTGATCCGTGACGCCGTGCTGATCTACCCGATCGCCAATGTCGTGCATGTGCTGGCGGTGCTGGTCTTCTTCGCCAGTGTCGCGATCATGGATCTGCGCATTCTCGGCGCACTGCGCGGCGACGCGGCGGTGGTCGTCATCCGCCGCTTCCGCCCCATCGCGATCGGCGCCTTCTGCGTGCTTCTCGCCAGCGGCATCGTCCTGTTCACGCCGGAGGCGAGCGCGATCATCCGCAACCCCTCCTTTCAGATCAAGCTCGCGTTGATCGCGATCGGGCTTTTGAACGTGCTCTGGATGGAACGGGCGCTGAAACGCGGCTATCCCGGCATGACCGCGCGCGCCGCGCGGGTGCCGGCCGCGCTCTCGCTCGTCATCTGGCTCGGCGTCGCCGCAGCCGGGCGCTACATCGCCTATATCTGACGGCGTTGCCTTGACCGGAGCGCAATGCCGTCAGGGGCTTGCGCCATCTTTGCGGCGCCGTGCAACTCGGCTAAAGGACTGTCGATCAGGAGTTTCCCATGCAGCCCTTCACCACGCTGACCTCGACCCCCGCGCCCTTGAAGGTGATCAATGTCGACACCGACATGATCATCCCCAAGCAGTACCTCAAGACGATCAAGCGCACCGGTCTCGGCACCGCGCTGTTCTCGGAGATGCGCTACAAGGATGACGGCTCCGAGAACCCCGATTTCGTGCTGAACCAGCCATCCTATCGCAAGTCCGAGATTCTGGTCGCCGGCGACAATTTCGGCTGCGGCTCCTCGCGCGAGCATGCGCCCTGGGCCCTGCTCGACTTCGGCATCCGCTGTGTGATCTCGACCTCATTCGCCGACATTTTCTACAACAACTGCTTCAAGAACGGCATCCTGCCGATCGTGGTCTCGCCTGAGGACCTCGAGAAGCTGTTCGACGACGCCGATCGCGGCTCGAACGCGACGCTGACGGTCGATCTCGAAAAGCAGGAGATCAAGGGCCCCGATGGCGGCACGGTGAAGTTCGACATCGACCCGTTCCGCAAGCACTGCCTGATGAACGGCCTCGACGATATCGGCCTGACCATGGAGAAGGCCCCGAAGATCGAGGCTTTCGAAGAGAAGCTGAAGCAGCGCGCCTGGGCGTGATGCCGCGCGTCATTCTCGGGCGCGGCAAGGCCGCGACCCGAGCATGACGGGGTGGGCTACCCCACCAATCCCGCCATCGGCCCGATTCCGCCGCTGCCCGGAAAGACCTTCTCCGCCAGTACCGGCCCCGACAGGCCAAACAGCTCCGAAACGACGCCCTTCGCCACGGCGCGAATGTCCGTCGTCGGCTTCAGGTCGCGCTTCTCGTAGAGCTGTTCCGGCTTCAACCCGGGCCAGTCGACGATCATCCGCCCGCCCTTGACCGCACCGCCGACCAGGAAGGCGACAGTGCCGGTGCCATGATCGGTGCCGACCGTGCCGTTGACCTTCGCCGTCCGGCCGAACTCCGTCACCACCATCACGACCGTATCCTTCCAGACCGGCTTCAGCCCGCCCTCGAAGCTCGCCAGCGCACCATCGAGACCGCCGAGCAGCTGCGCCAGCCGCCCCTTGGCCCCGCCCTCGTTGGCATGCGTATCCCAGCCCTCGAAGGCGAGCGCCGCGATGCGCGGCCCGTCATCGGCGCCGACGAGCGCGGCCGCGCCCTCCGCGATGCGCTTCATGCCATCGGCGCTGTCGGGTCCGCCGCCGCCCTTGACCTCGCCGCCCATGCCGCGCCGCTGCGCGATACCCTCGGTCAGGTTGGCTTGGGCAAGCGCGCGCGCCAGCGCTGGATCGCGCTGCCCGTAGAGATCACCGAGGCGCTGGATCAGGTCCGAGCCCGCGCGCGCCATTCGCGGCGGCGCCCAGCCGAGAATCGGCGCCTCGCCGCGCACGACCAGCGGCGGCACCACGCCGACGCCGAGCACGCCGTGCCGGGAAATGCTCTCCCCCGGCGGCAGGCTGGCGATCAGCCGGTTGAGCCAGCCGCTCTCCGTCTTGCCCGGCCCCTCCTGCCCGCTCTCCAGCACGTCCTGCCCGTCGAAATGCGAGCGCTCGCGATAGCCGGTGGCCGTCGCATGGATGATCGAGGCCTCGCCGGAGGCATAGAGTCGCGCGAGATTTGGCATCGCTGGGTGGAGATAGAAAAAGCCATCGAGCGGCAGCGCCGCATCCGGCCCGTCGCGCGTCAACGCGATGTCGTCGCGCAAGGCGGCATAGTCGGGGTCGCCGATCGGGGGCACAGCCGACAATCCGTCGAGGGCGCCGCGCAGCACCACCAGCAGGAAGCGCGGATCACGGCTGCCTGCCGCCGCATAGGCGAATTTCGGCACGAAGGACCACGCGAACAGCGCACCTGCCGCTCCCAGCATCGCCCGGCGCGACGGCGTCATCCGTTCGCAATCGTCGTCTTCATCGAGCATCGGTCTCACCTCCGCTGGAACTCGGGCGACATCAGCATCAGCGCCAGTGCCTGTGGCTTGCTCTCGGCCCGGGCCACCGCCTGCCGCGTCTCGGGCAAAAGCATGGGCCCGAGGATTTCTTCGGCCAGCACACGCGGATCGGGCACATTGCCCGCCGCCTGCCGGCCCCAGCCCGAGGCGACGTCGATACGGGTCTTGATGCCCTCGGGCGAGGCCCAGGCATCGTTGCCATCGGGATAGCCATTGGGACCAGACGGCTGCCAGAACGGCTGGCCCATCGCGTTGAGCGGCCCGATGATCTGGCCGAAATCCGGCTTGCGCCCGAGCGCCCGGAAGGCGGCGATGAGGAATTCCTGCGGCGGGCGGATCTTGGTCGGCCCGGCCGTCCAGGCCGCATTCGACTCGATCAGGGCCCGCGACACAGCCGCGAGGTCGCCTTCGGTTCGACGAAACACGGCCGAGAGATCGCGCACCAGCGCGGGCGGCGGCTCGTCGGCCACGAAATGCCGGACGAGCTTGATCGCGATGAAATCGGCCGTCGCCGGATGGCGCGCGAGATCGCCGAATGCAGCCAGCCCCTTCTCCTTGCCGGGCTGGCCATAAGGCTTGCCGAGCAGCGGCGGCTCGCCGGGTTCATGCAGCCCGGCATTGAAGGCAAACGAGCCCGGAAAGCCCAGCACCGCCTCGCGGCCGACCACGGTCCAGCCGGTGATGATGCGGGCGAGATTGGTGACATCGACCTGGGCATAGCCGCCGGAGACGCCGAGCGTGTGCAGTTCGAGGATTTCGCGCGCCAGGTTCTCGTTGAGGCCGCGCCCGCGTCGCTTGCCGACCGGCGAGGCCGGGCCGATCGAGAGCCGGTTGTCGAGGAAGTCGAGCATCGCCGGGTGGCTCTCGGCTGCGACCAGCATGTCCTCGAAGCGGCCGAAGACATGCGGCCGGATCGCCTCGCGCTCATAGGCACCGGCCATGATCCGCGTCATGTTGCTCTTGGCCGCGCCGACGCAGAAATGGTTCGACCAGAACTGCACCAGCCGCTCACCGAAGCCCGTCTCGGCATCGAGCGCGACGCGCACCCGCGCCAGCACCTCGTCGCGATAGGTCCGGTAGGGCAGCGCCGGCTCATTGGCCGGCTTCGGCTGCGCCATCTGGTTCTGGTCCGTAGCGGGGGTGGGTGGAGCGGCGGCAACCTGCGTCCCGCCGGTTTGTGTTCCGGTGCCCTGGGCCACCCGGCGCGCCTCCCGCTCGATCCGCTCGCGATCCTCGAAGGCATAGAGCGCGGCGCCAATCTCGGCTGTGCCCGAAAACGGCAGGCCAGCCGGCTGCGGCAGCGTGTGCCGGTCGATCTCGGCAAGCATGCGATCCCGCGCGCCAACCCTGATCGCCGGGCTCTGCCCCAGCCCGAAGCCGAGGCCGAAGCGCTGCAATCCCACGCTGTCCCTGCGCATCTCGGACGGGCTCGCCATGCGGTCACCTCCGCTCGTACTCGTCGGGCCAGCGCAGAGTGGCCGCAGAACTGTGGCAAAAACCAGAAGCGAAGCGTGAAAATGCAAGGCGTTCCGGCTCAGCCGAACCAGGGAAACCCGAAATGCCCCGGCAAGCAAAGAGAAACCGCCGTCTCTTGCGAGACGGCGGCTCTCGAATGATCGGTCAGGATCAGGCTACTCACATCGCCGGCAGCGCTGCGACATCACGCACCGACGCGCTGAGCCCGGTCACCTTTCCAACCATCGAGGCTTTACCGGTGGCGAGGTCGACCTTGTGCAGGGCGCCATCCGCGAGGAGCCAGCCGGTATTCGTTCCATCCGCAGCAGTCTCGATGTCGAAGGCGATCGCCTTCGGCACCACGCCGAGCTTGCCGACGGCGCCCAGCACGCCGTCATTGGGCGGCGCCTGCTTGATCAGGCCACCGATCTTGCCGTCGATGTCGTAGAGGGCGGTTTCCTTCGTGCCCTTCACCGAATTGGTGTAGGCGCCGGCGACGATCATCGGCGCTTCGCCCTTGTGCATGTCGGTCTCGGCGAACTTCAGCTTGCCGTCGACCGTCGTCTTGCCGTCATCGACATTGACGCGAAGATTGGTCCCGTCCGAGCCGATGACGCGCAGGCGATCGGCCGCCGGGTTGAAGTCGACGGTCGCCATGGCGCTGGCGGCGAGCACGGTGTCCATCTTGGACTTCATCGTCGCCTTGCCGGCGGAATCGACCGTGTAGATCGTGCCGTCCGTGGTCAGGGCGTAGAGCATGCCGTCGGCAGGGCGGACATCGATGCCCGCGATCTTGCCGGAAATGCCGGTGACCTTCATCGACTTGCCGGCCTTCTGGGTCGCGGTGTCGATCATGGTGAGGGTGTCGTCGCCGGTCAGCGCAGCCAGCGTGCCGGCCTGGGCAGAAAGCGAGGCGGCGAAGGAGGCGCCGAGGATGGTCGAGGCGATCAGCGCGAGGCGTGTGGTCCTGGTCATGTCGTCTTCCTCCGATTCAGCGTAGAGCTACCGCTCGGGCAGTTGGTGGCCGCGGCACTCGAAGCGGATATGCTGGGACGGGTGGGGCGGATGCAGGCTAAAAAATAAAGAAAAAATGCGCATCCAATCGGGAACCCGCCGCGTAGCCCGGGGTTGGCGTTTGGCCTCTCAGGCTGGCGCCAGAAGGAGACGAGGATGGCGGGGGACATCGCGTTGACGCAAAAGGCAGGGGATATCGAGGCAGCGCTGCTGGCCTGCGCCTCGGGCGATAAATCTGCGCTCCGGCGCATCTACGATGCCGAGTCGCCGCGTATGATCGGTGTAGCGCAGCGTTTGCTCAAGCGTCGCGCTCTGGCCGAGGAGGCGGTGCAGGATGCCTTCGTCCTGATCTGGCGGCATGCCGCGCGGTTCGATCCGCAGCGCGGCGCCGGCCTGACCTGGATCTATGCGATCCTGCGCAACCGCTCGCTCTCGATCCTGCGCGACGAGAAGCGGACGGAAACGAGCGACACCCCCGTCTCCGAAGAGGCGGCCAGCGAAGAGGACGATCCCGAGACGGTCATGTCGAAGCTGTCTGACGCCAAGGCCCTGCACGCCTGCCTGGAGACGCTGCCCCCGCAGCGGCGCGGCCTCGTGCTGCTCGCCTTCGTCCAGGGCCTGACCCATGGCGAGATCGCCGGCCGGCTGAGCCTGCCGATCGGCACCGTCAAATCCTGGATCCGGCGCTCGCTGATCTCCTTGAAGGAGTGCCTTGGATGAGCCCTTCCTCCGATCTGAACGGAACCCCGCAGGAGCGTGACGCGCTCGCGGGCGAATATGTGCTCGGCCTTGTCGAGGGCGCCGATCTGACGGTTCTGGAGCAGCGCATCGAGCGCGAGCCGGCACTGGCGGCATCCGTCGAGAGCTGGCGCGGCCACCTCGCCGCGATCGACGCAACCGCGCGGCCGATCCCGGCCTCGCCCGGTCTCTGGCCACGGATCGAAGCCGAGATCGCGACGATCCTGCCCGCCGCCGAGCGCGGGCGGCTCAAGGCACTGAAGGCCGGCAACACTCTGGCCGACTGGTGGAACAGCCTCTTCATCTGGCGCGGCGCTGCCTTCGCCGGCGCTCTGGCGGCGATTCTGCTGGCGATCGGCCTGAACGGCGCGCTCGACCGCGCGAAACGCCAGCCCGTCATGGTCGCAGTGCTGCTGACCGATACGAGTGTCGCCGCGGCCGTCGTCAACACCTTCGCCGATGGCCGCGTCGAGATGGTGCCGCTGCAGAACATCGCCGTGCCGGAAGGCAAGGCGCTAGAAATCTGGACACTCTGGGACCGTGCCGTCGGCCCGCGCTCGGTCGGCCTGATCGACCGCGCCCGCACGACGCCGCTGCGGCTGGACCAGATGCCGCTCGGCAAGGACCAGCTCTTCGAGATCACGATCGAACCGGCCACCGGCTCGCCGACGGGCCGTCCGACGGGCCCGATCGTCGCGAAGGGCACCACGTCGCAGGCGTTGTGAGGCTGGATCGACGCGCGCCCGGCTGGGCGCGCGTCGATTTATCTCTTTGTTTTGGCAGCGAATTTATCGGATACCCTAAGCGCGAATTGGCGTGACGCAGCCGTCCGCCGTCCGGGCTTCAAGCGGCAGTGCTGAAATCGCTGCGTATCGGCGCCCAGGTCTGAACATGCCGGGGCTCGGCCAGCAGCTCCGGCAGTCGCGCCCAAAAGAGCTGGCGGTAGTCGCGATGTATCTGGACCTGCGCGACGTCGTCGTGGTCGGCCCATGTCTCGTAGAGCATAAAGCGGTTCGGCGCCTCCGGATCGCGATGCAGCACTGCGTTCAGGAAGGTGCGCTCGTGCCGCATCGCGTCGAGGACCGGGTTGAGCAGGCCCAGGAATTCTTCTTCCGAACCGGTTTTGACCGCGAAGGTAATGACGTAGGTGACGCGCATGGAGATGCTCCCTTTCACCGGCACATCGATAAGCACGCCCCAGTGACCGAGCAATTACGCAGGAGGTTATTGGTTACACCACGACGGTGATCGTCTCCGCCGCCCGCGTCAGCCCCGTATACAGCCAGCGCGCGCGGTGTTCGCGGAAGGCGAAGCTCTCGTCGAACAAGACGATGTCGTTCCATTGTGAGCCCTGCGCCTTGTGGACGGTGAGGGCGTAGCCGAAGGTGAATTCGTCGGTGTGCTTGCGCAGCTCCCAGGGGATTTCGTCCTCGGTGCCGTCGAAGAAGTTCGGCAAGACCGAGACCTTCACCGGCTTGGCCGACGGATCGTCCTCCGGCGTCACCCGCATCGTGACGAGGCCCTTCTTCGAGGTCTTCAGCTCCTGCACGATCCATGAGCCGCCATTGAGCAGGCCCTTGCTCTTGTCGTTGCGCAGGCAGACCAGCTTCTCGCCGGCGACCGGCACCGTCTCGGTCCGGCCCATGATCTGGCGCATCCGGGCATTGTAGTTGCGCCGCGTCTTGTTCATGCCGACCAGCACCTGGTCTGCGCTCATCACCAGTTCGGGGTCGACCTCGCTGCGCCGGATCACGCGGCTGGGACCATACTCGCCGACATCGAGCCGCCCGCCCTCGCGCACGATCATCGACATCCGCACGATCGGATTGTCCGCAGCCTGCCGATGCACCTCGGTCAGCATGATGTCCGGATCGGTTTCGGTGAAGAAGCCGCCGCCCTTGACCGGCGGCAACTGCGCGGGGTCGCCGAGAACCAGAACCGGCGTGCCGAAGGAGAGCAGGTCCCGGCCGAGGTCCTCGTCGACCATCGAGCATTCGTCGATGATGATGAGCTTGGCCTTGGCCGCCGCGCTTTCGCGATTGAGCACGAAGGTCGGGCTCTCCTCATCGACGCCGCGCGACCGGTAGATCAGCGAATGGATCGTCTGCGCGCCGACGCAGCCCTTGTTGCGCAGCACGAGCGCGGCCTTACCGGTGAAGGCCGCGAAGGCGACGTCGCCATCCACGGCCTCGGCGATATGGCGCGCCAGGGTCGTCTTGCCGGTGCCGGCATAGCCGAACATGCGGAAGAGCTGCGGCTCGCCGGCCTGCAGCCAGCGCGCGACGGCGCTGAGCGCGGCATCCTGTTGGGGTGACCAGGTCATGCCGGGATGGGGAAGAGCGGGATCATGCCGCAGATGGGGACGAGTCGCACGCCGATGGCAAGAGCAGAACGAAAGAAGCACGAAGGCACGATGCCGTCACGCAGCCCGCAAACGTCGCGCGAAGTCGAAGGCCTCGCGCTGCAGTGCCCCGATGCGCTCGTCGAGCGCCCGCGCACTGGCGGCACCCATATCCGCCTGGGCGACCGTCTGTGCATTGGCGATGGCGATCTCCGACATGGCGCCCGCGGCCGTTCCGGTGACCGCGGAGATGCGCGAAACCGTCTCCCCGAGCGAGCCGAGCAGTTCCGCATGGGACCCGACCATCGTCGAAATCTCGGTGCTGGTGTGCTCGACGGCGCCGACGCTGGTGGCGATCGCCGAGACCGCCTCGGCCGCATGCGACAGCGCCTCGTTGACCAGCGAGATGCGGGCGACGATCCGGGCCGTCGCCTCCCCCGTCTGACCCGCCAATTCCTTGACCTCGCTCGCGACAACGGCAAACCCGCGGCCATGAATCCCGGCACGGGCTGCCTCGATCGTGGCGTTGAGGGCGAGCAGATTGGTCTGGCGTGCGATCGCCTCGATGATCCCGACGACTTCGCGGATCTGGGAAGCATTGTCGGTCAGGCGCTGGACGAGCGCCGTGGTGCCCGCAGCGTCCCGCGTCGCAGCCGTGGCCATGATGGAAACCCTGCGAACTTCGTCGTTGATCTGCCCGATCACAGCCTCCAGCCGCAAGGCCGCCTCGGTACTGCGCTGCGCATCCTCCCCGGCCCCCGCGACGGATGAGGCCGCCGTCTCGGCGCTTCTCGATACCTGGTGAACCCGCACGGCGGAGTCCTGCAGGGCCGTGCGCAAGACCTCGCTCGAACCGGCGATCTCACCGAGAAGCGTGCCCAGGCGCTGCTCGAATTCGTCGGCAATCCGCTGCAGTTCCTGCGTCCGCTCCTGGCGGTGCTGTTGCGCGAGACCGGCCTCGGCATCCCGTGTCACCAGCGTTGCGCGCACCTCGCTGAGCGTCCGGACCGTCCGCGCCAGCTGGCCGATCTCGTCGGCCCGTCCCTGATGGGGAACCTCGATCAGCGTATTGGACGAGGTCGCCCGGGCGATCGCCGCCATCAGGTCGCGCAGCGGGCGAGTCAGATGCAGCCTCAGCAGGATGAATGCCAGCACACCACCGGCGAGTGGCAGCAGCAGCGCTATCGCGATCGTCTGCTGGCGCACGCTGGCGGCAAGCTCGGCGGCCCTTGCCCTCGCATCACCGGCCCTGCGTCCGAGCTCGTCGCGCATGGCCGTCGTCGTCACGATGATCTGGCTGACGTTCAGGCGCGCCGCATCGGCTCCAGCTTCCAGCAGCGCCGCCTTTGCCGAGATGCGCCGACCGATGTCGACGATATCGCGCTGGAAGTCGATGAAGGTCCTGATGCCGGGATCGAGCCTCGGATTCGCCTGCACCATCTCGCGCGGCAGGGAGGACATCAGATTGGCGCGGGCCGCATCGACAAGGTCCACCGCGCCATCCAGTTGATCGAGTGCGGTCTCGACATCCCGCCGACTGGCGCCTTCCTCGAAGCGGCTCAGCAACGAGGCATAGGTCACCCGGTTGGTCAGCAGGGCCGCCCGATTGGCCAGTTCGAGTGCACCGAGAGCTTCCTCATCGATGCGGTGAACGGCATCGAGACCGCGCACGGCGCTGACGAGACCGGCGCCCGCCGCCAGACTCAGGAGGGCGAAGAGCAGAATAATCTTCCCCGTCAGTCCCAGTCTGCGCATCGTCGGAGCCGCCATCGTCAAAACTGGTGGCTGTTTCGCAGATGCGAACAAACAGCGGGTTAACAGATTCAGGAATTTCGATACAAATCAATATATTAGCCGATTATGGAATAGTGCGGCGCCGCGCTCGGCAATGGCTCCCGCCACTGCCGTCACAGCATCAGCCGCATCAAGGGCCGCCCCGCCTTCTGGCGCGCCACCTCGGCGAAACCCGCCCGCAGGAACGCCGTTTCCGCTCCAACATAGAGCCCCTCGCTGCTGCGCTTTGCCTGATTGTCCATCGGCGCTCCCTCGAGCAGACGCGCCCCGCTTTCACGGGCGAAGGCAATCGCGCCGTCGAGCAGCGCCGACGTCACGCCCCTGCCGCGAAAGCCTTTGCGCACGAAGAAGCAGGAGGCCGCCCAATGTCCGCGGTCTTCGGCCGGCGCATCCGCCAGTGGCGTCGACGCACGGCGAGGGTTGTTCCATTCGGGCACGTCCGCGCGCGGGCCAACCTGCAGCCACCCGACGGCCACCTCGCCATCGAAGGCCAGCATGCCGGGCGGCGGACCTCTGCGCACGCGCTCTTCAAAAAGCCGTCTTGCTCCTTCGCCGAGCAGAGGCATGCGCTGCTTCTGGGGCATACGGAAATGATTGCACCAGCAGCCATAGCAGGGCCCCTTCGGTCCAAAGAGATCTTCAAGGTCGGGCCAGCGATCAGGCGTCAGCGGCTCCACATGAAACGGCCGTTCAGCCATCGTTTCCTCCCTCAGCTTCGGGCGCCTCGACAAGGCCGCCGGCTTTGGTGGACAATCAGCGCGAACCGGAGCCGTCGACATGTCCCTCGAACTCTATGCCGCCTATCTCGTCGCCTGCTTCGTTATCGTGATCGTACCCGGCCCGACGGTGACGCTGATCATCGCCAACAGCCTGAAGCAGGGTACGCGCGCCGGCCTCCTGAATGCGGCAGGAACACAACTCGGCCTCGCCATCATGATCGCGATCGTCGGGATCGGGCTGAACTCGGTCATCGCGGCGATGGGCCACTGGTTCGATTGGGTCCGCCTCGCCGGCGCCACCTATCTGATCTGGCTCGGCTGGAAGATGTACCGGAGCGCGAGCGACACGGATGCTGAGGCCGTGACGCAGCCGCGCGCGCCGCGCGGCGGCTTCTTCCTGCAAGGCGTGCTGGTCGCGCTGGGCAATCCCAAGACGTTGCTCTTCTTCGGTGCCTTCTTCCCACAATTCCTCGACCCCGCCCGCGACCACGCCACCCAGATCGCGATCATGGGTGCGACCGCGATGGCGTTCGCGGCGATCAGCGACAGCGCCTATGCCGTACTCTCCGGCCGGGCCGGCCGCTTCCTGTCGCAGCGGCGCTTGCGTCTGCTCTCGAAGTTCAGCGGCGGCTTCCTGATCGGCGGCGGCCTCTGGCTCGCCTCCACGCGCGCGAGCTGAGCGCCGCTCCCCGCTTGGTTCTCCCCGAGCGGTGCGCGCTAGAGAACCCCGTGACGCTCGAACACCGAGCGCAGGCTCGCGCCGGCCAGCAGCTCGTCGCGCGTCGTGTCCTCGGCCTCGATCTTGGAGAGGGCAAGCGTCACCGCCTCGTGGAAAAGGCGCTTGGGAACCACCACGACACCATCGGCATCGCCAAAGATGAAGTCGCCCGGCTCGACCCGCGCGCCTGCGACCTCGATCGGCTCGTCCATCGCCATCATCTCGGCGCGGCCCTTGGTGTCGAGCGGGCCGATGCCGCCATGGAACAGCGGGAACTTCAGCTCCTTGATACGGCGAATGTCGCGCACCAGCCCGTCCGTCAGACAGCCGGCCGCACCGCGCACCATCGAGGCCGTGGTCAAAAGTTCGCCCCAGGGCGCGATGCGGTCCGTCGGTCCGTCGCAGCCCAGCACGGCGACCTCGCCCGGCTTGAGACTGTCGATCAGGTCCATCTCGAGGGCGTAAGGGTTATGGCCCTCCGGGAAGTGATAGCGCTTCATGTAGAGGCCGGTCCGGGCGAAGCCGCACAGGATCGATGCCTCGTCGAGCGGCCTCACGAAGGGCTTCAGTGCCTGATTGGGTGAGCCGAGCTGGTCGAGCACATCCGAGAGCACCGCCGAATAGAGCTTCGCCCTCAACGTCTCCAGGTCGAAAGACACGCGTTCCGACATCCCGTTCCCTCCTGAGCCCAACGGCTTCGATCGCGCCACTGCTCGGGCGCGTACCGTCGCAGAGTGCGGCAAGGACTCAGGAGCGGTCCAGTCCCCGCTCATGCATGCCGGGGTCCGGTCTTCCGCAGGGTTACGGCCTGGGCCTCACCAGGGGATCGTCTCGCCCTGCCAGGTGCGGAAGCTGTTGGTCTCCCCCATGCCGGACGCATCGATCGTCGCGATCAGCCCCGCCGCACTCTCGGACGGCGCGATATCGGCAC
>JAESFK010000356.1_pt1 | contig 26468 bp, 26 predicted proteins | sample 9269391 | NCBI WGS metagenome assembly JAESFK01 (sample SAMN14506231, study PRJNA617097) | algae metagenome | isolation source: Drouetiella hepatica UHER 2000/2452 and co-occurring heterotrophs from... | place: Slovakia: Slovak Paradise National Park, Hrabusice, Kosice Region | collected 2000-01-01
ATGGCCGCCGCGCTCGCAAGTGCCATGAAAGGCCCGACGCCACAGCTCACCGGCCACTACCGGCTGGGTGACGTCCGACACATCACCGCCGATTCGTCGCGCCTGCGTACCGAACTCGACTGGCGCCCCCAGATAGAATTCACGGCCGGCATGCAGGAGCTGGCGGCAAACGCTTAGAGTCAGAGAACATTACCGCCGCACTTCGGTGATTGCCGGGCAGGACTGTGTCAAGATCTCAGGCGGCCCTTCTGCCTCGCGCCGGCGACTTCTTACTGTTGGTGCCAGCGGCGGCGGCGTAGCGTTCGCTGCGCTTGCGCTCCGGCCCGTTGCCCTGGCGGCTCTTCTTCAGCGCCGCCATCAGGTCGACGACGCCGGACTCCGCTTCGTCGCGCACCGGCTTGCTCTTCACCGGTTTGCCCTTCTTCTTTTCCTCGATGAGGGCGCGCAGCGCGTCCTCGTAGCGATCGGTGAGGTCGGCGGGGTCGAACCGGCCCGACTGCTGCGCCACGATCTTCTCGGCGATCTCGAGCATCTGCGCGTTCGGCCTGGGCAGGTCGGGATGGCCGATCTCGTCGAGGGTGCGCACCTCCTCGGCGGTTCGCAGCGTCGTCAGCACCAGCCCGTCCTCCTCGATCTCGATGGCACAGACCCGCTCGCGTGTGCTCATGACGAGCCGGCCGATCGCCACCATGCCCTTGCGCTTCATCGCCTCGCGGATCACCGCGAAGGCCTCGATGCCGGTCTTGCCCGACGGAACGAGATGATAGGGCGTGTCCCAGTAGAGACGGTCTATCGTCGCGCGGGAGACGAACTTCTCGATGTCGATGATGCGCGTCGATTCGAGCTTCACGCTCTCGAAGTCTTCCTTGTCGAGCAGCACATATTCGTCCTTGGCGATCGCGAATCCCTTCACCAGATCGCCGCGCGACAGTTCCTCGCCGGTGCCGGCGTCCACCGTCTTCATCTTGATTCGGTTGTTGGTCTTCGGATTGATCAGGTTGAAGCGCAGGGGCTCCGCCTCGGTCGTCGCCGACCACAGAGAGACAGGACAGGTCACCACGCAAAGGCGGGGATGCCCTTCCCAGCTCGGTCGTGCAGCCATTTTGAGATCCCCTCACGTACGGGCAATTCAACTGCGGCCAGTCTTCGTTGTTGCGGCGCGCGGCTGGCCTCCTGACGATTTCAATCAGTGGCGGCCGTTCCGATTTTGATCTCACCACCGGTGGGGGCATGGAACTCCTGCCCTGGAAATGCATTGCATCGGTTCTGCAATCCAGCCCGAGGAGGCTCAGATGCGCTCGATCTTCACCGTGCCCGCCGTACTTCTTGTCACGGCCGGCCTCGCGTTCCCGGCTCTGGCCAAGGACCGCCCCGTCACCGACCAGGAGCGTCCGAAGCTCGAGGCGGCCGTCAAGGCGGCGGGCTGCACCGGCGGCGAGATGGAGTTCGACGACGACAAGGCGACGGCGCATCCGGCCGGCAAGTTCGAGGTCGATGACGCGATGTGCGGCAACCAGAAGCACGATCTCGTCTTCGATACGGACTTCAAGATGCTGTCGAAGAAGGCCGACTGAGGGCGTTTGCCTCAGCCCGGTGGCTCTTTCAGCCGCCAGGCTGAGGCGGCCTCCCGGGCGATGTGGGTGAAGTTGCGCACCAGGGCGGAGGCGTTTCCGGTCCGCCATACCGCCACCACCGGCAGCGGCGCAGGCCTGTCCGCGACCGTAAGGCAGCGCAGGCCGGGCATGTTGAAGCTGGTCACCGTCGATGGCGACAGCGCGACCCCGAGGCCCGCCCCGACGAAACTCGCGACGGTGTGAATTTGATCGGCATACTGCGCGATGCGGGGCTCGAAGCCGGCCCGCCGGCACATCTCCATCACGCGAGCGTGGATCAGCGGCGAGCCGGCGCGGGAGTACATCACGAACGGTTCTGCGGCGAGCTGTCGGATGGTGGTCGACCTCCGCTGGGCGAGGGCATGGCCCGCCGGGACGAGGGCCAGGAATGGCTCCCGGATCAGCGTCACCATCTGCAGGGCCCGACTGCTGATCGGCGGGCGCAGCAGACCGACATCGATGATGCCGTTCTCGAGGCACTTCACCTGGTTGGGGTTGCTCATTTCGCGCAGCTCGAGTTCGACGTCGGGATAGGCGGCGCGAAACCGGACGACGATGCCTGGGAGGACCGTGAAAGGGGTGGAGCGCACGAAGCCGATGACGAGCCTGCCGGTCTCTCCGGTCCCGAGGCGCCGTACGTCTGCTTCGGCCTGTTCGGCACCGTCAAGAAGGCGCCGGGCGCGCTCGTAGAGCAGCAGTCCCGCCTGTGTGACTTCAAATTTCTTCTGGCTCCTGTGGAGCAGGACGACCCCCAGTTCGCGTTCCAGTTTCTGGATCTGACGGGTCAGGGGAGGTTGGGCGATGCCCAGGGAGACGGCGGCGCGCCCGAAATGACCTTCGCGCACCACGGCGCTGAAGTAGCGAAGCGTTCTAAGGTCCATGATTGATACCATAATGGTATCAGTGCGACCTGCCAACGATATTGGACGTATTGTCCCAATGGAGGCAACGTCGGGTTGCAGTCTGCCCTAGCCTGCGAAACACGCTTCGGCGTGGTCCGGAAAGGGTTTCCAAGCGTACATAAAAGCCGAGGCAGGAATTTGCCGGGACGCACGGCGGTCGCGCTCACGGGCGCGTGAACAATATGGAAGAGAGATAGATGGCCAAATCACATCCCGTCGATGCGCATGTCGGTGTTCGTATGCGCCAGCGGCGCACGCTGCTCGGCATGAGCCAGACCAAGCTGGGTGAAGCCGTCGGCCTCACCTTCCAGCAGGTCCAGAAGTACGAACGTGGCTCGAATCGAGTGGGTTCGAGCCGGCTCTACGAGTTCTCCAAGGCCCTCGACGTGCCTGTGTCCTAATTCTTCGACGAAATGCCGGGCAACGCCCTCTCAGGGCGGCCGATGGCAGCCAAGGTCAAGAAGGGGAGTGGTTTCGGCGAGGCGGGAACCCCCTTCGCGACCGAGAAGGACCCGCTGATCAAGCGTGAGACGCTGCAGCTCGTGCGGGCCTACTACAAGATCCGCGACGAGCCCGTGCGCCGGCGCATCTACGAGCTGGTCAAGAGCATGGGTGAGGCCAGCCACGCCGGCCTCGCGGCGAAGAAGAAGTAGCGCGTCCGTCGTCTCGACCGCAGCCGGGCGCAGCTCGGCATATCCGGTCGAGACGACGGAGTGCTACGCCGCCAGAAGGTGCTCTGCGATCTGCACGGCGTTCAGCGCGGCGCCCTTCAGGAGCTGGTCCCCTGCCACGAACAGCGAGATCGAGTGGCCCGTCGGATCGCCCAGGTCCTGGCGAATGCGACCGACCAGGATGTCGTCCTGCTGGCTGGCATCGCGCGGCATCGGGAACACGTTGCGCTCGCGATCGTCGACGATGCGCACGCCCGGTGCGCCGGCAAGCAGCGCCCGCACGCGTGCCTCGCCGATCGGCCGTTCGCACTCGAAGGTGACGGCGGCGGCGTGGGCACGCAGGACCGGCACGCGCACGCAGGTCGCCGACAGCCGAAGCTCCTCGTCGCCGTAGATCTTGCGGGTCTCGCGCATGACCTTGGTCTCTTCGTCGTTGTAGCCGGTCGCGGGATCGATCGCGGTGTTGTGGCTGAACAGGTTGAAGGCGTAGGGATGCGGCAGCACCTTGGGCTGGAAGCTGCGGCCGTCGAGATAGGCGCGGGTCGAATCGGCCAGCTCGTCCATCGCCGCCGCCCCGGCGCCCGAGGCCGCCTGGTAGGTCGCGATGCTCATGCGCCTGATACGATTGTGCTGGTGGATCGGCCACAGCGGCGTGATGGCAATGATCGCCGCGCAATTGGGATTGGCGACGATACCCTTGTGGTTGGCGATGGCGCCGGCGTTGATTTCGGGAATCACCAGCGGCACATCGGGGTCCATCCGGAAGGCCGAGGAATTGTCGACCACGATGGCGCCGGCCGCGACGGCGATCGGGGCGTAGCGCCTGGAGATGCCGCCGCCGGCCGAGAACAGGGCGATGTCGATTCCCTCGAAGCTCTTCTCGGTCAGTTCCTGGACCACGAGGGCCTTTCCGTCGAACGACAGCTCGCGGCCCACGGAGCGGGCGGATGCGAGCAGGCGCAGCTCCTTCACCGGGAAGCGGCGCTCGGCTAGGCAGCGCAGGAACTCGACGCCGACGGCGCCGGTCGCGCCGACGATCGCGACCGTGAGGGGGGCTACGGCAAGAGGTCTCGATGGCATGTCTGTCTCCTTCGTTGAAGCCGGGAGACGGACGCCTGGAATGACAAAGGCCCCGTCCGAAACCGGCGGGGCCTGTGAGGTTGTCCTATGTCACGTTCGACTTTACGCGCACGTCCTCGCCGGCCCACCGAAGGTGGTCGTTTTGGTGGTCGTGGTCGTTTTGGTCGCGAAACGCAGCATGGTGTCAGGGATATAGGGCGAAGGCCGGGCGGCTGTAAAGGCCGCCCCGCTCCCCGTCAGTTCACGCGCAGGAACGGCTTGTCGCCGCAGACCGTGACCCTGTGGCCGTACCGGCGGTGCGGGAAGTAGTCGAACATGGCGTGGTGCTGGACGCAGCGATTGTCCCAGAAGGCCACCGAATTGGGTTGCCACTTGAAGCGGCACTGGAACTCCGGCGTCTCGATATGGCGGTAGAGCATCTCAAGCAGCGCGTCGCTCTCGTGACGCTTGAGCTGCGGGATGCGCAGGGTGAAGCCGCGATTGACATAGAGGCCCTGCCTGCCCGTCACCGGGTGGGTGCGCACGACCGGATGCTCGGCGTTGGGGAACTTGATCTCGTCGCGGTCCGTGGCCTTGACGCGATAGTAGTGCGCCTTGGAACTGTCGTGCAGAGCGGTCAGACCCTGCAGCATCTGCTTGATTGGCGCGGAGAGCGTGTCGTAGGCGCGATACATGTTGGCGAACAGCGTGTCGCCGCCGCCCTCGGGCGGGACCTCGGTGAGATGGAGGATCGATCCCATCGGCGGCTCGAGGTCGCACGACACGTCGCTGTGCCATTCCTCGCCCGCGACATGCTTCGAGTGCTCGTCGGCCTTGATCACCAGGATCTCGGGATGCTCGGGGAAGGTGATGGGTGCGTTGGGATGGACGTGCAGCGGCCCGAAGCGCCGGCCGAACTCCTTGTGCTGCTCGATCGACATCTTCTGGTCGCGAAAGAAGATCACCAGGTTCTCCATCAGCGCATCGTGCACCTCCTGGAACTGCTGGTTGCCGAGCGGCTTGCCGAGATCGACGCCGAAAATTTCCGCCCCGATGGACGGCGTCAGCTTGCGCACTTCGATCGACTGATAGGCCATTATTGTTTCCTCCGTTTCTGGAAGGATACGCCGGGAGATCGTGCCCGTCCCCCGCAAAAACATTCGATGCGCGAAATCCGGGCCGTCGGCGGCGGAATCCGGTAGACTTTCGCGGCGATGAGGATCGACGTCGATCATTACCTGGTGCTGGGCGTATCGCGGACGGCGGACGCGGCGATGATCCGTGCCGCCTATGTGGCGCTGGCCAAGCGTTATCATCCCGACGTGGCGGCCGGGAATCCCGAGCTCGCAGCGTTCAATTTCCGCCAGATCACCGACGCCTATCAGACGCTCTCCGATCCTGACGCCCGCGCGCGCTACGATTCGAGAGTGCAGGCAGCGCTCGATGCCGAGCGGACCCGCCGCGAACAGGCCGCCGCGGTCGCGCGGGCGGCGAAGCCGGCCCCGAAAGCGACGATTGCGGAGAAGCTGTTCGGCAGGCTCGCGCCGAATGCCGTTGCCAAATCGCTGGCCGGACATCCGCCCGAACCGTTGCTTGCGCCCAGGCCCGCGCCCCCATCGACCCATCTGGCGCACGCCGACGCGATGGCGCGGCAGCGTTCGATCCTGCTCGTTGCCTTTTTGCTGATGACCTTCATCGGGGTTGGCGGCTATCTCGTTACGCGCGCCACAAGAGGGCCGGGTCTGCAGGTCATGGCCGCCGAAACCGCGTGGCCGGCCGAGGCGAGGCCCGCGGTCGAGACGAAGCCGCAAGCCAGGCCGAAGCCCACGCCGGTCCCGCCGGTCAATCAGCCGAGTCAGCTCGGCCCCTCGGGCCTGCCGCCCTCGGCGCCTCTGCACGGCGGGATGGCAGGCCGCTCGCCAGCCCTGAATCCCGTACCGCCCCTGAACGTCGACGGTCAGTCGGTCTGCGTCGCCGACGACGGCGCCAAGTTCGCCATCATCAACCGCGGCGGCGAGCCGACCGTGATCTACAATGGCGCGTCGCCGGTGCGTGCCTCGGTCCAGCTCGCCGACCGCTATCTCGTCTTGCTGAACAACATCGTGCCGAGCGATACGATCATAATCGGCATCAAGCGCGGGCTCGAGACCGGTACCTACATCTATTACGCCGATACAAGAGGCGTGATCATCCAGACCGTTGCCGCCCGATGCGAGGGGCAGGCCTATTAGCTACTTCTTTTTCACGCTCTCGAGCGTTGGGAGGCGGTAGCGGTCTTCCGGGTCGTTCCAGCCCTTGAAGTCGGGTTTGCGCTTCTCGGCGAAAGCGGCCCGCGATTCCATCAGGTCGCTCTTGGCGCCGTGCTCGTGCAGCGCGTCGGCGAGGCGCTGCATTTCGGGGCCGGGCGATGGGCGCATCTGGCGCATCATGTGCACCGTGTTGACGCGTGATGCCGGCGGCAGCGTCAGCAGGTGCTCGGCCATCGACATCGCCGTCGGCATGAGTTCGGCGGCATCGACGAGGCGGTTGACGAATCCGATCTCGTAGAAGCGCTGTGCGGTGAAGCGGAAGCCCAGCGCCATCTCCATCGCCACTGGATAGGGCAGGTTGGCGATGTGGCCGTGATTGTAGCCGCCGAGCAGCCAGCGCTTGGCCTCGGAGACCTCGAACACCGCCTCACGCACGGCGACCCGGAGATCGGTGCGCTCGACCAGCATGAAGCCGCCCCCCATGGCGAAGCCGTTGATGGCGGCGATCACCGGCTTCTCGAGCTTGCCCGACATGAACGGGTCCTCGATCTCGGGGCGGCGGCCGCCCGGCGCGCCATCCTTCAGCGACTCCTTCATGTCCTCGCCGGCGCAGAAGCCGCGCCCGGCGCCGGTGAAGATCGCGACCTCGAGGTCCTTGGCCGTGCGGAATGCGTTCCACGCGGCGGACAGTTCCGTCCGCATCTCGTGATTGAGCGCGTTCAGCCGATCGGGCCGGTTCATCCGGACGACGAAGATCTGTCCGTGCTTCTCGGTTTCGACGACAGCCATGCGTTGCTCCTATCCGTTCGTTGAGGCGGCCCGGTCAACGCCGCTCGAAGTCGATACGTTCATCCACCGGCAGGCCGAGCAGGTGACGGCGCAGGCAGTCGAGGCCGAGTTCCGTCGCGCCGATGCGCACCCAGTCGCGACCGCCGACGAGGCGAGCCTGGCGCGTGACGGTGCCGCCTTCGTCGGCCAGCCCGATGCAGATCGTGCCGCCCATGTCGGGCCGGTCTGCTCCCTCGTCGAGTTCGAGGAGCACGACCAGCGCGTGGCTGGCGCCGCTCGACGCACGCAACGCCTTGGCGGCGCTTGCCGCCTGGTCGGGCGCGACCGCGGTGGCGCCGAGTTCGGAAAGGTCGCGTGCGATGGTGCCGCGCCGGAACGCCCGTTCGGCGCCGGGCAGAGGGGCGATGCGCGCGGCGAGATGGCCCCCGGTCACCGTCTCGGCGATGGCGAGCGTCGATCCGGTCGCCAGCAGCTTGCCCAGGATCACGCCTTCGATGGTCTGGTCGTCCTCGGCGACGATGAAGTTGCCCAGCCGCTTGCGCACCTCGGCCTCGGCCGGGGCGAGCAGGGCGGTCAGGGCCGCCTCGTCGTCGGCGCGCAGCGCGAGCTTGGTCTCGAGCTGCGGATAATGCGCCTGGAAGCCGAGCTTGATGCCGCCTTCCTCCTTGAAGACGTCCATGTCGCCCAGCATCTGGTCGGCCCGCGATTCGCCGATGCCGAACGTGTGGAAGCGCTTGAGCCGCGTGACGCCCGCGATGCCGCTCATCGCCAGGAGGCGCGGCAGCACCTGCTCGTCGAGCATGCGGCGCATCTCGCGCGGCACGCCGGGGGTGAAGAAGAAGCGGGCCTTGCCGATCGTGACCGCGAAGCCGCAGGCGGTGCCGATCGGATTGTCGATCAGCTCGGCGTTGGCCGGCAGCATCGCCTGCTTCCTGTTGTTGGGCGGCATGACCCGGCCGCGCCGCGCATAGGATTCCTCCATGCGGGTCATCCAAGGGTCGCTCAGCACCAGCTCGACGCCGCAGGCCTGGGCGGCAACCTCCTGCGAGAGATCGTCGACCGTGGGCCCCAGCCCGCCGTTCACGATCACCGCATCGGCGCGCTCGCCGGCCTGGTGGAAGGCCTTCAGCAGGCTCTCCCGGTCGTCGCCGACCGTGGTGCCCCAGTGCACGCCCAGCCCGATCTCGACCAGGCGGCGGGCGATGTGGCTGTAGTTGGTGTTGATGGTCTTGCCGGTGAGGATCTCGTCGCCGGTACAGAGGATTTCGACTCGCATTCGCGGGAGTATCGGCGAAGGCCGCCTCTCACGCCAGCGACGTTCTGATCTCCAGCCCGTTCTTCAGGGTCAGCGTCACGGGCGTGCGCTCGGCGATGTCGGCCATGCGCTTCTTCTGCTCGTCGGCGACGGTGCCCTCGATGGTGAGGACACGGTCGATGCGCTGCCTGTCGCCGTCGCGGCTGAAATGGATGTCGGCATGAACGGCCGTCACCGGCCACTGCTTGCGCTCGGCATACATGCGCAGCGTGATGACGGTGCAGGCGGCCAGCGCCGAAGTCAGGAGATCGTAGGGGGCGGGGCCCGCATCCTTGCCGCCCAGTTCAGGCCCCTCGTCGGCCGTGAGCTTGTGATGGCCGCCATGGCCGGTCGCGATGGCGGTCACATAGTTGGTCGTGCCGATGCTTGCCTTTGCGTGTGCCATGACGTCGTCACCTCCCGATGCTGGAGGGCCCGTTGCCGGGCCCTCGCACCAGTCTAGCGACGCTTGCGGCTGGAAGCCGTCTTCTTTGCGGCCTTCTTCGCAACCTTCTTGACGGCGGTCTTGGTCTTCGCCTTCGCAACGACCTTCTTCACCGCCTTCTTCTTCGCAACCTTCTTCTTCGCAGCCATCTGAAATCTCCCTGTTCATGTCGAGGAACGGCACACGTCGCACCGCTCCTGATTGCATCTAGATCAGGATTCTTATTCCTGTCACGTATTCTTCGCGTGATTTTATCGTGCCGATGTGAGTCATGTGGTCGCTGAGCGATGCATCGGCGGGCAGTGCCGCGAGCAATCCACCCGCGGTTTGCGGATCGAACAGCAGCGGAATCTTCTCATGACCGGACGCGCGATCCATGCCGTCGATGAGATGGCGCGCGCGCAGATTCGCAGGCTGCAGAGAGCTCGCGAAGCCTAGCGCGAACAGTTCGATCGCACCTGGAAGCACCGGCAGCGAGTCGAGATGCAGCTCGACCATGACGTCGCCGCTGGCGCGTATCATCTCGGCGAGATGGCCCGCGAGGCCGAAGCCCGTCACGTCGGTGCAGGCATGTGCGCCCGCCGCCACCAACGCATGTGCAGCATCGCCCGACGGCATCCGCATCGAGGCGAGCGCGCTGTCGATCCAGCCCGCCTTCGCCATGCCGCGCATCGCAGCGGCGAAGATCACGCCGGTGCCGAGTGGCTTGGTCAGCACGAGTTTGTCGCCCGGCTTCAGGCCGCCCTTGCGCAAGGCTCGGGAGGCGACGACGAGGCCGTTCACCGAGAAGCCCAGCGCCGCCTCGGGCCCTTCGCCGGAATGGCCGCCGATCAGCGCGCAGCCCGCGCCGTCGAGGATGCGCCGCGCGCCGGACAGCATCTGGAAGAGGTCTTCCTCCATCAGACGCTCGGCGGCGGCCGGCACGACCGCCAGCGCGAGCGCGCTGTGTGGCTGCCCGCCCATCGCCCAGACGTCGCCCAGCGCATGCACGGCGGCGACTTCGCCGAAGGTGAAGGGATCGTCGATGAAGGTGCGGAAGAAGTCGACCGATTGCACCAGCGCCTGGCCCGACGGCACCTCGATCATTGCGGCGTCGTCGAGGGCGTCGAGGCCGATCGTGACGTTGGAGCCCGGCGAGGGACCGAGGCGCGCCAGCACGCGATCGAGGACGCCGGCGCCCACCTTGGCACCGCAGCCGCCGCAGCGCATGCCGATGTCGGCCAGCAGGCGCTTGCCCTCGGCATCGGCCAGCGCCGGATCGGGTGGAGCGGCGCGTGCGGCCGGGTTCATCGGCGTCGCCGGCGGCTCGCGATACATGCGCATCCACTTGCGATCGATATGGTCCTTCCAGCGCCACACCCACGAACCCTCGAAGGACCACGCGCCGCGTGTCGCCACGGCGTTGCCGTCGCCGGTGCCGAGGATCGAGAGGTAGCGGCGCTGCGGCGTGAAGGGCTCCGGCGTCTGGCCCAGCAAGGCACGGCGCAGGTTGGCGGCGAGCGGCGGCCCGTGGCGCACCGCGAAGACGCCGGCCTTGGGACGCGGATGGGCGGTCACGCTGGCACAGTCGCCGGCCGCGAAGACGAGGGGATCGCCGCTCGAGGCCTGGGTCGGCTCGACCGCGAAGAAGCCGCGCTCGTCGAGCGGCAGGCCGGTGCTCGCGAACCAGGCCGCGGCGCTGGCCTGTGTGACGACGAACACGTCGTCGACCGGCAGGCGCTCGCCGGTTTCGAGATGGACCGCATCGGCATCGATGCGCGTCGTCGCGGCGTTCTCGATCAACCGCACGCCGCGGCGCGCGAAGATCGAGCGCATGCGCCGTCGCGCGCCGACCGCCTGGCCCGACAGGATCTCGCCCTTGGTGGCCAGCGTGACGGAGACCTCGGCGTTGCGCGCGACGGTACGCAGGCGATGGTCGATGGCCAGCGCCAGTTCGACACCGCCCGCGCCGCCGCCGATCACGGCGATGCGCAGCGCGCCCTGCCAGTCCTTCACCCGTTCGAGGAAGCCCAGCCAGCGGCGGCCGAGCTCGGCGATGGGCTTCACCGGCGTCGCATGCTCGGCTGCGCCGGCGATCGCGCCCATGCTGGGCGACGAGCCGACGTCGAGCGACACGAGATCGTAGGAGACCGGCGGACGATCCTTCAGCAGCACCCGCCGGTTGGCGCGATCGAGCCCGATCGCTTCGGCATGGATCAATCGTGCGCCAGTCCAGGCGCAGAGCCGCGCAAGATCGATGTGGCACTCGTCGAAGGAATAGGCGCCGGCGACGAAGCCCGGGATCATGCCGGAATAGGGTGTCTCGATGTCCCGCCCGATCAGGGTAAGCCGCACCCCCGGCATCGGCTTCATGCCGAAGCTCTTCACCACATGGACATGCGAATGGCCGCCGCCCACGAGCACGAGATCCTTGAGGAGGGGCGTCGGTTGCATCGTCTCTTTCCTTTGGCAGGCTGCAGAAACAAGCCTTTCAGAAGTACCGCGCAACATTGTTGCGCCAACGGTCACCACTACACAGAATTCAGGGGTGCGACATTGACTTCATTTGTTTCGTTTATTGCGATTGTTTCGTTTATTCGCCGTGACCGCCTGTTCGCGCATTCGCCGGAGGCACGATCCCGCCGTCGCCCGCGCCCAGCAATCTATTAGTAGTGTTTGAAGAAATTGTAATGTATATCAATTGATTAGGGGTGATTGTTCCCCTGATTTCGGAGCCACCCCCGCATGGCCGTCACTTCCGGCCTCACGGTTTCCCCTGATTTTCCCGAGGACGAGGTCGCGCGCGTCGCGCAACCGCGTTCGATTTGGTCGCTGTCCTGGCCGCTGGTGCTGGGGCTGCTCCTCTTCATCTGCCTCGCCAACGGCAGCGGATTGCCGTTGCTGGCCGATCCCGACACCCACTGGCACATCGCCGTCGGCAACTGGATGCTGGCCAAGGGCGCGGTGCCGACGGCCGATCCCTTCTCCTTCTCCTTCGCGGGCCAGCCGTGGATCGCCAAGGAGTGGCTGTCGCAGCTCCTGATGTCGGTCGCGTTCAAGCTCGGCGGCTGGGGCGGCGTCACCGTGCTGGCCGCGGGCGCGCTCGCCGTCTCGTTCGCGATGATGCTGCGGCTCCTGCTGCGCGACCTGCGCCCCTTGCCGGCCGCGGTGTTCGTGCTGGCCGCCATCGCGATGACCCTGCCGCACTTCCTGGCGCGGCCGGCGGTGCTCGCCTTCCCGTTCATGTTGATATGGATGGCGGGTCTCGTGCGCGCCGTCGAGGAGCGCCGGGCGCCCGCGCCGCTGCTGCTGCTCGTCATGCTGCTGTGGGCCAACCTGCACGGCAGCTTCATCATGGGCCTGCTGCTGGGCGCCGCCTTCGCGGTCGAGGCGGTGGTCGGCGCGCGCGATGCCGCCGAGCGCAAGACCTTGCTGTCCGGGTGGGCGAAGTTCGGCATCGCCTCGTTCGTCGCGGCCTGCATCACGCCCTACGGCCCCGAATCGATCTGGGTGACGTTGCGCATCTTCGCCCTCGACGACACGCTGGCCTTCATCGCGGAATGGAAGTCGCCCGACTTCCAGAAGGCCCCGCTGCAGGAGCTGGTGCTCCTGATCGCCCTCTACGCCGCCTTGTCGCGCGGCCTGAAGCTGCCGCTGCTGCGGCTCTTGATCGTGCTCGGCCTGTTGCACCTCTATCTGCGCTACGCCTTCAATGCCGAACTGCTGGCCATGCTCGCTCCGCTGGCGCTGGCGCCGCTGCTGGCGCGTCAGTGGCCGGCGCTGCGGCCCGATCCTTCCGCCGGCCGCGTCGGTTCGCTCCCCGGCCAGGCCGCCGCGCTGGCGCTGCCGGCCGGGCGCGCCGCCGTCGTCGTGGGCGTCGGCTGCTGCGCGCTGATCGCGCTCGGCCTCGTGCGCTACGGCGGCATCGTGCCGCCGCTCTCGACCATGCCCTCGACCGCGATGGCCTATGTGAAGCAGGCGGGGATCGGCGGCCGCGTCCTGAACCACTATGTGTTCGGCGGCTATTTGATCCATGCCGGCGTTCCGACCTTCATCGACGGCCGCGGCGAGCTCTACGGCCGCGACTTCATCCGGCGCTATGCCGACACGATCGGCCTGCGCGGCGGCGAACCGCTGGAACAGCTGCTGGAGCGCAACCGCATCGACTGGACCTTCATGCCGCCCGACCAGCCGGCCAACCGCCTGCTGGCCCGGCTGCCGGGCTGGCGCCAGGCCTATGCCGACGAAGCGGCCGTGATCTTCGTGCGCGAGCGCTGACCGCGTCAGCGCCAGTCGATCGGATTGAAGTCGAGATAGACCAGGAAGCCGTAGACGAAGATCGCCGACAAGGCCGCGATCCCCGACAGGATGACGGCGCTCTTGTTCCTGCCGCGACGCGCGAGCGCGAGGGCGCCGGCGGTGGTCCCGGCGAGGAGCGACATCGCAACCACACAGCTCAGGATCTCCAGGACCATCACACCGTCATGGATGAGCATCTCGACCACGAACCACCCGAGGCCGAGGACGCCCGCGATGTTCACCGCGGCAAGCCCGGCCACGAGGATGTCCGTCGCGTTCCGTCGTGGGTCTGGGCCGAACTTCAGCAGGAGGATGAACGCCGCGATGCCGGCGGCGAGGACGATGAGGAGCGGTGACATTCTTCCACGCTACTCTCCGCGCATGACCCGGGTAAGCCGCATCGCCGGACGCCCGGGCGCGCGCTGTCGCTTGTGCGGAGATCGGGTGCCCTTTATAGAATTGGCTAATGCGAACCATTCGCAATTCAGGTTTTGATGCCGCCGGCTGATTCTGTCCTGGCCATCTACATCGAGCACCGCAGCGATCTGCTGAACTATGCCAGCGGGATCGTGCGCGATCGTGCGAGTGCCGAGGACGTCGTCCAAGAAGCGTGGCTGCGCTTTGCTGCGCGGGCGCGCGATGGCGAACATATCGCCCAGCCGACCAACTACCTCTACGCGATCGTCCGCAATCTGGCGCTCGACTGGCTGAGCCGCGCCTCGCGCAACGCCCCGCAGGCGGTCTCGGAAAGCATCCTCGAGAGTGTGCCCTCCGACGCGCCCTCCGCGGAAAGGGTCCTCTACTATCGCGACGAGCTGCGCGTGCTGGAAGGGCTGGTCTGCGAGCTTCCCCAGCGCACCCAGATTGCCTTCAGGATGTACCGCGTGGAGCGGCGCCCCCTGAAGGAAGTCGCCGAACGGCTGGGTGTTTCGATCCCGCGCGCCCACAAGATGGTGCAGGACGCGGTCCTTCACTGCACGCTCCGGATCAATGGGCCGGAAGAGTGAATGGGCATTTCAATGGCGGCGCATTAAAACTCCGCAGGGCCAACCGTCTAGTGAGGGAGCCACGCGCCCGTCGCGTGTCGCCATCGAGGAGCCACGGGTCTTGAACGCAGCGCCAGGCAAGAGCCGGCCTCTACGGGCCGAGGTCGTGGAGTGGCTGATGCGGCTCGACGCGGCACCGCAGGATGCGACTTTGCGCGCGCAGTTCGAGGCATGGCTTTCAGAGAGCGACAGGCACCGTGCGGCCTATGCCGTCGTGGAACCGGTCTGGCGGCTGTCGTCGGACCTCGCACCGCCGGCCGCGCCTGATACCGTCGTATCCATTGCGGACGCCCGCCGCCCGGGGCGTCCCTGGCGTCGGGCCGTCGCCGGCACGATGGGAGCGATCGCGGCAGGCGTTGCATTGGTCTTCCTGCCGGCGATCCAGCTTCACCTGCGTGCCGACCATCTGACCGGCGTCGCCGAGCAACGCGATGTCACCCTCGAGGATGGCAGCAAGGTTGCCCTGGATGCCGGCAGCGCCATTGCCGTGCGCTACGTCGCGTCCCGGCGCGAGGTCGAGCTGCTCTCCGGCCAGGCCTTCTTCGAAGTCACGCCGAACCGGGAACGCCCCTTCGCCGTGACGGCCGACGGCGTCACCGTGACCGTCACCGGCACGGCGTTCAGCGTCGGCAGATCCGAAAGCGGCGTCACCGTCGCGGTCCAGACGGGCAGCGTCGACGTGGCGGACGGCGCAGGCGTGGCCAGTGGCCTGCACCGTGGCGATCGTCTCCAGATCAGCCGCCGAGGCACGATCGCAAGAGGGCAGGTGGCGGCCGAAGATGTCGCCTCATGGCGCGATCGTCGCCTCGTCGTCTACGACATGCCCGTCCGGGAGGTCGTCGAGCAGCTCGGGCGCTATCGCCACGGCGCCATCGTATTCCGCGACTCTGCCATCGCAGATCGTCTCGTCACCGGCATGATCGACCTGCGCCGGCCTGCGGAGGCGCTGCAGGCGCTCGTCGAGCTGCAGCAGGGGGCGTTGATCGAGATCACGCCGTATCTGTCGGTCATCTCTTCGCGTTGATCGCAAGAGAGTCCGTCGCTCGAAGATTATTCGAGCGCGCTCGTTAATTCGCCCGGGCCTTCGCCGTCGTTCTCCAGAAGGCCGGCTCATGCCGGCTCGTGACAGCTATCCGTGGTCCCGCCGGCACGGTCTTCGGGGGAGTGTGCCTTGCGTTCGTCTACCGGTATGCCGCGCGTCGCGGCCTTGTCGCTCGTTGCCGTGCTTTCGATGGTCGGGATGAGCCGCGGCCAGGCTTTGGCCGATGATGGGTCCTCGGCGCCGAGCCCGCTGCTGGCCCAGACCGCCACGACCAACTTCAATATCCCGGCCCAGAACCTCGGAACGGCGCTGACCGCGTTTGGCCGGCAATCCGGCATCCAGGTCCTGGTCGATTCCGCTTCGGTGTCGGGCAAGACGAGCACGGCTGTCTCAGGTGCGATGACGGCATCCGAAGCGCTACGGCAATTGCTCGGCGGCACGGGCATTCCTCACCGCTTCACCTCGCCGACGGCCGTCACCGTGGGCAGCGGCGGACCGGCGGGCGCCGGCGCATTGCAGCTCGATCCCGTGCAGGTGCAGGGCGTCTTCCCGGTGCCCCAGCAGGCGATGATCGACAACATCCCGCCGGCCTATGCGGGTGGGCAGGTCGGAACGGGCGGCCAGCTTGGCTTGCTCGGCAATCGCGATGTGATGGACACGCCGTTCAACCAGATCAGCTACACGGCGAAGAAGGTTCAGGACCAGCAGGCCAAGACCGTGCGCGAGGCGCTGATCGACGATCCGTCGGTGCGTGCCTCGACGCCCAGCGGCAGCCTGGCATTCGAGAACGTGTACATCCGCGGCTTTACCTCCGGCAGTGATCAGGTGACCTATGGCGGCCTGTACGGCATGGCGCCGACCTTTTCCGCGATGCCCGAATTCGCCGAGCGGGTTGAGGTGCTGAAGGGCCCGAGTGCCATGCTGAACGGCATGCCGTCCTCGATGGGCGGCACGATCAATCTCGTGCCCAAGCGTGCGCCGGACGCCGGCCTGACGCAGCTCACGGCGAACTACCTCTCGTCGGCGCAGTTCGGCGCCCATGCCGACGTTGCGCGGCGCTTCGGCGAGGACAAGCAGTTCGGCGTGCGCTTCAACGGCGTGTTCAGGGCCGGCCAGACCGACGTGCAGTGGAACAGCGACCAGCGCGCGCTGGCTTCGCTGGGCCTCGACTATCGCGGCGAGCGCGTGCGGTTGTCGGCCGATTTCGGCTACCAGTACCAGTATGTCGGCGGGCTGACGCCCTATCTCGGAGTGGCCAACGGCATCCCGATCCCGTGGGCGCCCAATGTGCGCAACAATCCCGGCGCCCAGCCTTGGAACTTCAAGGAGATCGCCGACACGTTCGGCGTCGTGCGCGGCGAAGTCGACATCACCGAGCAGGTCACCGCCTACGCCGCCTTCGGCATGCACGACGTCCGCTACCGCGACATGCTGGGAACGTCGTCGCTGATCGTCAACAACATTAACGGCAACGCCAATGCCGGCTCCTATGCGTCGCGTACCTACAACACCTACCTGACGGCGGAAGCCGGCCTGCGCGCCCTCGTCGACACCGGTCCGGTCAATCATGCGCTGGCCTTCACGGCGACCACCTATGCCACCGAGAACGGCTACGGGGATGCCGGCGGGCCGGCCTATGCGACCAACCTCTACAATCCCAACATCATTGCGCGGCCCAACATCATCAGTCAGTGGCCGAACAAGGCGAGCTCGGCCGGCTACCAGAGCCTGGGATTCGCCGACACCCTGTCGGGTGCCGACAAGCGCATCCAGCTCACAGTCGGCGCGCGCCTGCAGCAGGTGACCTCGGCCAACTACAATCTGACCAGCGGCGTCAGGACCTCCGAATACAATCAGAGCGCCCTCAGCCCTTCCGTGGCGCTGGTGTTGAAGCCGTTGCACAACGTGTCGATCTACGGCAACTGGATCCAGGGACTGCGCCAGGGGACAATCGTCGGCACAAACTTCACCAATGCCGGCGAGATACTGCCGCCCTTCAAGACCAACCAGTACGAGGTCGGCGTGAAGGTCGATTGGGGCCGCTTCACCACGACGGCCAGCCTGTTCCAGATCACGCAGCCCAGCCTGATAACCAACGTCGCCGCCAACACGCTCACCCTCGCCGGCGAGCAGCGCAACCAGGGACTCGAACTCAACTTCTTCGGCGAGATCACTGAGGGCGTGCGCGTGCTGGGCGGCGCGATGTTCCTCGATGCCGTGCTGGCCAAGACCCAGGGGGGATTGGCGAACGGCTGGACCGCGCCATTCTCGCCGTCGACGCAGATCAATCTCTCGGGCGAATGGGACCTGCCCTGGGTGAAGGGCCTGACCCTGAACGGCCGCATGGTCTACACGAGCGCGCAGTACATCGATAGCACCGCGCCGCGCCGCAGCCTGGCGGACTGGGTGCGGTTCGACCTCGGCGCACGCTATGCCTTCGACAATCCCGCCGCGACGGGCAAGCTGCTGGTCGCCCGCTTCAATGTCGAAAACGTGGCTGATGCCAACTACTGGGCCGGTGGCGGCGGTGCGACCACGCTCTTCCTCGGCGCCCCGCGCACCTTCCGCCTGGCACTGACGGCCGACTTCTAGGGTGACGCGTTGAGGGCCACGTTAACATTGCTGCACCGCTGGGTCGGGCTCGTCATCGCAGGCTTCCTGTTTCTGTCCGGCGTGACCGGCGCGGTCATTTCGTGGGATCACGAGCTCGACGACCTGCTCAATCCGCATCTGATGGAAGCGCGGGGAAGCGGGCTCGCAATCTCGTCGTTCGACCTCGTCGAGCAGCTGGAGAAAGCCGATCACCGGGTCGAAGTGGTGTCGTTCGTGACGGCGGTCGAACCCGGCGAATCGCTCGCAGTGACTGTGGCTGCACGCAGGAATCCCGCCACCGGATTGCTCTATCAGCTCGACTTCAATCAGGTCTTCCTCGATCCCGCAACAGGGCAGGAACTTGGAAGGCGCGAGCATGGCGCGGCTTGGCCCGTCACGCGCGAGAACTTCGTCTCGTTCCTCTACAGGTTCCACTACACGCTGCATCTTCCGGAGTTCTGGGGAATCGATCGCTGGGGTCAGTGGCTCCTCGGCGGCATCGCGATCCTGTGGACGATCGACTGCTTCGTCGGCTTCTATCTCACGACGCCTGCTCGCCACGTGCCCAATCCCGGCAGGCCGGCCGACGTCGAGCGCAGGCTTCTCCGCGGCTGGTGGGCCCGCTGGAAGCCGGCGTGGCGGATCAAGACCACGACCAGCACCTATCGCCTGCATTTCGATGTCCATCGCGCCTTCGGCCTGTGGACCTGGGCGGTGCTGTTCGTCCTGGCCTTCACCGCCTTCTCGTTGAATCTCTATGGCGAGGTTTTCCGTCCACTGATGTCGAGTGTCTCCCAGGTGACACCCGGACCGTTCGACACGCGCACGCCGACGGGCCTGAACGATCCGGTCGTGCCGGCGCTGGGGTTCCGCGAAATCTTCGATCTCGGCAAGATGGAGGGCGCACGCCGTGGCTGGTCCGAGCCGGTTGGACAGCTCTTCTATGCGCGACGCTGGGGCATCTACGGCGTCAGCTACTTCGGGCCGGGTGAAGATCACGCAGGCGGGGGCGTCGGGCCTCGTTTGCTCTACTTCGACGGCAACGATGGCCGCACTCTCGGCGAGCGCCTGCCGTGGAAGGGCACGATCGCCGACATCTTCCTGCAGGCCCAGTTCCCGCTCCACTCCGGACGCATCCTCGGATTGCCCGGACGGATTCTGATCTCGCTGATGGGTCTGGTCGTTGCGGCCCTTTCCGTGACCGGCGTCGTCATCTGGCATCGCAAGCGGCGCGCGCGCCTTGCCGCTCAAAGGGGTGCGTTCACGACAAAAGGTGAGGCCGTGCGAGGCGCCTCTACTCCTTGAGCACGATCCACGTGCAGTGTCCGATCGCGCAGAGGCGGCCGGACTCGGTGTAGAGGGCGGTCCCTGAATAGAGTTTCCGGCCCTCGGCGCCGATGCGCCAGCCGACCACGGCGCAGCGTTCGCCGACCTTGGGCCGTTCGAACACCTTCGCGGTCATGCGGCCGGTGAGGGCGGGGCGGATGTCGTCGGGATCCTGGGCCGCCCAGGCGCCGGGACAGTCGAGCGTGCCCCACAGGAACTCGGGCCTGATCCGGCCGTCGCTGTCGGCATGGTTGGCGTGCGGCACGTAGCAGGAGAGGGAAGTGCCGTTGCCTGAGTGGCTGCCGAACACGCGGAGCCCGTCGCCGACGCCGCGGCTGCGACCGCAGACGAGGCACCACTGGAAGTCGCTGCCCTCGCCACAGCCGCCCACCGCGTCCTGCTGCATCACCGCGTTCCAGTCCGCGGGCGGCTTCGGCGGATCGAGATGGTCGACCTTTCCGGCGCGCGCCTCGCAGATCAGCGTGGCGCCGTCGCGCATCGTCATCGCCGCGTCCTCGCGCACGAGGTTCATCGGGGTCTCGATGGGGATCGGCGCGCGGAGCGTGATCTCGACGGCGCCGTCTCCGCCGAAGGTGCGGGCGTAGCGCTCGGCCAGCAGGCCCGCGACATAGCCGCCATTGCCCGAGAGGCGCGGGCCGTTGAAGCCGGCCCTGATGATGAGAGTGTCGTCCACCGTGGCCCTCGCAGCGTGAAAACCGGGCGCCGAAGCTGCCGCGCGCATGCGGAGAATGCAAGCCTGCCGGGCCGTCTCTCGGCTTGCATCGGATGCCGCGCTCGTCGAGGTTGAGACGATGGGATCGGCTTTGCCGTGGGCGCTCGTGGCGCTGTGTTTTGCGCTCGGCGTGGCCAGTCGCTCGATCAGCGACACCTTCCTCGTCTTCGTGCCGGCGCTGCAGCACGCCTTCGACGCCAATCGCGGCTCGGTCACGCTGATCTACAGTTTTGCGCTGCTGGTCGGCGGCACCGCCGCGCCGATCACCGGCTGGATCCTCGACCGTTTCGGCCTGCGCGCCCTCACCGTGGTCGGTGTGGTCGCTGCCGCTGCCAGCACCGCGGTCGCCTCGCAGGCCAGCCAGCTCTGGCATCTCTATGTGTCGCTGGGGCTGATGATGGGATTTGGCGCGGCGTCGCTCTCGGGAATCCTGTCCTCGTCGCTGATCGCCCGCTGGTTCCCGGCCCATCGCCTCGGCGTGCCGCTCGCCGTTTCCTGGTCGGCCGCGGGCGTGGGGGCGATGGCGACCTTTCCGGCGGCGCAATATCTCATCGAGACCGACGGCTGGCGCCACGCCTATCTCGTCTTCTCGGGCGTGAGCGCGGTCTTCATTCCGCTGCTGCTGGTGTTGCCGTGGAAGAAGATCGAGCGCGGCGCGCCGGGCCTCGCCAAGCTGCGCGAGACGGCGGCGCCTGGCGTCACGGTGGGCGAGGCGTTGCGCGACTGGCCGTTCTGGGCGCTGACCTCGTCGTTCGCCCTGACCTCGATCGGCATCTTCGCGCTGATGCCGCAGACCATGGTCTATCTGCTGGAGCGCGGCATGGACGGCTCGTACGCGGCGCGCGCCATGGCGGTCGCGGGCTTCCTGACGCCGCTCGGCATGATCGGCTTCTCGTGGCTGGCCGATCGCGGCGGACGCCGGCTGGCGGCGATCCTGGCCTATGCCTGCTCGATCGCCGGTGTCGGGGCGCTGGCGATGGTCCGGGGACCGGGCGACGATTTCTGGCTGTGGACCTTCGTGCTGCTGTTCGGCGGCAGCATGGGCTCGCGCGGGCCGATGATCTCGACCCTGGCGACGCTGCGTTATCGTGGCGCGCATTTCGGCCGCATCTACGGGCTGATCGCCATCGGCATGGGGCTGGGCGGCTTTCTGGGCGCCTGGATCGGCGGCGTCCTGCATGACCTGACCGGCGGCTATGCGGCCGTCATGGTGCTCTCGGTGGTGGCGCTGGCGACCGCCGCCGCCACCCTTGGGTCGGAGGCCGGCGCGCGGGAGCGTCTCAGCCGCTAGGACCCGGACTCCCATGACATGTCGGTGACGATCGCTCCCGGATATTGTGTTTCGCCGGGAGTCCGGCCACTATGTCCAGCATGTTGGACCGGATCGACTTTCCGAGTAGTCCCACTCTGCGGCGGCGGGCCTAGCCGTGACGCCCGGCCTTGAGTCCTGCCACGCGCTGGTGCTCAACGCCGATTTTCGGCCTTTGTCGTATTTTCCCCTGTCCGTCTGGTCGTGGCAGGATGCCGTCAAGGCGGTGTTCCTTGACCGGGTCAGCGTGGTCTCCGAGTACGACCGCAAGATCCACAGCCCGTCCTTCGAGATGCGGCTGCCCAGCGTCATCGCGCTCAAGGAATACGTCCCCGCGGCCCGGCGGCCGGCCTTCACGCGCTTCAACGTGTTCCTGCGCGACCGCTTTACCTGCCAGTACTGCAACGGCGACTTCGCGACCAACGAACTCACCTTCGACCACGTGATCCCCAAGTCGCGCGGCGGCCGCACGAGCTGGCAGAACGTCGTCACCGCCTGCAGCCCGTGTAACCTGCAGAAAGGCAACATGCTGCTCAGGGAGAGCGGGCTGGTGCTGCGCTGTGCACCGGTCGAGCCCTCGACCCAGGTGCTGCAGGAACATGGGCGCGCTTTCCCGCCGGGCTACCTGCACGAGAGCTGGCGCGACTTTCTCTATTGGGACAGCGAACTCGATCAAAACTGAGTCGCTGCGTCGTCGTCAACACCGACGAAGAGAGGTCCTTCGACTGCGCGCCTTCGGCGCTTCGCTCAGGACGACGGGTAAAAATATTTCGTCGTCCTGAGCGGAGCCGCCCGCAGGGTGGCGTAGTCGAAGGACCTCTTTTCGCGGCGCTAGATCCGCGTCGACAGCCAGATCGCGAGGCGCGAGCCGGTCTTGATCACCGCGGAAAGCGCCTCGTAGGCGGGTGCCTGTTCGGCGCCGGCGGCCAGCGCGGTGTCGCGATGCTCGATCTCCTCGGCGCGGAACTTCTCGACCGTCGTGCGTAGCGCCGTCTCGTCGTCGCCCAGCGCCGCCGCCTGGTGCGCGTAGTGCTCCTCGATTGTCTCCTCGACGGCGACGGTGCAGGCCATCGCGGCCTTGTCGCCCATCAGCGCGGTGGCGGCGCCCAGCGCGAAGCCCGCGACGTTCCACAGCGGCGACAGGACGGTCGGCCGCACGCGGCGCTCGACCAGCAGGCGGTCGAACACCTTGTTGTGCTCGCGCTCCTGGGCCGCCATGTGCTGGATGCGGCGGCCGGTCTCGCTGTTGGAGCGGCCGGTCCAGCGCAGCGCCGCCAGCTGGCCCTCGTAGATGCGCACGGCGCCGAACTCGCCCGCCTGGTCGACGCGGATCGTGCGCTCGACCACCTCGCGGGCGTCGGGATCGCCGGGGTTGCGGTTGTCGGCGGTCTTCATGGTCTGGCCATCCGTGAGAGGGAAGAGGCGAGGCCGGTTGCGAGGATCGCCGACAGGATCGCATTCCAGCCGGCCATCGAGATCCCCATCAGCGACCAGACAATTGCGTCGCAGCGCACCATCTTGGCGCCGAACAGGTACTTCTTCAGCTCCTCCGGCGAGAGGCCCGTCGGCACCGTGCCGGTGCAGGATTGCGGGCCCGCCCACCAGCGGTACTCGACGCCGGCATGGAAGATCCCGATCGCCGAAGTGACGGCGATGGCGGCGATGGCGATCACCATGAACGTGGTGGCGAGCCGGGGCCGGCTCGACGCGGCGAAGGCGGCGAGGCCCGCGACCATCGCCACGATGTGCGGCCAGCGCTGCCAGTGGCACATCTCACAGGGCGGGAAGCCCATCACATACTGGAAGAACAGGGCGCCGCCGATCATGACGCCGCTGCCGAGCAGCGCGATGAGGCCGAGCTGGCTGGGGAGAGGAAGGCGCTGCGTGGCAGCCATGGAACGATCCTAGAAGAGGAACCGGACGACGACGAAGCCGCCGATCAGGGCGAACAGGAAGATCCAGGTGAGCAGGGTGAGGCGCTTCTCGATGAAGGCCCGGATCGGCTCGCCGAACTTCCACAGCAAGGCTGCCACGAGGAAGAAGCGCAGGCCACGCGTCAAGATGGACGCCCACACGAACGTGAACAGGTCGAAATGCGCGGCGCCTGAAGCAATCGTCACCAGCTTGTAGGGGATCGGCGTCAGGCCCTTGATCAGGATGATCCAGGTCCCGTACTGCTCGAAACCGGCGCGGAAGGCGGCGAGGCCGGCCTGCAGCCCGTAGGTCTTCACCACCCAGGCGCCGAGCGTCTCGAAGAAGAAGTAGCCGATGGCATAGCCGAACATGCCGCCCAGCACCGAGCAGACGGTGCAGACCAGGGCGATCTTGAACGCCTTGTCGCGGTTGGCCAGCACCATCGGCACCAGCATCACGTCCGGCGGGATGGGGAAGAACGAGCTCTCCATGAAGGAGACCACGCCCATGGCGGGGATGGCGTTCTTGTGTTGGGCGAGGCGGATCACCCAGTCGTAGAGTCGGCGGATCATGCGACCGCTCTTAGCGTGTCGCTACGGGCGAAGCGAGGGACCTTTCACGAGGCACCCTCTCGGTGGTCACCGGGCACCCGTCCCCAAGCCGGATGGCATATGAATTCGAGCCGGTCGGCATCGGCCGCTTATAGCCACGGCATGAATTTCGTACGTGCCGGTCCACGCTTGCTTTGAAACGGTGCCGCAGGGGAAACCTGTCATCATCGCCTGCGTTGCCTCACACGCCACAATTCCAGAAGCTCAAGGCGTGATCTTTCCGGCATGGCGCCAATCACGCACGAAGGAGGCTTTCATGGACGGTAGCGGCGCCCGATTTGCAGACAACGCCATGGAATCCGGGGTGGTCGCGGCCGGCGTCTATGCCCATGGTCGTCGCGTTTCAGACATTGCCATTGACGAAGCCGGCCGCTGGGCGAAGCAGGATGGTCATGTCGTCTGGATCGGATTGTTCGAACCGAGCCCGGAGCTGTTGCGACGCGTGCAAGTCCAGTTCGATCTGCACCCCCTCGCCATTGAGGATGCCGGAAAGCCCCATCAACGGCCCAAGCTGGAGCAGTATGGCGACGCGCTATTCGTCGTGGCCAGAACGGCACAGGTCGTGGACGGTGCCATCGCCTTCGGAGAAACCCATATCTTCGTCGGGCGCGGCTACGTCGTTTCCGTTCGTCATGGCGCTTCGACGTCGTACGCCGCCGTCCGGCAACGGTCCGAGGCCTGTCCCACCGTCCTCGCCCGCGGGGAGGACTACATCCTTTATGCCATCCTGGATTTTATCGTCGACAACTACCTGCCTGTCGTCGAGACCGTTCAGGTGGAGGTCGATGGACTTGAGGACGGAGTGCTTCGCCGAACTCTCAATACGCCCGAGATCGATCGGCTCTATTTGCTCCGTCGCGAGTTGCTGCACCTCAGAAAGGCGGTCGCGCCTCTCGTCGAGGTTTGCCAGAGACTCGAGCATGCCGAGGTGTTGCCCATCGACGCTCAGATGCAGCCGCTGTTTCGCGATGTCAGCGACCATATCCGGCGCGTTCAGGAAGACATCGACTCTCTTCGGGAGGTGCTGGCCTTCGCTTTTGAGGCGAGTCTGATGGCGGGACAGGCGCAACAGAATGCCATTGTCCGCCAGTTGGCGGCCTGGGCGGCCATCCTGGCCGTGCCGACCGCAGTCGCCGGGATTTACGGGATGAATTTCGAGCACATGCCCGAACTCAAATGGACCTATGGCTACTATGCCGTCGTCGGCAGCATCGTGTCGCTCTGCGCCTTGTTATACGTACGCTTCCGTCGAAATGGTTGGCTGTGAGGCTCGAACGCGCGACGCGGCAGTCATCGAGGCTGGGCTTTGATCGAACGATTCGCAGGCCTTTCCATTTTCCGCCTCGAGCGTCTGGGGTGGTGCCTCAGGGCGAGTCTGGCAATGCCGAACGCGAGGAACCAGGCAAACGCCAAAGTTCGCAAGCATGGCGCTTCTTCCGGCAGCAGGCTGCCGGCCACAAGCAGGCCTACGAAGCCGGTCACACCCATCGACGTCACTAAGCGGGCCGATATACGTGCTTGCAACAATGTCATGAGGCAATGCTTGGCCATTGCCCCATATGATTTCCATGTGCTCCCGCCGCGCTTTACATAAAGGGGATATAGATGTCTTGGCCCGCTGCGCTGGCGCGCCACATTCGAGCCAGGCTGGGCCCAGGTTGTTACACGGACCACGTGCAGAGTGCCGTCGATGCCGAGCATCCGATTGGGATCGGTCCGCTCATTGACGTTCAGGTTGTCATGAACACACTTTTCTCGCGATCGGGGTGAACAGGTAGCAACCTCTCAACCACGGCTTCTGTTGTCGCTGCATGAACATTGTGGATCCCGCGCTGAAACAACTCAGCGAAGACGAGCAGGCGGCCGCGGCGCGGCTGCGACGGCTGACGGCGCTCCACGCCGATCCGACCATCCTTGCCTCCGCTCGATTTCTCCAGCGCGAGGCTGCAACAGCGCTCGCGGACTACAAGAAGCTTGCCGCAGACGAGCGCATGACTCGACACTAGTCGTGCACCAGCGGGTGCCTGTCTGGGCCGCAGCGACATGGCGCCGAGGCGCACTCATCCGCCGAATTCTCCGGACGTACTAAGGGACGACGCCGTGCCCACCGGCTAACGCCGCCGGTGCCGTCTCCGCCGACTCGAGCTGATCGAAGGCCAGGAGCAGGTTGCCGACCCGATTGGCCGATGAAAGGCATTCGGCGAGACGCGGGAAGTTGTCGATCAGCCAGTTGAAGGCCCCCTGGACGGCGACGAAGGCCGCCGCCGCCTGGGTCACGTCTCCGAGCAGCATCGTGCCCTTCACATAGTGGGGGACGCACAGGATCAGGCCGACCAGCGGCGCCAGCAGGGTGTTGCCATGGGAGATGTAGGTGGTGCGCATGTACTGCCAGGCCAGCTGATGCCATTCGCGCAGCACGTCGTTCAATGCCGAGCCGACATCCGACGCCGCTCCCTGGACATCGCTCGGAGACATGCGCCCGGTCGCTCGTTCGCGCAGGTGGGCCACGGCATATTTCAGTTCCGCCTCGGCCTGGTTCTTGGATTCGATGACCCCGATCATGTGGCGGCCGATGATCATCAGCGTGCCCGTGGT
>JAESFK010000357.1_pt1 | contig 26366 bp, 25 predicted proteins | sample 9269391 | NCBI WGS metagenome assembly JAESFK01 (sample SAMN14506231, study PRJNA617097) | algae metagenome | isolation source: Drouetiella hepatica UHER 2000/2452 and co-occurring heterotrophs from... | place: Slovakia: Slovak Paradise National Park, Hrabusice, Kosice Region | collected 2000-01-01
GCGAAGTTCTTCGAGCGGATCGGCTACCGCGTGGGATGATTCCGAGCTGGCGCCTGTTTGCCTGATCAGAGTGTGATAGAATTCCCGAATGCAACCGGGTCTCCTCGCCTACTACCGAACCAACGGCAAAGCGACGGATCCAGGCAGGCATGCACACCTCTATGCCGGTCTGCCATTGGAGGTTTCACCGCTCGTCAGAAGCGTCCAAGGGCTCATCGTCGACAAAGACTTCGTCGGCCTCTACGGCCTGGCGCTCGCAGACCGTGACCGCCTTGGTGAAGTCGACGACCGCTACCTCTCGGATATCCTCGAACGGCTTCTCGCAAAGGATGGACGATCGCTGCTGCAGGCGCGCGAACCTGCCGCCCGGTTCGTCGGGAGTTGCCGCGACTACGCACTGCTCCTGTGCTCGATGCTCCGCCATCTCGGGATACCGGCGCGGATACGCTTCGGCTTTGCAACCTACTTCTCGAAGAACCCGGACTCATATAGCGACCACTGCGTCTGCGAATACTGGGATGAAAGCCAAAGGCGCTGGCTGCTCGTCGATGCCAACGTCGATCCAGTCGTCAAATCGAAGGTCGGCGTTACGGCAAACGAACTCGACCTGAGCCGCGACGAATTTCTCGTCGCCTCGGACGCCTGGCAACATGTGCGCAATGGCCAGGCAGATCCCGATCGCTTTGGCGTCCCGAGCATCGGCATCCGGGGTCTCTGGTTCATCCGCGGCAGCCTCCTGCGGGATCTCGCCGCTCTCAACAAGGTCGAGGTGCTTCCGTGGGACTATTGGGGCCTCGCCGATCGGACGCCCATCGACGCACTGCCGCGTGAAGAAATGCCGTTCCTCGACGATCTGGCCGCGACACTCGCGAACTCGGATGAACTGATGGAAATCCAGACGACGTATGGCCGTGCCGGATTGATCGTGCCCGCCACGATTCGGAGCTATTCGCCCCTCCACGGCGAGACCGAGATCGAAGTGCGTTATTAACCCTGATGTCTCAGGATCAGGGCGGGCGCGCTCATGCAGCGGCCGCTCACAACCGTCAAACGCAACCTGCAAAGCATATCCGGATATTTCAAAACGAAGGTTCGTCTCCATGAAGGCCATACAGACCGCCGATCTCAGCTCCATCGACAACTATGCCCTGGTCGACCTGCCTACGCCCCAGCCAGGCGAGGGCGAAGTCCGTATCAAGGTCGCTGCCTGCGGGGTCGGTTTCGTCGACGCCCTGGTTGCGCTCGGCCGCTACCAGGTCAAGCCGTCCTTGCCTCACGTGCCCGGTTCCGAGATCGGGGGCTTGGTGGATGCGCTGGGACCAGGGGTCACGGGATTCGCAATGGGAGAGCGTGTCCTGGCGCAGGCGCGCGGCGGCTTTACAGAGTACGCGATCGCATCCCAACGGGCCGTCAGCCGCATTCCCGACCGGATGACCATGAACCAGGCCGCCAGCTTTCGTGTCAACTACGGCACGGCCCTGCACGGCCTTCGCGATCGCGCTGCACTGAAAGCCGGGGAGACCCTGGTGGTGATCGGCGCTGCCGGTGGAGTTGGATTGGCTGCCGTCCAGGTCGGTCGGTTGCTCGGCGCGAACGTCATCGGTGTCGCCTCGACCGAACAGAAGCGCGCCGTCGTTGAAGAGGCAGGTGCGGCAGTCACCCTCGACCGGGCCGTTGAAGGATGGCGGGACCGGCTGAAAGCGGTGGCCCCCAGCGGCATCGACGTCGTCTTCGATCCGGTCAGCGGACCCTTGCTGCAGCCTGCGTTCCGGTCGCTTGGATGGGGCGGGCGCTACCTCATTGTGGGATTTGCTGGCGGCGACATTCCCGCCTTGCCGGTGAATTTGCCACTCCTCAAAGGAGCAGCCCTCGTCGGCGTAGACTATCGTCAGTTCGGCGCCGTGTTCGAGGCCGACGCTGCCGCCAGCGACCTCAAGGAGCTTCTCGCCTGGGTCGCGAAGGGCGAACTCGACGTGCCGGTCGGCAGAACCTTCCCGTTCGGCGAATACCGCGAAGCGCTTGAGTATGCGCTGTCCGGTGACGGAACGGGCAAGACCATCCTGGTGGTCGATCCGAGCATAGGCTAGCGCCGCCGCTACAAACGCGGTGGGCCAGGAACTTCCTCTGAATCTCGGATTGGCGTCCTAGGTCGCCCTCTCGTGCTTCTTGATGGCCGGCATCACCCCGGTCGGGTCGACCAGCTTGCCGTGCGCCAGCATGTTGTGGGCATGGGCCAGGTGGTGGAGTGCGAAGGAGGTCTGCATGGCACCGACGCGGCCCTGTGCGTCCTGCGCCGCGTTGATGGCCTGTTTCACCAGCTTCAGCGCGAATAGCGGCTTCTGGGCGATCCGCTCGGCCATCGCCAGGCCGAAGGACTCGAGTTCGGCGCGTGGCACGACATGGTTCACCATGCCCAGGCGATGCGCCTCGGCCGCCTTGATCCAGTCGGCGGTGAACAGGAATTCCTTCGCCTTGCGAATGCCCATCTCCCAGGGATGGGCGAAGAACTCGGCACCGCCCACACCCATCGCCACCGAATGGTCGAGGAATTCGGCGTCCTCCGAACAGACGATGAGATCGCACGGCCACATCAGCATCAGCCCGCCGATCATCACCTTGCCATGGACCAGCGCCAGCGTCGGCTTGGGAATGTTTCGCCAGCGCTCGCAGAAGCCGAGATAGATCTCCTGCTCGCGCGCGTACTGGGCCTCGGCGCCGGGCTTGCCGAAGCCGCCCCAGGTGCCGACCGTGTCGTGCCTCGACATGTTGCCGTGCCCGTCGACCTCGCGCAGGTCATGCCCCGAGGAGAAGTGCGGTCCGTTGGCCGACAGCACGATCACCTTCACCGTGTCGTCGTGAGCGGCGCGGTCGAAGGCCTCGTTCAGCGCGTAGAGGAACGCCGTGTCCTGCGCGTTGCGTGTGTCGGGCCGGTTGAGGACGATGCGGGCGATTCCGCCCGGCAGGGTCTCGTAGAGGATCGGCGACGTCGTCATGGCGGGCTCCCGGATGTTTCCGGGAGCCTACCGTACGAAACGTTTCTCGTCGCTCAGCCGCGGGCCGGCTGGGTCGTCGGACGGGCCGCCGCCTCGACGACCATGTTCTTCATGGCCTTCTGCAGCTTGTCGAAGGCGCGGACCTCGATCTGGCGCACCCTCTCGCGACTGATGCCGTACTTGGACGACAGGTCCTCGAGAGTCTTCGGTTCGTCGACCAGACGGCGCTCGACGATGATGTGGCGCTCGCGGTCGGTGAGCTGCTTCAGGGCCGCGGCCAGCATGCCCTTGCGCTGGCCCAGCTCCTGGCTCTCGCCCAGCCGGGCTTCCTGGTTGGGTGCATCGTCGACCAGCCAGTCCTGCCACTCCATGTCGCCCTCGGCCTTCACCGGGGCGTTGAGCGACGAATCGGGTGCGGCGAGGCGGCGGTTCATGTTCACCACCTCCTCCTCCGGCACGCCGAGGCGGGTGGCGATCTTGGTCACCTGCTCGGGCGTCAGATCGCCCTCCTCGATCGCCTGCATCTGGCCCTTGAGCTTGCGCAGGTTGAAGAACAGCTTCTTCTGCGCCGCCGTGGTGCCCATCTTCACGAGCGACCAGCTGTGCAGGATGTATTCCTGGATCGAGGCGCGGATCCACCACATCGCATAGGTGGCCAGACGGAAGCCGCGGTCCGGATCGAACCGCTTCACCGCCTGCATCATGCCGACATTGCCTTCGGAGATCAGCTCGGCGACCGGCAGGCCGTAGCCGCGGTAACCCATGGCGATCTTGGCCACGAGGCGCAGGTGGCTGGTGACCAGGCGATGGGCGGCTTTCGAATCGCCGTGCTCGCGCCAACGCTTGGCCAGCATGAATTCTTCCTGCGGCTCCAACAGGGGAAACTTCCGGATGTCCGACAGGTAACGGCTGAGATTGCCCTCGGGCGTCAGAGACGACGGCAGGGCGGGAAGGTTTGCGGTCGCTGCACTCATGGCTACTCCCCCTTTCTTACGCGGGATCGCCGGTGAACGAGTATTTAGCACTCTCGTCCCCCGACTGCTAAATCCGACTGTAGAAGTCGGAATGCCCTCGGGTCAATATCTAATTCCTAGTAACCCCCTCAGGTATTGAGGGGGTTACTTAACGCTGTTCAGCGTTCCGACCAACTTCCGGAAATCTTCGGGCAATTCTGTGGCAAACCGCATGTTCTTCCCGGTGGTGGGGTGTTCAAATGCGAGCACAGCTGCGTGAAGAGCCTGCCGCGGGAACGCTTTCAACGCCTCCGGCACACCCCCGTTGCGGGATTTGCGGCCATAGACCGGGTCGCCGACCACCGGGCACCCGATATGGGCCATATGGACCCGGACCTGATGCGTCCGGCCCGTCCCCAGCTTGGCGCCCACGAGGCTCGCGATCGGAGCCAGTGGCGGCCCGAAGCGCTGCTCCAGCCAGTATTCGGTACGCGCCGCCTTGCCGCCACTCAGCCGGACCGCCATGCGCTTGCGGTCCACGGGATGCCGCCCCAGCGCCGCCTCGACCGTGCCCCGTTCAGGCTTGGGCGCCCCCCAGACCAGCGTCTTGTAGATCCGTTCGAGATCGTGGGCGGCGAACAGCTTCGACAGCGCATGGTGCGTCCTGTCGTTCTTGGCCGCGACCATGACCCCCGACGTGTCCTTGTCGAGCCGGTGGACGATCCCGGGCCGGCGCACGCCGCCGATGCCGGACAGGCTGTCGCCGCAATGCGCCAGCAAGGCGTTGACCAACGTCCGGTCCGGATTCCCGGGGGCCGGATGGACCACCATCCCGGCCGGCTTGTTCAGAACGAGCAGATCCGTGTCCTCGAACAGGATCTCGAGGGCCATGTCCTGGGCCTGCGGAACGGCCGGTTCGGGCTCCGGGATGTCCACGATGACCACATCGCCCGTTTTGACCTTGCGGGACGGCTCTTCTATCGTCTGCCCTCCCGCGAGCGCTACGCAGCGGCCCTCGATCAGTGCCTTCACGCGGCTTCGCGTCAGGGCAGGCAAGGCAGCAGCCAGCGCGCGGTCCAGCCGTTCGCCGGTGGCGCTCTCGTCGAAGGTCACGGTGTGGCGACCGGCGTCGCTCATGGAGTTTTCTTGGCGTCCCCTGCTCAGGCCTCTGCACCACTCTGGCTGAAGGTGCTGGTAATCGGAATGGGCCTGCTGATCGTGGTGGGCTTCGTCGTCGCGGTCGCCGAGATCGCCCGGCGCATCTCTACGCCCAACGCCGGCCGTTCGCCAGCATCGGACGCCGGCCACTTCACCGAGCGCATCGCCCTGCCTTCGGGCGCCCGAATCGTGTCGATGAACGCCGTCGGCGACCGCCTCGTGGTGCATGTCGAGACGCAGGGCGGGCCCACTTCCGCCTATGTCGTGGACCCGCGCAGCGGCGCCCTCCTGGGCACGATCGAGTTCCCGCCCGGCGCCGGCCGCTGAGCCCCAACGACATCCGTACGAGGACAGGAATGAATTTCCGAAGCGACAACGAAGTGGGCGCGCATCCCGTCGTCCTCGAGGCGGTGACGCGGGCCTTCTCCGGCGGGGGCACCGCGCCGTCCTATGGCGCCGACGAATGGACCCATCGTGTCGAGCGCCGCCTGCGGGAGATTTTCGAGAAGCCCGACCTCGTGGCGTTCCCCGTTGCGACCGGCACGGCCGCCAACTCGCTGGCGCTGTCCTGCTGCACGCCGTCCTGGGGCTCGATCTACTGCCACGCCGAAGCGCACATCGTGGTCGACGAGGCCAATGCACCGGAGTTCTTCACCTCGGGCGCCAAACTCTCCCCGCTTCCCGGGCCCGCCGGGAAAATCGACCAGAAGAAGCTGGCCGAAGCGCTGGCCCAGCCGGTCTACGGCGTCGTGCACCATCCGCAGCCGGCCGCCGTCAGCATCACCCAGGCGACGGAATGCGGCACCGTCTACGGTCCCGACGAGGTCGTCTCGATCGCCACGACGGCCCACCGCCATGGGCTCAAGCTGCACATGGACGGGGCGCGCTTCGCCAATGCCCTGGCTTTCGTCGGCTGCTCGGCCGCCGAGCTGTCCTGGATGGCAGGCGTCAACGTGCTGAGCCTCGGCGCCACCAAGAACGGTGCCCTGGCGGCCGAGGTCGTGGTGTTCTTCGATCCCGACCTCGCGCGCGAGTTCGAATTCCGCCGCAAGCGCAGCGGCCACCTCTTCTCGAAGATGCGGTTCCTGTCGGCCCAGCTCGAAGCCTACCTGACCGACGGGCTGTGGCTCGCCAACGCCACTCACGCCAACGCGATGGCACGCCGTCTGGTGGCCGGCCTGACGACGCTCAAGGGCACGCAGCTCCTCTATCCGGTCGATGCCAACGAGATTTTCGTCATTCTGCCGCCGCGCATGCATGATGCGCTGCAGGCCGCGGGAGCGCAGTATCATCCGTGGCCGTCGGACCGGCCGGGCGAGCGCGCCTACCGCCTCGTCACGGCCTTCGACACCGAACAGACGACCGTCGACCGCTTCCTGAGTATCGCCAAGAAAGCAGCGTGAGCGTGCCATGACCCATCAGCGTACCCTGACCGCCGCCCACTGGGGCGTCTACGAAGTCGAATACGACGACAAGGGCCAGGCGACGAAGCTTCATCCCTTCTCGAAGGATCCCGATCCCTCGCCGATCGGCCTGCACATGCTGTCCGACGAGGTGGCGCGCATGCGCGTCCGCCGGCCGTCCTTCCGCAAGAGCTGGCTGGAGAAGGGCCCGGGCGCCGCGACCGACAAGCGCGGACAGGAACCCTTCGTCGAAGTGCCGTGGGACGAGGCGCTGGACCTGGTCGCCGGCGAGCTGAAGCGCGTGAGGGACGCGCACTCCAACCGCGCGATCTTCGGGGGCTCCTACGGCTGGTCGAGCGCGGGCCGCTTTCATCATGCGCAGAGCCAGGTCCATCGCTTCCTCAATGCGCTCGGCGGCTATGTGCGCCACCAGGACTCCTACAGCCTCGGCGCGGCGCGCGTGCTGATGCCGCACATCGTGGCCAGCATGGAAGACCTGATGGCGATGCACACCACCTGGGAAGTGCTGGCCGAGCATTGCAAGCTGTTCGTCACCTTCGGCGGCGCGCCGCACAAGAATGCGCAGATCAGTGCCGGCGGTGCGATGGTGCATCGCCTCAAGGACGGCCTTTACGGCATGCGCGCCAAGGGCGTGCGCTTCATCAACATCACGCCGACCGCCGAGGACCTCGACACCGGCGGCGACATCGAGTGGCTGGCGATCCAGCCGAACACAGACGCCGCGATGATCCTGGCGCTCTGCCATGTGCTCTACACAGAGAAGCTCTACGACCGCGAATTCCTCGACCGCTGCACCGTCGGCTTCGACAAGTTCGCGCCGTCGCTGGCCGACAAGACACCGGAATGGGCCGAGAAGATCACCGGCATCTCCGCCCATCGCATCCGCGCGCTCGCGCGCGAGATGGCGGCGACCCGCACCACGGTGAACATCAACTGGTCGCTGCAGCGCTCGCATCACGGCGAGCAGCCCTTCTGGGCGCTGGTGTCGCTGGCCTGCATGCTGGGCCAGATCGGCCTGCCCGGCGGCGGCTTCGGCGCGAGCTACGGCCCGACCAACGGCATGGGCAGCAGCGCGCCGCTGCTTTCGGGCCCGACGCTGTCGCAGGGCACCAACCAGGTCCCCGACTTCATCCCGGTCGCGCGCTTCACTGACATGCTGCTCAACCCGGGTGGCAGGATTCCGTACAACGGACGGGAGATCACCTATCCCGACATCAAGCTGATCTACTGGGCGGGCGGCAATCCGTTCCATCATCACCAGGATCTCAACCGCCTCCGGACGGCGTGGCAGAAGCCCGAGACCATCATCTTCAACGAGCAGTTCTGGACGCCGGCCGCGAAGATGGCCGACATCGTGCTGCCGGCGACGACGGGCCTCGAGCGCAACGATATCGGCTACGCACGCCGCGAGCCCTTCCTGATCGCCATGAAGAAGGCGCGTGAGCCGATCGGCGAGGCGCGCGACGACTATTGGATCTTCTCCGAGATCACCCGCCGTCTTGGTGCGGACGATGTCTACGCCGAAGGCCGCGACGAGATGCAGTGGCTCTCCCACATGTATGAGGAGGGGCGCCAGAAGTCGGCCAAAATGGGCGTAGCCCTGCCCTCGTTCGAGGAATTCTGGGACGCCGGCATCGCCAAAGTGCCGGGCGAGAACACCGACCCGGTGATGCTCGCGAAGTTTCGTGAAGATCCGGCTGCGAATCCGCTCAAGACGCCATCGGGCAGGATCGAGATCTTCTCCGAGAAGATCGCTTCGTTCGGCTACGACGACTGCCCTGGACACGCCACCTGGATGGAGCCGATCGAATGGCTGGGCTCGAAGACCGCCGAGCGCTATCCGCTGCACATGCTGTCGGACCAGCCGACCGACAAGCTGCACAGCCAGCTCGACCACAGCCCACACGCCAAGGCGACCAAGGTGAAGGGCCGCCAGCCGGTCACCATGCACCCGGAAGACGCCGCCGCGCGCGGCATCGCCGAAGGCGATCTGCTGCGCGTCTTCAACGACCGCGGCGCATGCCTCGCGTCGGCCCAGCTGTCGGACCGCATCCGCCGCGGTGTGGTGCGCCTGTCGACCGGCGCCTGGTTCGACCCGGAGGATTCCGGCTCGAACACGCCTCTGGAGAAGCACGGCAATCCCAACGCCCTGACGCTCGACATCGGCGCCTCGAAACTCAGCCAGGGCTGCATCGCGCAGACCTGCCTGGTGGAGATCGAGCGCTTCGACGGCGTCGCTCCGGCGGTGACGGCGCACCAGCTCCCCTCCTTCACCGGACGCTGAAGTTACCAGCGGGCCTCCTTCGCCATTGACATCGCGAACGTTTAATATGCAAATGCGAGTGACTTGCAATTAACCAAGCGAGGCGAAGATGGACCAGATGATGCAGCTGCATTCTGCGGGCGACGCGTCCCGCGCGAAGCCCGAACGCGACGCCGCGAGCATCGAAAGCAGCCAGCTCATGGCCGGCCGCCGCGAACTCCTCATCCGCCACGGCACCAGCACCTACCGGCTGCGGGTGACGGCTTCCGAGAAGTTGATCCTCACGAAGTGAACCTTCCCGCCTCGCGGGATCAGGGCATGTGGGAGGCGCCGGACTCGAACAAGGTCTGACGCGCCTCTCGCGGGGACATGCCAAATCGCCGCTTGAACATGCGGCCGAACGACGACAGGTCCGAGAAGCCGCTTCGCAGGGCTATGTCGCCGATCGTCAATCCGATGCCCGCGGCGGAGTGAAGTTCGCGACGCGCGCGCTCCAGTCGCGCGGCCCAGATGGTCTCCGAGACGCCCTGGTCGTTGCGGGCAAAGAGCCGGTAAAGCGTCGCTCGCGAGCAGCCGACAGCGAGCGCAACCCGCTCCGGCGACAGGCCAGGATCGACGCAGGCGCGCTCGATCACGGCCACGGCCGACCTGTAGAGCCCCTCACCCAGCTGGTCCGGGTCCGCCGCACCGAGATGCGCGCTCTGCAGGGCCACGAGCGCCATGTCCGCCAACGCGCCCACGGCGGCAATCCTCTGGTCGGCGGTCATGTAGGGCGCCTCGCCCAACGAGGCGATCATCTGCTCGCGGATCACGGCCGTGAGACCGCGCACCGGCAAACGACGGCCCCCGAGACCGGGAAAGCCGCGCCCCACGACATCGACGACCCGACGGCGCGACAGCACGATGCCGCAGGCCCGGTGGCGCGACCGCGTCACCTGGAAGGGGCGCTCATAGTCCACCAGCCACATGTCGCCGGGCGTGAACCGGTGCTCGCCATTGTGGGACAGATCGGATGTGCCGCTGCGCAGAAGTTCGATTGCGATGTCGTCCCCGCCGTCGAACCGCGTGCGCCGGTCGGCACGCCCCGAGACGATCGTTTCGGAGGCATGCTCGATGAGCTCTGCGTCTGCCAGGACGACGCGTCGCAGGCTCGCCCGAAACGGTCGCTCGCCGCGCACGATCTCGGGACGCGTACGGCGCAACACCTGATCGCGCCAGAAGTCGATCCGCTCGCGCGCAGGCACTTCGTCCGTCGTCAGGTCGAAGAGACGGCCATACCCATGAGACACCGGATCATGCATTCACGTTACCTATTGAGACGCGCGGCATACCACGTCCTGCCCGCACTGTAATACTGCCGTCAGATGCCGGCTGACGCGGAGTGGTGAAAGCATGAACGAGACCCGCCGACAGGATAGAGCCGAAGGCAACCGTCCCGCAAAAACCGCGGTGCCAAGGCGGCATCTGCTGAATGCCGGCACTGCCCTTGGTGCGTCGTTGTTGCTGTCGCGGACCGCAGAAGCGCAGCATCAGCACCCCGCGCCGACTGCCTCTCCACCCGCCGTTTCGGCGCAGCGCTCCCCGACGCCTCCGCGCCCGCAGCACGATCACTCCGCCATGGGCCTCGACCCCGGCCCGGTCGTCGAGGCGCGCCCGCCGGCCATGGATCAGCCCCTGGTCGAGCCCGAAATACGGCGCTCAGCCAACGGCCTGCTGCAGACGACACTGTCCTGCCGCTATGCCTACAAGGACATCGGCGGCCAACGGCTCTACCTGCGCAGCTACGAGGGCGCATCCTACGGGCCCACGCTGCGCATGAAGCCCGGCGAGACGCTGAAGATCCGGCTGGCCAACGAGTTCCCGCCCAATCGCGATCCGATGCCCGCGAACATGGCGATACCCCACCAGTTCAACAACACGAACTTCCATTTCCATGGCGCGCATTGCAGCCCGAGCGGCATCGCCGACAACGTCATGCGCTCCATGGTGCCCGGCAAGAAGTACGACATCGAGATCACGCTGCCGAAGGACCACACGTGCGGTACCTACTGGTACCATCCGCACCATCACGGCGGCGCCGACGTGCAGATGGCGAGCGGCATGTCGGGCGCCATCATCGTGGAGGGCGACTTCGCAGACGTGCCGGAGATCACCGCCGCGCGGGAGCGCGTGATGCTCATGTCGCAGGTCGTGTTCGACGCCTTCGGCATGATCGAGGATTTCTCGACGCTGTTCCCCGAGACGGCGACACGCTTCCTGGCGATCAACGGCCAGCGACGGCCGACGATCGAGATGCGCCCGGGCGAAGTACAGCGCTGGCGCCTGGTCGGCTCGCAATACCAGGACGACATGTTTCTCGAGCTGGAGAAGCACGAGCTGAATGTCATCGCCTACGACGGCATCGCATTGCGCAACATGCAATCGCTCAAGACACTCCTGTTCGCACCGGGCCAGCGCGCCGACATCCTCGTGCAGGCCGGCGCGCCCGGAACCTACGAATTCCGCGCCCTGCCTTACGACCAGGGCCATCCCTCACCGGTCGGCCCCCTGGCCCGTGTCGTCGTTTCCGGCGACCCGATGCCGATGAAGTTGCCTGTGGCCCTGCCCCAGCCGCCGCTCGACGACATCAAGGACGCCGAACTCACGGGCGGCCGCACCGTCGTGCTGTCGGCGACCGGGCCGGAAGCCGACGCGGCCGGCCACTGGCGGGAGTTCGGCTTCCTGATCGACGGCAAGAGCTTCGACCCCAATCGTATCGACCAGAGGGTCAAGTTGGGCGCCGTGGAAGAATGGACGATCATCAACACCCACGAGCACGACGATCACGTCTTCCATATCCACACCAACCCTTTCCAGGTGACGCAGATCAACGGTGTGCCGCAAAAAGACCCGCTTTGGCGCGATTCGGTCATCGTGGAACGCAAGGGAGGCAGTGTCGTCTTCCGTTCCCGGTTCCTCGACTATACGGGGGTCTTTATGCTCCACTGCCACATGATGAATCACGAGGAGATGGGCATGATGCAGACCGTCGAGGTCTACAAGGACTGACGCCCGATGAACCTCAACACCATCACCGAGGTCAGGCGGCCGGCCTCCGCGGACGAGATCGGTCCGTGGCGGCCGAACTATGCCTGGCTGGCGGGAGGCACCTGGCTCTTTTCTGAGCCGCAGATCGCCACCGACACGCTGATCGACCTGGATTCCCTGGGCTGGCCATCCCTCACTCCGACGCCGGACGGGCTCGAAATCGCCGCGACCTGCCGCGTGGCCGACCTGCATGCCTTCAGGGGCCCGGCGGAATGGAAGGCGGTGCCGCTGTTCCGCAACTGCATCGATGCGTTCCTGATGTCGTTCAAGATCTGGAACGCCGCCACGATCGGCGGGAATGTCGTCATGTCCCTTCCGGCCGGCGCCATGATCTCGCTCACGGCCGCGCTCGAGGGAGTCTGCACCCTGTGGCCGCGCGATGCCCCGCCCCGGACCGTTCCCATCGTCGACTTCGTCACCGGCAATCACAGGAACGTCCTGCAGCCGGGCGAGCTGTTGCGCTCCCTCCATCTGCCGGCGACCGCGCTCACCAAGCGCCACGCAATGCGCCAGATGTCCCTCACCCGTCTCGGCCGCTCGGCGGCCCTGATCGTCGCGACGGTCAATGACGATGGACGGGATTTCCTGCTCACCGTCACGGCGGCGACGCCCCGGCCCGTGCAGCTGCGCTTCGAGCGCACGCCAACGGCCGCCGAGCTGCGCCTCGGGATCGACGAGACATTGGCCGCCGACGGGTATTTCGAGGACGTGCACGGGTCGGCCGCCTACAAGCGGCACATCACCTACCATCTCGCCGAGCAGATCCGGGCGGAACTCGCATGAGCCACTATCTGGTCAATGGCCGTCCCTACTCGGCCGACCCTGGGCCTGGGCAGTGCCTGCGCACCTTCCTGCGCGACCTGGAAGTCTTCGGTGTGAAAAAAGGCTGCGACTCTGGCGACTGCGGCGCCTGCACCGTGTGGATCGACGGCAAGCCGTTCCACTCCTGCCTCGTGCCGGCCTTCCGCGCCGAGGGGCGCAAGGTCACCACCATCGAGGGTCTCGCCCCCGAGGGCACGATGCACCCGGTCCAGAAGGCCTTTCACGACGCCCAGGCCTTCCAGTGCGGCTTCTGTGCCGCCGGCATGATCATGACGACGGCGGCCTTCGGCCCCGGGCAGAAAGACGACCTGCCCCACGCGCTGAAGGGCAATCTCTGCCGCTGCACCGGCTACCGCTCGATCGCCGACGCGCTGGACGGCAAGTCCAACATCGAGCCGGACGTCGCGGGCAAGGCCTGCGGTGCCAGCCTGCCCAATCCCTTCACCGACGCCATCCTGACCGGCAAGGCCCGCTACACGATGGACCTTGCGATGGCGGGGATGCTGCACCTCAAGGTGCTGCGCTCGCCGCACGCCCATGCCCGCATCGTCCGCATCGACAGGACGGCGGCGCTGGCGGTGCCCGGCGTGGTCGCCGTCTACACCTGGGAAGACGTGCCGCGCCGTCTCTACAGCACGGCGCTGCACGAGGACCATCTCGTCGATCCCGACGACACCTACATGCTCGACAATGTCGCGCGCTTCGCGGGACAGCGCATCGCGGCCGTGGTTGCCGAGAGCGAGGGCGCGGCCGAGGCCGGCTGCCGGGCGCTCGACGTCGAGTACGCGCTGTTGCCGGCGGTCTTCGACCCGGTCCAGGCCATGCAGCCGGGCGCTCCCCTGCTCCATGCCAAGGACGTCCTCACCAGCGACGGCAATGTCTACTGCGACCTCCAGGGAGAGATCGGCGACGTTGCCAAGGGGTTCGAGCAGGCCGACGTCATCCACGAGCAGACCTACTCGACATCGCGCGTCCAGCACGTCCATCTCGAGACCCACGGCTCGATCGCCTGGCAGGGCGACGACCGGCGCTGGCACGTTCGCACCAGCTCACAGGGGCCGTTCGCGACTCAGAAGAAGCTCTGCTACCTGATGGGGCTCAAGGCCCGCGACCTGCATGTCTTCACCGAGCGGGTGGGCGGCGGCTTCGGCGGCAAGCAGGAGATGGTCTCGGAAGACCTCGTCCTGTTCGCCACCATGAAGCTCGGCCGTCCCGTCAAATGGGAATGGACGCGCGAGGACGAGTTCGTCGGCGCCACCACACGGCACCAGATGACGACCCATGTCAGGATCGGCGCCCGAAAGGACGGCACGCTGACCGCCATGGACGTGCGCGTCGTGTCCAACACCGGCGCCTACGGCAATCATGGCAGCGAGACGCTGGCGGCCGCCATGGGCAGCCCGATCGCCGCCTATCGCTGCGACAACAAGAAGGGCGCCGGCTTCGCCGTCTATACCAACATGGTGCCGGGCGGCGGCTTCCGCGGCTACGGCGCCTCGCAGACCACCTTCGCGATCGAATGCGCCATCGATGAGCTGGCCCGCCTCCTCGACATCGACCCCATCGAGATGCGGCGCAGGAACGTCGTGCGGCCGGGCGACAACATCGAATCGATCTGGAAGGAACCCAGCGACGCGAGCTTCGGCAGCTATGGCATCACCGAATGCCTCGACATCGTCGAGCGCGAGCTGGCCCGCGGCAACGGTGTCGCAAAGCCCGCCGGCGAGGACTGGGCCGAGGGAACGGGCGTGGCGCTGGCGATGCTCGAATGCGGCCCGCCAACCGAGCACCGGTCCGGCGCGGAGATGAAGCTCCTCGCCGACGGCACCTATCACCTGGCTGTCGGCTCCTCCGAGATGGGCAACGGCATCACCACCGCCCACAAGCAGATCGCCGCGGCGGTCCTGGGCGTGCGCGCCGGCGACGTCGCCATCGTCAATGCCGATACCGACCGCACGCCCTACGACACCGGCACCTTCGCCAGCACCGGCACGGTCGTCGCGGGCAAGGCCGTGCACCTCACCGCCCAGGCGATGGGCCAGGACATCCTCGACTTCGCCGGCCGCCACACCGGCACCGCCGGGCAACGGTGCCGGCTGGACGGCGACACGGTCGTCTGCGGCGACCGGCGGATCCCGCTCAGCGAGCTGCATGCCGCCGGTGCCGCGGTCGACCATCGCTTCACGGTCAGTCGAAAGGCCTATCTCTCGCCGCGCACCATCGCCTGCAACGCGCAGGGCGTACGGCTCGCGGTCCATCGCGTCACCGGCGAGATCCGCATCCTGCACAGCGTGCATGCCGCCGACATCGGACGGCCGATCAATCCCATGCAGTGCCGCGGCCAGCTCGATGGCGCCGTCGCCATGGGCTACGGCTGGGCGCTGACCGAGAACATGGTCCACGACGAGGGACACATGGTGAACGCGCAGTTGCGCAACTACCGCATCCCGACCTACGCCGACACGCCGCATACCGACATCTTCTTCGCCGACACGATCGATTCGATCGGCCCGCTCGGCGCCAAGTCCCAGGGCGAGTGCGGCATCAATCCGGTCGCACCGGCCGTCGCCAATGCCCTGGCCGATGCCACCGGCGTGCGCTTCGCGCATCTGCCGTTCACGCCCGACCGCATCTTCGCCAGGCTCCCGAGGCCGTGAAGCCCACCGCACCAGCCCGCAGCGTCAGCATCGTGACGCAGACCCGCGTGCGCCCGGAGCACAACGAGGACTTCGCCCGCTGGCAGGGCGAGACCAGCAGCACCATCAGCCAGTTTCCCGGCTTTCTCGAGCAGCAGCTCCTGCCGCCAAATCCCCCGCTTCAGGTCGACTGGGTCATCCTGCAGCGTTTCGCCAGCCTCGCCGATGCCCAGCGCTGGCTGGGGTCGACTGAGCGTCAGAAGCGCATCGCGGGTGCCGCGCCGATGCTGGTCGGCCAGGACGACGTGCACATCGTCCAGGACGAGGCCGACGGCATCCGTCCGGCCCCCGTGTCCACCATCATTTCCACCCGGGTCAAGCCCGGCAAGGAAACGGAGTACCACGCCTGGGTACGCCGGATCGCGGCCGAGCAATCCAAGGCGCCGGGGCTCCAGGGTTATCGCTTCGAGCCGCCGGTGCCGGGTGTGCAGCAGCATTTCATCGCCATCCTGCGCTTCGATACCGAGGCCAACCTGCGAGCCTGGCTCGACTCGCCCGTCCGCCAGGCCCTCCTCAGGGAAGCGGAGCCGCTCACCGAGGAATCTCACGCGCGCATCGCGAGTTCCGGCTTCGAACAGTGGTTCCGCGACGCCTCCCCCGCCGATGGACCGCTGCCGGTGTGGAAAATGGACATGCTCGTCCTGCTGATGCTCTATCCGATCGTGATGGTGTTCGGGTACCTGGTGGGCACCCCCCTGCTCGACCGGGAGCTTCATCTGCCCTTCGCCGTCTCTCTCTTTCTCGGCAACATCGTCAGCGTCTTCCTGACAGGCTTTCTCGTGCCATGGATCGCCGGTCGCTTCGGTTGGTGGCTGCGCCCCGCGCCGGGCCGGGAAGTCCGCATCAACCTGCTGGGCGCTGCCTTCATCTCGGCGGTTTACGTGGCGATGGTTTTCGTGTTCCTGCGACTGTTCTGAGATCAGGTTGCACCGGCCGACGGCACGGTGGCAGAGTCGAGCAACATCGGCCCGGGAGCGGTCATGACGTTACTGCACGGGGCGAAACGGCTCCTTGGGAGAATGGCGGCAGCCGCCACCACGGCGCGGGCCGATCGGGAGGCCGCTCCCTGCACCGAGGTCGAGCTCCTGACACCCACGAAGCCGTTGCAGATGACGCGGCTGGACGCCGCTTTCGCCCCGCTGCTCGGCTCGATGCCGCTGTCCTGCCTCGACACCCCCTCGATGATGTCCCTTCCGGAGAAGCAGTTCCTCTTCGGACTGGCCAGCCGCCATTACACCGGCAGGGGACTCATCGTGGATGCCGGGATCTTCCTCGGAGGATCGACGCGCTGCTTCGGCGAAGGCGTTCGCTCGAACCCCAAGCGGCAAGAAATCATGCGGAACTGGCCGCGGCCGATCGTTTCGTACGAGAGAGCGATCGTGAACCCCAACATGCCTCTCTTCTTCAAGAAGCATGGCCTCACCCTTTCCGCCGCGCCGGGAGAGTCGTTCGAATCCGAATTGCGCCGCAACATCGACCCCGTGAAAGACCTCGTCGATCTCCGCATTGGCGATTTCATGGACGCCGCCGAACTCGACAGTCCGGTGGAAATCCTGTTCCTCGACATTCTCAAGGTGCCCGCCCTCAGCCTTCGCGCCTTTCAGCGGTTCTATTCGAGACTGATCCCCGGGCGTTCCGTGGTGGTGCATCAGGATTACTTCTTCGAGGAGCTGCCCTGGATAAAGACCCATCAGGAAGCCCTGGGGGACTATTTCGACTTCGTCGGCGAAATCGGCTCCAGCGCGATTTTCCTGTGCCGAAAGGAAATCCCCCGGTCCGTCCTCGACGGTCTCGAAAATGACCTGCCGCCTGCCGAACAGCTCCGCCTTGCCAGCATTGCCCTGCACCGGTCCGCCGATCCTGCCCGCCGCTTTTTCATGGCGCTCTCGAAGATGCGCCTGATCCGAAAGCTCGAGGGCCAGGTGGCGGCGCGAGCCTATCTCGAGTTGGTCAGGACCGAGTTCCCCGAGCAGGTCGCGCAAACCGACAACATGCGCCTGAGCTCGGCCCTTCGGCGGGCCGAGGAGCATCTCGTCGAGAGACCGCGGAAGGCGCGCACTGATGGAGTGCGCACGCCCCGCCGGCGCGTGCTGTCCCTCTAGCAGGATGGGTTCGATGAACAAGCGTCTCTCTGCCGACGACATCTCGCAGTACCGTCGCGACGGTTTCCATTTTCCGATCCGCATCCTGTCCCCCGGCGAGGCGCGTGCCTGCCGCGACCGTCTGGAGGCGCACGAACGCGCCACCGGCGGCCCGATCGCGGGAGACATGCGCCATAAGGTGCATCTGCTCTTCACCTGGGCCAACGCGCTCGCCCGGCATCCCGCCATCCTCGACGCGGTGGAGGACATCATCGGGCCGGACATCCTGTGCTGGAGCAGCACCTTCTTCATCAAGGAGGCGCGCTCGCCTTCCTTCGTGTCGTGGCACCAGGATGCGACCTACTGGGGCCTCAGCACCGACGAGGTCGTCACCGCCTGGGTGGCCTTCGCCGATGCGCCCGTCGAGAGCGGCGCGATGCGGTTCTGGCCGGGCAGCCACCTCAGGAACCAGCTCGAGCATCGCGACACGTTCGACGAGAACAACCTCCTGAGCCGCGGCCAGGAGATCGCGGTCGACGTTCCCGACGGCGCCGGGGTCGAGGTTCCGCTGAAGGCCGGCGAGATGTCGCTGCACCATGTGCTGCTGGCCCACGCGTCGGGGCCGAACACGACGGACGACCGCCGCATCGGGCTGGCCCTGCGCTACATTCCCCCTCATGTGCGACAGCTCAAGGTCCGCGATTCGGCGACCCTGGTGCGCGGTCGCGATCCTTGCGGAAACTTCGATCCCGAGCCGGCGCCCAAGGCCGATCTCGATCCCGCGGCGCTCGCCACCCATCGCGAGGCCGTCGAGCGGTCGGCCAAGGCCCTCTACTCCGGCACCGACCGCACCACCTTCCGCGCGTAGTGCAACCCGTCGTCCCGAGCGGAGCGCAGCGAAGTCGAGGGACCTCTCTTCCGACGCACGGTGTGTCGAACTGGAAGAGAGGTCCTTCGACTACGTGCCGTGGGCACTTCGCTCAGGACGACGGGATTCAAGTTGGGCTGGTCAGTGACGCCAGCTCGAATCGACCTTGTCGAGCTTGCGAACCAGCGCCGCGAATTCGACGTCGCCGATCCCGACGGCGGACTCCCTCTCCGAGAAGCGGTCCATGTCGGCCCCGGACTTGGCCGCCAGATTGTCGCCCAGGACGTTGAGCGCCCCCGCCGCGGCCGCGCCGAGCTGGATCTGGCAGGCCCGCTCCAGTCGGTAGAGCCGCAGGAAGGCCTCGGGCACCGATCGGCCGGTGGTCAGCAGGCCGTGGTTGCGCAGCATCATCGCCTGGTTGTTGCCGAGGTTGGCCAGCAGGCGCCCGCGCTCGTCGAGATCGAGGCTCGGCCCCTCATAGTCGTGATACGACAGCTTGCCGTGGAATGCCGTGGCGACCATCGACACCGGCAGCAGCCCGTCCTTCAACGCGCAGACCGCCATGCCGGCGCGCGTATGCGTGTGCATCACGACCTTGTGGCGCTCGGCATGGGCCATGTGAACCGCCGAATGGATGACGAAGCCGGCATAGTTCACCGGATGCGGGCTCGGCTCGACGATCTTCCCGTCGAGGTCGATCTTGACCAGGTTCGAGGCGGTCACCTCGTCGTAGTTCAGCCCGTAGGGATTGATCAGAAAGTGCGGCGCCTCGCCCGGCACGCGCGCCGTGAGATGGCCGTAGATCAGCTCGGTCCAGCCGAAATGATCGACCAGCCGGTAGGCGGCGGCGAGTTGGCGGCGCAGCACCCATTCGCCGTCAGCCGGCGGCAGCGCGTGCACGTCGATGCCGGTGAGCGGCAGTTCGGAAGCGATCGGCATGTCCATGGCGGTCCTCCTGCGGCGGCGGCGAAGCTTAGGCCCGCGCGCTATGCTCGGGCAACATGGGAGGACACGCCAGAATGACCGCGAAGCAGCGCCTCGACACGACACGGTTGCAGAAGATCGCCCAGGCCTATTGGGAGAGCGCCGCCCTGATGGCCGCGGTCGAGCTGGAGATCTTCACCGCCATCGCCCATGGACACGACACGATTCCCGCCGTCGCCAGGGCCGCCGGCCTCTCGGAGCGCAACGCCGAGCGCCTGCTGACGGTGCTGGCCGCCATGACCCTGCTGTCGCGCGACGGCGAGCGCTTCACCAACGCGCCCGACGTCCAGCGCTTCCTGGTGAAGGACGGCGAGCGCTATGCGGGTCCGTGGATCCTGTTCACCAAGCCGCGCTGGACGGCGTTCGGCGAGCTCTCCGAGCGGCTGCGCGACAGCCAGGAGAACCGGCTGGGCGCTTATGTGGACTTCACGGTGGAGGACGCACGGCGCTATCACGCCGCGACCTACTCGATCGGCATGGGCGCCGCCCGCCTGTTCAGCCGCAGCGTCGACCTCTCGGGCCGCAAGCTGATGCTCGACCTCGGCGGCGGCTCCGGCGCTTACAGTATCGTCGCCACCAAGACGTTTCCCGGCCTGGAGGCGATCGTGCTCGACCTGCCGCCGGTCACGGTGGTGGCCGACGAATACATCGCGGCCAACGGCGCCACCGGGCGCGTCCGGACCCTGCCCGGCGACTTCACCGAGACCCCTTTCCCGCAGGGCGTCGATGTCGTCGTCATGGCGAGCAACCTGCCGCAATACGAGCCCGCCCTGATCCGCCGGGTGGTCGCCAAGGCCTTCGCCGCCCTCGTCCCGGGCGGCGAGATGCACCTGATCGGCGAGACCCTGCACGACGACCGCAACGGCCCGCTGTCGGCTGCACTGTGGGGCCTGAACGAGGCCATCCAGAACAGCACCGGCCTCGCCCACACCGAATCGGAGGTGAAGGGATATCTGCAGGAGGCGGGCTTCGCAGGCGTGGCCGTCCACCCCTTCGTCCCGGGCGTCCTGTCGCGGATCGCCGGCCGCAAACCCGGCTGAACGAGCGGGGTTGCGTCGGCGCGGCCATTCGACTATCAGTCCGCCTCTGGCCCTATGCTCCCTTCGTCTAGAGGCCTAGGACGTGGCCCTCTCAAGGCTAAAACACGGGTTCGAATCCCGTAGGGAGCGCCAGCGCTGGACCTATCACTCTGATTTTCCTTTCTTTTTTGACCACTTCCCCAAACTCACGGAAGCGGTTTGGGTAACCCTGTTCGCCTTGTGTCCCTCGAGTAGGGTCACGGCGTCTTGCGCAAGGCCGGCCTGGTCAGCTTCGTCGCAGTACTTCTGAGCTTCCGACATTGTCGTGTGACCGAGCACCGCCATGATCATCTTGGCGGTTGCACCTGCCTCGGCGAGCATCTTGCCTGCGGCCTTTCGCAGGCCATGGGGCTTGGCATCGAGGGGCAAGCCGGCCTCGGTGATCGCCTCACGCATCCATTGGCTGAATCCGTCCACCGTGAACGGTTTTCCGAATGCCGTGGTGATGATGACGATGTGCTGCATGTCGTAAGCGTTGAGCGCTGCAATGGTGTCGCGATGCAGCGGGATCAGCAGCTCCGCGCCAGTCTTCTGTTGCTTCACCCGGATACGGCCATCCGCGCTGATATGAGTCCGCGCCATGCGCACGACGTCTGATCGACGCTGCCCGAGGTTCAGAAACAACTGAAAGGCCGTCCGCTGCTTGGTGCCGAGTGGCCACCGGGCCTTGAACTGTTCGATCTCGGGCGGCGTCCAGGCTCGAATTTTTCCAATCTTCGGGCGCTTGATGCCGATCGACGGATCACTCTTCAGCCAACCGATGTCGATGGCGTGCCTGATCAGGATCCGGAGCTTCTTCAGCGTGTCGAGCGCGGAGCCAGGTCGATCGGCGAAGGGCTGCAGGATCCCGACGACGATGCGCTCGCGATTAAGCCCGGCCACGCTTCGATGGCCATGATCCTCGCGGATCGTCTCTATCCGGTGTTCGTACTGCTGCTTGCTCGTCGCTCGCAACGAGAGGTATTCCGAGCTCTTCCTGTAGGAGGCGACCAGAGCCGCGATCGAGCCCGGTGCCGCGCGCGTCGCGCCGTTGGCCGGGGGCACTGGCTGGCCGGTCAAGGCTGCATTGTAAGCCTCGGTAAAGGCAACGCTGGTGGGGTCATCAGGCAACCGGATGCGCGGCCCCTTCCCCTTCCTGAAAGACAAGTAGGTCTTGCCCTTCACGTAATTGCGCTCGACGTACAGCGGCAGCCTACGCGCCATCGACGTCGCTCCATGTTGCGTCGTCGGCAGACCGCGGCGCGTCCGCGCGCTCCTCGATCGGCATATTGCGCTCGCCGAATAGAAGCGTGGCGCCGTGCCGGTCGAGCCGCACGCCAGCAATGCTTTCCTTGCTCACGCCGGCGGCGATCGCCGCCTTGATAAGGCGGGTAATGTCGGCTTGCGTGCAGGGCGTCGACCGGCGCGCCATTGGGCTAAACGATGGCGACCGAGGAGCGACGCACCATGGCGTCGCGGTCGAGTGGCACGTCCAGAAAATCGGCAATCCGGTCAACGGCCGCCCGGCATCGCTCCGCCCCGCCGGTAAGGTCGGCATGCTGAATGTCGAGGATCGTCGCGCCGGATTTTTCCAGGGCGGCCCGAGCAGCCGGGCGCCATGTCGTGAAATAGTTGGCGATGATGTCGCAGAACAGGCCGATGGGCGGCATGCCCAGATAGACCGCCAATGACCGGGCTCTCTCCTGCTCGTCCCGGTCGAGCCAGATCGCGCGATGCGGCCCGAACGGGATCGACGGCACCAGGTGCGGGTTCACGAGCTTGACAGCTTTTCCACCGCAACCGGCGATCCATGCGGGGTCGTAACCATCGCCCAGCGCCAGCATTTCCGGCGGTAGCTGTGCAAGAGCCTGGTCGATGTCCATACCGTAGGGAGCGAACATGCCCCTCATGAAGAGCTCGACCTTGTGTGCGGTCTGCGGCAGCTCGTACGTCGGCGGATGGGCGCCGCCAGCGATGGGAATGCCGCCGGCCTCTAGCATTGCCATCGTCGTTGCCATTCCACACCGCATGAAGCCCGAGACGATAACGACGGGTGCCCGTTCCATGGTCATACGCGCCACACTTTCTGCGCGACGATAGTAGACTCGCGCTCAATGAATTCGACACCGGGACCAAAAAGCGTGTCCTGGTCCCAGACCAGGCCGAACGTGTCGCCCTGGTTCGGCTGGTGGTAGAGCACGACGTCGCCCCGGCTCAGCGTCGAGCGATCGACGACGGCGCCCGGGCCCAAGGCGTCACTGATCTGGAAAGCCCGCTCCAGGCTGTCGCCGTTCGCCCGCAACATCGCGAGACAATCGGCCATGTTGCGCCACGTCACCTGCACCGGCCGGTGGCCCGTCATCGCCTCGACGGCGCCGATCCAGAACGTCGCGCAGTCGTTCTCTCCGACTTCGAACGGCTTGCGGCTCTTGCTCTGCACGTAGCGAATCAGCCGGGGCTGCCAGTCCGGCAGCCTGATCAGAGCGTTGCGGCGTGGGGCGATGACATTGGACATTCGACCCTCCAATAGTTGCGGCCTTGGCTTCCTTAGTGCCCTTCCCACCGCAGGGGTGCGCGTTGGGAGGAAGCCTTCCTGTCTCGGATGGGCCGCGCACCCTCTTGGAGCGGGCACCCCTGAAATCAAATTCCCTTGGTGGTCGAGAACACCACCGAATTGACCTTGCTGCCCGCCGCCGCCGCGATCTGCCGTTGCAGGGACGCGATGGCGGCTTCGATCTCGGCGCCGCTGCTGTAGACCAGGCGGCGCTGCATGGTGCCGCTGCTGATCTCCAGTTCGCGGACACCCTTTGCGCGGATCTCCTGCAGCCGCTCCAGCTGCGTCTGCAGCTCGTCGAGCGTTGCCATTGTCAGGCCTCGAGGAGATCGAGGCGGGTATCGATCGCGGCGACGTCGCCCGCGTCCGCGACGCCGAACACGCCGTTGAGCCGCACGCGGCCGGTACTCGACGGGTTGGCCGCCGTGGCGACGTTGACGCCGATCAGCTTGTTGGCGCCATCGGTGCCGGCGGCCGTCGTGCAAACCTTGTCGGTATCATCCCAATAGATCGGGAGACCGACAGAGGCCCACGCCTGGGCCGATACCTTGGCGATGTCGTGCACGCCGACGGTGTGGAACACCGCCTCGGCGCCGGACAGGACGTCGACGGCGGCAACGCCGAAGATCGAGCCGACCAGGGCGCCCTGGCCGGACGACCGGTTGTAGGGGGCGACCAGCTCCAGCGAATCGCCCGGCTGAACATAGTTCTTCATGTCATTGAACCTCTCTGTTGGGGGCAGGCGTCAGGCGCCCGGGTTGCGATAGGCGCCGCGGTGGTCGACGACGCCGCATCCGAAGTCGAGGACGACCCGGAACTCGGCGCCCAGCACTTCCCAGCCCTCGCGCATGGAGACCTGGGGACCCGGCGCGGCCGTGAGGTAGGCATATTCGAGCACCGGAGCGAGCGCGGGGTCCGCGAACAGATACCAGGGGTTCCCGGCGAGGCGCGGTTCCACGGCCAGCGTGAGCCGGCCACTGAAGAGGTTGGCATCCTCGGGCGTCGCCGCGTAGATCGAGGCCAGCACCGATTCCGCCTGCGTCTCCTTCGTGGACGAGACCAGCAGGAACTTCGGCGCCACGTTGATCGGCTCGCCTGCCAGGCCGACCTGGTCGCGCATGGCCTTGCGGCCCACGCCGAGATTGGTCGTGTCGATCACGGTGCCGGCTCCGGCAAGGTTGCCGTGCGACGAGTGAAACAGCGCATTGCCGTCGTCCATCGTCGGACCGACGCCGCTGTTGGCGACCAGGAGCGCCACCAGCTCCGACGCTTCGGTCTCCGCAGCCGCACGGCCCATGGCCGCTGCCCAGTCGTTGAAGGCGCCCAGATCGTCGTTAATCATGGCGTGCCGCGACAGGGAGAAGATGCGGGCGAAGGTCGCGAGGCTGTACGCCTCCTTGGCCTCGCTACGCGTGGTGTGGGTGATCTCCCCGCTCTCCGGGACCTTTTCCAGCTTGGGCATGGCGCCCAGCCGCAGCGAGGTCTTGGCGCGGAAATCGCTGATGGTGGTCGGACGGGCCAGCGCCTTGACCGGCGAGGCCGCCGCTTCATAGGCCGGCATCAGCAGCCGGTTGCCGGTCGAGGTCAGCAGGCCCGGAAAGTCGGACGTGGTGTGCATGCCACCGGCACGGGTGAAGATCTGGTCAGGCGTCATCATCGACACGCCGCGCTCGCCGCGCCGGGTCAGCAGCTCGCCCGCCATGTCGACCAGGCGGCGCTGCATGTAGGGCCGCGCCTGCTCGCTGGGCTTGCCGCCGCGCAGGCGGCAGACCAGGGCCTCGGCCATGCGCTCGACCACGACGGCCGGATCTTCGTTCGACGGGCCGCCGGTGATCGTGGCGGTGCGGATGGGGCCGCCGCCGCGCTGCTGCATCGCCTCGAACGCCGCGGCGCGCGCCTGCTCGACGGTGGCCTGGCGGTCGATCTGGTCGTTCGCGAACGTGTCGTCGAGCCCGGCGACGGTCGCGAGGCTCCGAATCTCGGCGTTGATCTGGACGCGATTGACGGGGGCGGCCGGCGGCGTCGCCGGCTGGTTCACTGCTACTTCGGGCATCAAAGTCTCCTTCTGGGAACGGACGGTCGCGCCGCTGTCGGCCGCGATCGGGACAAACGAGATTTCCAGCGGCGTCCAGCGCAGCACGGTGCGCGTGCGCTGGCCGGTCTGGGGATCGGTGCTGTCGGCCCACTTCTCGACCGAGTAGCCCACCGACACGTTGCGCAGGATCCCGTCGGCCACGTCCCGGAAGAACGGGTCGACGTCGGGACGCCGCGAAAAGACGATCGTGGCGCGCGCGCTTGCGCTGTCGACGGTCGCGCTACGCACCGCGCCGAGCACGCTGTTGAGATCGAATGCCTTGTGGGCATTCAGCACCGGCATGCCCTCGGCGCGCGACAGGTCGACCGCGTCGGGCTCCAGCGACAACACCTCGAGGAACTGCCCTTCCCAATCGCGGCGCACCACGCCGGCGCCGGTCGAGAAGATCACCTCGACGGTGCGCTGCTCGGCGTCGAGCGTGCGCGGCTGGGCATCCAGCGCGCGGATGAAGATGGGGCGATCGACGATCACGTCAGGCATTGGCTTTCACCTCTTCGGGCTTGGGCGCCGCGGCGGGCTTGGCCGGGGCAGCGAATTGCAGGCCCAGCGCCTTTTCACGCGCCCTGTCGGCGGCAATCTCGGCGTCGAGCTGCTCGATGTCGTAGCCGCGCGACGCGACCACCTCGCGCCGGCTCTTGAGGCCCGCCGCGATGGCCGTCGCATCCGCGTCTGCGTCCTTCTGCGGGTCGACCCAATCCCAGCCGGGCGGAATCCAGTTGACGCTGCAGTAGGCTTCGAAGGTCTCGGGCTTGCCGTCGTCGGCCAGCTCGCCGCGCAGGATCGCGAGCAGCACCAGGCGGCGCCAAACCGGCCGGCAGAACTGGAACACCAGCACGTTGTGCTGCAGCATTTCGATGCGGCGGCGGAATTCGACCAGGCCGGCGCGGATGGAGGAATAGTTCACGCTGCCGAGATCGCCGGTGAGCTGTTCATAGGTGACGCCGATGCCGGCCGCGATGCCGTGCAGTTGCAGCTTGATCCACTCCGAGACGTTGCCCGGCTCGACCGGGTCGCTGAACGAGATCTCGGCGCCCTGGGGCAGCACCTTCAACGTGCCGGGCTCCAGGCCCGATTCCAGAACGCCGCCGGTCTGCTTGCCGTCGAAGCCGGCGCCGCTTTCGTCGCCGCCGCGGATGAAGCCTGCCAGCATCGCGCCCAGCTTGATGCGGACGAGCTGGGCGTCTTCCAGCTGGTCGAGCTCGTGCAGCCGCAGCAGCACCGTCGACAGGGGCGACACGCCGCGCACCTGGCCGGGCCACGTCGGATCGAACAGGTGGACCATGTCGGCCGCCGGCACCCTCACCCGCTCGAAGGCGAGCGATGCCGGCAA
>JAESFK010000358.1_pt1 | contig 26363 bp, 25 predicted proteins | sample 9269391 | NCBI WGS metagenome assembly JAESFK01 (sample SAMN14506231, study PRJNA617097) | algae metagenome | isolation source: Drouetiella hepatica UHER 2000/2452 and co-occurring heterotrophs from... | place: Slovakia: Slovak Paradise National Park, Hrabusice, Kosice Region | collected 2000-01-01
GCGCAGGGACCGGCCTCCCCGCCCTCGACGGGCCACCCCCGGCGAGCACCTAGAGTTGTCCTCGTGTTCGGACGCAGCAGGACCACCAACGACAGGCTCGAGGACGAGGCACTGGCCCCGGCGCGCGAGGGCGCGAAGAACCGGCCGACGCCCAAGCGCCGTGACCAGGAGGCCGCCCGGCGCCAGCCGCTGGTCGTCGCCGACCGCAAGGAGGCCAAGCAGATCGAGCGCCAGAAGCGCCGCGAGCAGCTGGCCCGCACGCGCAGGGCCCTCGAGACCGGCGACGAGGCCGGCCTGCCCCCGCGGGACAAGGGCCCCGTCAAGCGCTTCATCCGCGACCACGTCGACGCCCGGCGCAACCTCGGCGAGTTCCTCCTGCCGATCATGCTCATCGTGCTCGCGCTCTCGCTCGTGCGACAGCAGACGATCTTCACGATCAGCGTCCTGCTCACCTGGGCCTCGGTGCTGGCCGTCGTCGTCGACAGCGTGATCATGTGGCGCGGCCTCAAGAAGCGGATCATCGCGAAGTTCGGTGCCGACGCCGTCCCGCGCGGAGCGGTCGCCTACGCCGTGATGCGTGTCTTCCAGCTGCGCCGGCAGCGCATGCCCAAGCCGCAGGTCGCTCGGGGCGAGTACCCCTCCTGAGGGCTCCCCGGCCCTCGGCTCAGGGCGCGGCCTCCAGGCTCATCGGCCCGTAGACCACCGTGCCGTCGCGGTGCAGCGTCACCGCGGCGACCCCGGCGTCGGCGAGCTCGTGCCACACCTCGCCGAACCAGCTCTCGGCGTCGGACTGCGTGGGGAAGGACGTCTCGGTCGTCGGCTCCCCCGTCACCGGGGCGCCCGAGGCGTCGGCGAAGGTCCACGTCCACTGCTCGCTCACGACGACCGCACCCCCGCCTCGACGAACGGGGGCTTGCTGACCGTCGCCGCGACGTCGCGCCCGCGCACGTCGATCACGACCTCGTCCCCGAGGGTCACCGAGCGGTCGAGCAGCGCGAGGGCGATGCCCTGCTTGCGCGTCGGGGAGAAGGTGCCCGACGTGACCTCGCCGACCACCGCCCCGGAGGCGTCGCGCACCTCGCAGTGCGAGCGGGGGATGCCGCGGCCGGTGACGACGAGGCCGCGCATCAGCCGGGTCTCCTTGGCGGCCCGCTCGGCGGTCAGGGCCTCCTTGCCCCAGAACGCGTCCTTGTCCCACCCGACCGCCCACGCGGCACCGGCCATCACCGGGGTGATGTCGAGGGAGAGGTCGTTGCCGTGCAGCGGGTAGCCCATCTCGGTGCGCAGGGTGTCGCGGGCGCCGAGTCCGGCGGGCAGCCCGCCCTCGGCGGCCACGGCCTCGGCCAGGGCGTCCCACACCGAGCCGGTGACGTCCCACGCGGGCACGATCTCGTAGCCGCGCTCGCCCGTGTAGCCGGTGCGGCAGACGATGACCGGAAGTCCCTCCCACTGCGTCTCGACGAAGCTCATGTAGTCGTGGTCGACCGGGAGGCCGAGCCGGGTGAGCACCTCGTCCGAGCGCGGGCCCTGGACCGCGAGGACGCCGTAGCCGCCGTGGAGGTCCTCGACCGTCACGCCGTCGGGAGCGGCCGCGGCGAGCAGCTCGACGACCCGCGCGGTGTTCGCCGCGTTGGGGATCAGGAAGACGTCCTCGTCGCTGCGGAGGTACTGGATGAGGTCGTCGACGACCCCACCGGTCTGGGTGCAGCACATCGTGTACTGGGCCTGGCCCGGGCCGATGCGGCGCAGGTCGTTGGTGAGGGAGGCGTTGACGAAGTCGGCGGCCCCCGGGCCCGACACCCGGGCCTTGCCGAGGTGCGAGACGTCGAAGAGGCCGACCCGCTCGCGCACGGCCGTGTGCTCGGCGACGACTCCGCCGCCCGGGTACTCGATGGGCATCGACCACCCCCCGAAGTCGGCCATCTTGGCGCCCAGCGCGACGTGCCGGTCGTGGATCGGCGAGTGCTTGAGGTCGGTCATGGTGGGCACGTTACCGCGCCCGCCGGGACCTTCCGGGGGCCCGGATAGTCTGCCGGCATGACATCACTGACCGTGACGACCAAGACCTCCGCAGACCTGCCCGTCGACGCCCTCGTCGTCGGTTCCGTGCGCACCGCCGGCGGCGCCGACCTCGCCGCAGGACACGGTCTGCCACGCAAGGCGGTCGTCCACCTCCAGGCCGTCCTCGCCGACCTCGAGGCCACCGGCAGGCCCGAGGAGGTCCACCGCGTCGTGGCCGTCCCCGGGGTCAAGGCGACCTCGGTGGTGGTCACCGGGCTCGGCGACGGCGACACCTCCACCACGGCGTTCGCGCACACGGTGCTGCGTGACGCGGCCGCCGCCGCCCTGCGCGTCGTGCGCGGCAAGAAGACGGTCGGCGTCGCGCTGCCCACCCCGGACGTCGAGGCCGTCGGGGCGGTCGCGGACGGCGCCTGGGCCGGGACCTACGTCTACGACAAGGCTGCTCCGTTCGCCGGCCGCGCCCGCCGGGGCGCGGCCCCCAAGGCCGCCACCGGGCCCAAGGTCACCGTCGTGTCGGGCGCCGGGCAGGCCAAGGCCGCCAAGGACGCCGTCGCCCGGGCCGCCACCGTCGGCGCCGCCCGCGACTGGGCGCGCGACCTTGTCAACACCCCGCCCAACCTCCTCTTCCCCCAGTCCTTCGCCGAGGCGGTCAAGAAGCGGGCCGCAGACTCGCCCGCGAAGATCACCGTCTCGGTGCTCGACGAGAAGGCCCTGGCCAAGGGCGGCTTCGGCGGCATCACCGGCGTCGGCCAGGGCTCGGTCAACCCGCCGCGCATCGTGACGATGTCCTACGCCCCCTCGGGTGCCAAGGCCTCGGTCGCGCTCGTCGGCAAGGGCATCACCTTCGACTCCGGCGGCCTCAACCTCAAGCCGAGCAGCGGCATGGTGACGATGAAGTGCGACATGGCCGGCGCCGCCGCCGTGGCCGCGGCCGTCCTCGCCGCCGCCGAGCTCGGCGGGCCGGTGGCCGTCACCGGCTACCTCTGCCTCGCCGAGAACATGCCGAGCGGCACGGCCCAGCGCCCGAGCGACGTCGTCGTCATGCGCGACGGCACGACCGTCGAGATCCTCGACACCGACGCCGAGGGCCGGATGGTGCTCGGCGACGGCATCTGCCTGGCGAGCGAGAAGAAGCCGGACTGGATCGTCGACATCGCGACGCTGACCGGCGCGCAGATGATCGCCCTCGGCGACGACATCGCCGGCGTCATGGCCAACGACGACGACTTCCGGGCCACCGTGGTCTCGGCCGCCGACGCCGCCGGCGAGGGCGCCTGGCCGATGCCGCTGCCCGCGGCCCTGCGCGCCAAGCTCGACACCCCCACCGCCGACATCGCGCACAAGGGCGACCGCGCCGGCGGGATGCTCACCGCCGGGATCTTCCTCCAGGAGTTCGTCGGCGAGGGCATCCCCTGGGCGCACGTCGACATCGCCGGGCCGTCCTTCAACGAGAAGGGACCGCGCGGGCGGACCCCGAAGGGCGGCACCGGCTTCGGTGTCTCGACCCTCGTCACCCTCGTCGAGGGGCACCGCGGCTCGCGCTGACCCGGCCGACGCACGACGACGGGCACCCCTTCGCGGGGTGCCCGTCGTCGCGTTCCGGGTCGGTCAGCCGCCGCTCTTGCGGCGGAACATCTGCTGGCGCGCGCTGGTCTCGGGACCGTGCGCGTGGTCGACCTTGCCGTGCTCGCTGGTGTCGGAGACGTCGGCACCGGCGTGGGACTGCTTCTTGTCCAGCGCGGCCCGGAACCTGGCCTTGACGTCGTCGGGCACGGCGGCGCGGGGGCGGTCCTTGGAGCTCATCGGTGCGTTCCTTCCGTCGGCGGGATCGTGACCCCACGCTCGCACGTACGGCGACCCGGGGCCAGCGCCTTTCCGCTCAGGCCCTGCCCTCGCGGCGCTGCCGGGTGGTCCAGGCGCGCATCCGGGCCGGGTAGCCGGTGAGGTTCACGTCGTAGACCGGCACCTCGAGGCCGCGGGCGACCTCGAAGGCCACGGGACGCGACGGGAGGGCCCGGCGGGTCCACTCGCCGTCGTGCGCGATGAGGACGACCGTGGTCGCCGTGATGTTGGTGGCCGGCTCGACGTACGCCTCGACCCCACGCCGGCTGCGGGCGAACTCCTGCAGGTGCGTCCGCGCGCTCGCGAGGTCGCTGCCGTCGTGCGGCGCGGCCTTCGGGCCCCGGCCGCGTCTCCACCACGCCATGCGGACACGATAAGGGCTCGACCTGCGCGTCGAGACGTCCACCGCGCGATGCGACCTCGTGCCGCGCCCCCGGGAGTGACAGGATGCGGAGTCAGCGCCGGCGCCACCCACCCACCTGACGCCGGGGCACGACCCGCCACCGCGAGAGGGAGCAGCACCGGATGCCGGCCACCGCCGAAGCCACCCATGACGTCGTCGTCCTCGGAGGAGGGAGCGGAGGCTATGCATGCGCGTTGCGCGCCGCCGAGCTCGGCCTCTCCGTCGCCCTCGTCGAGAAGGACCTCCTCGGTGGCACCTGCCTGCACCGGGGGTGCATCCCGACCAAGGCGCTGCTGCACGCGGCGGAGGTCGCCGACGCGGCCCGCGAGGCCGGGCGCTTCGGGGTGCGGGCCACCCTCGAGGGCATCGACATGCCGGGGGTCCGCTCCTACCGCGAGGGGGTCGTCGCCCGCCTGCACAAGGGCCTCCAGGGGCTCGTCAAGGCCCGCGAGGTCGACTACGTCGAGGGTGCGGGGCGGCTCGACGGCCCGCACACCGTCGTCGTCGGCGACCGCCGGCTCGTGGGGCGGAACGTCGTCCTCGCCACGGGCTCCTATGCCCGCACGCTGCCCGGGCTCGAGGTCGGCGGCCGGGTCATGACCAGCGACCAGGCCCTCGGCCTCGACGAGGTGCCAGGGCGGGTCGTCGTGCTCGGCGGCGGGGTCATCGGGGTCGAGTTCGCCTCCGTCCTGCGCTCGTTCGGCTCCGAGGTCACCGTCGTCGAGGCCCTCCCGCGCCTCGTGGCCGCCGAGGATCCCGCCTCCTCGACCGCCCTCGAGCGGGCCTTCCGCAAGCGGGGCATCACCGTGCGCACCGGCGCCCGTTTCGCCTCGGCGCAGGACGGTCCGGACGCCGTCACCGTACGCCTCGAGGACGGCACCGAGCTCGAGGCCGACCTCCTGCTCGTCGCCGTCGGCCGCGGTCCGGTGACCGAGGGGCTCGGCTACGAGGAGGCCGGCGTCACCCTCGAGCGCGGGTTCGTCGTGCCGGACGGGCCGTGCCGCACCGGCGTCGAGGGCCTCTGGGCGGTCGGCGACATCGTGCCCGGCCTCCAGCTCGCCCACCGCGGCTTCGCCCAGGGCATCTACGTCGCCGAGGCCATCGCCGGGCTCGACCCCGCGCCGGTCGACGAGGTCACCATCCCGCGGGTCACCTACTGCGACCCCGAGGTCGCCTCCGTCGGGCTCACCGAGGAGCAGGCCCGCGAGGTGCACGGTGACGCCGTCGAGGCCTACGAGTACAACCTCGGCGGCAACGGCAAGAGCCAGATCCTCGGCACGCAGGGCTTCGTCAAGCTGGTGCGCGTCACCGACGGCCCGGTCGTCGGCGTCCACATGGTCGGCTCGCGGATGGGCGAGCAGGTCGGCGAGGCCCAGCTCATCGTCGGCTGGGAGGCCCACGCCGAGGACGTCGCCGCCTTCGTCCACGCCCACCCCACCCAGAACGAGGCCCTCGGCGAAGCCCACCTGGCGCTCGCCGGCAAGCCCCTCCACGCACACAACTAGAGTGATGACCGCCACCGCCCACGAAGGAGAGCACCACTGATGTCCGAACGTGTACAGATGCCCGCACTCGGCGAGTCCGTCACCGAGGGGACCGTGACGCGGTGGCTGAAGAGTGTCGGCGACGAGGTCGCGGTCGACGAGCCGCTCCTCGAGGTCTCCACCGACAAGGTCGACACCGAGATCCCCTCCCCCGTGGCCGGGGTCCTCCAGGAGATCCTCGTCGAGGAGGACGACACCGCCCCCGTCGGCGCCGACCTCGCGGTCATCGGTGACGGCGCGGCCACGGGCGGCGAGTCCGGCGGCGACGCGCAGGCCGAGGAGTCCGCGGACGCCCCGGCCGAGGGCTCGGACGGCCCGGCCGACGAGGTCGAGGACCCGTCCGACGCCGGCGCCGTGGCCGAGGCCGGCGACGAGGGTGGCCAGGAGCCCGCCGAGCCGCAGGCCGACGAGCAGCCCGCCCCGGATGCCGAGCCGACCGCCGACGAGAGCGCCTCGGGCAGTGGCGACTCCGGCGGGTCCGACGGTTCCGGTGACGGCACCACCGTGCAGATGCCGGCCCTCGGCGAGTCGGTCACCGAGGGCACCGTGACCCGCTGGCTCAAGGCCGAGGGCGACGAGGTCGCCGTCGACGAGCCGCTCCTCGAGGTCTCCACCGACAAGGTCGACACCGAGATCCCCTCGCCCGTCGCGGGCACCCTGACCACGATCCTCGTCCAGGAGGACGACACGGTGCCGGTCGGCGCCGACCTCGCCGTCGTCGGCGGGTCCGGTGGCGGCAGCGCCCCGGCTCCGGCCGAGGAGCCGAAGGCCGAGGAGAAGGCTCCCGAACCGGAGCCCGAACCGGAGCCCGAGCCGGAGCCGGAGCCCGAGCAGCCGAAGGCCGAGGAGAAGGCCCCCGAGCCCGAGCCGGCCCCGGCGCAGGAGGCTCCCGCGCAGCAGGTGCCCGACGACGCCGCGGCGCAGGCCGACGATGCCCCGGCGTCCACGACGGCCCCGACGAGCGGGTCCGCCTCCGGTGGGTCCGACGACGCCAGCGCCTACGTCACGCCGCTGGTCCGCAAGCTCGCGGCCGACCACGGGATCGACCTCGCCACGCTGACCGGCAGCGGCATCGGCGGGCGCATCCGCAAGCAGGACGTGCTCGCGGCGGCCGAGGCCGCGAAGGCCCCGGAGCCCGAGCCCGAGCCCGCCCCGCAGGCGCCCGCGGCGACGCAGGCCCCGGCGGCCCAGGCCGCGCCCGCCCAGGAGTCCTCGTCCAAGCGGGGCACGACCGAGAAGATGTCGCGCCTGCGCCGCACGATCGCCCGCCGGATGGTCGAGTCGCTCCAGGTCTCGGCCCAGCTGACGACCGTCGTCGAGGTCGACGTCACCCGCATCGCGCGCCTGCGCGACCGCGCCAAGGGTGACTTCGCCCAGCGCGAGGGGACCAAGCTCAGCTTCCTGCCGTTCTTCGCGCTCGCCGCCGTCGAGGCCCTCAAGGCCCACCCGACGGTCAACGCGAGCATCGAGGACGACGAGGTGACGTACCACGGCGCCGAGCACCTGGGCGTCGCGGTCGACACCGAGAAGGGCCTGCTCGTGCCGGTGCTCAAGAACGCCGGCGACCTCAACATCGCCGGTCTGGCCCGCGGCATCGCCGACGTCGCCGAGCGGACGCGCAACAACAAGATCATGCCCGACGACCTCGCCGGCGGAACCTTCACGATCACCAACACCGGTTCTCGCGGAGCGCTGTTCGACACCCCGATCATCAACCAGCCGCAGGTCGCGATCCTCGGCACGGGGTCGGTCGTCAAGCGTCCGATCGTGGTGAGCGGGGACGAGGGCGAGACGATCGCGATCCGCTCGATGGTCTACCTCGCGCTCTCCTACGACCACCGCATCGTCGACGGCGCCGACGCCGCCCGGTTCCTCACGACGATGAAGCAGCGCCTCGAGGAGGGTGCGTTCGAGGCCGATCTCGGTCTCTGACGCCGCCGCCGTGGCCCGCATCGTCGTCACCGGCTCGTCCGGACTCATCGGCACCGCCCTCGTCGCCGCGCTCCGTGAGCGTGGCGACGAGGTGGTGCGCCTCGTCCGGCGGGCACCCTCCGCATCCGACCAGGTGCAGTGGGACCCCTCGAGCCGCGTGCTCGACCCGGCCGTGCTCGACGGTGTCGACGGCGTGGTCCACCTCGCGGGTGCGGGCGTGGGCGACAAGCGGTGGACCCCGTCGTACAAGCGCGAGATCCTCGCGTCACGCACCGACTCGACGGCCGCGGTGGCCTCGGCCGTCGCGGCGGCCGACCACCCCGTGCGGCTGGTCTCGGGCTCGGCGGTCGGCTTCTACGGCGACCGCGGCGACGAGGAGCTCACCGAGGCCAACCCGGCGGGCACCGGCTTCCTCGCCGACGTCGTCCTGGCCTGGGAGGCGGCGGCCGGCCCGGCGGTCGACGCCGGGGCGTCGGTGGCCTTCGCGCGCACGGGCATCGTCATGGCCCGGGACGGCGGCGCGATGCAGCCACTGCTGCGCCTGGCCCGGGTGGGGCTCGGTGGCCCGCTGGGCCGGGGCCGGCAGTTCTGGCCGTGGATCACCCTCCCCGACGAGGTCGGCGCCCTCCTCCACCTGCTCGACCACCCCGAGGTGACCGGTCCGGTCAACCTCTCGGCACCGACACCGGCCCGCCAGAAGGACATCGCCGCGGCCCTCGGCCGGGCGCTGCACCGCCCGGCCCTGCTGCCCGCGCCGTCGCCGGCCCTGCGCCTGGTCGTCGGCGAGTTCGCCGGGGAGATCCTCGGCAGCCAGCGCATCGTCGGCGAGGCCCTCGTGGGCAGCGGGTACGTGCACCGGCACGCCGACCTCGACGACGCCGCCCGCTGGCTCGTCGCCTGACCGCTGCGCGCGGAACCCGACCCCCGGGTCACCCGGGCCGGATGTCGACGACCCGCCAGCCGTCCGCACTGCGGGTGAGGTCGACGAGCACGACTGCACCCGGGTCCGCCGGCCGCTCGACGGCCGGGCCGGTGCCCGCCACCCGGTAGGCGCTCGTCCCGACCCGCGCCCGCAGCACCGCGTCCCGCTCCCCCACCTGCACCGTCGTCACGTCCGCGACGACGTAGCGCAGGCCCTCGTAGCGCAAGCCCGCCGCGACGAGCTGCTGGACGGCAGCGCGGTCGCGGACCCACAGGGCGCCGTCCGGCATCGCCGCGCCCGCGAGGTGGCCCGGGTCGGCCTCGCGGTAGGCCCGGGCGCGGGCGTCGGCGAGCACCCCGAGGAGCCGGTCGGCCCGTTCGGCGGGCGCCCGGGGGTCGCCGCGAGGGTCCTGCGGAACCGCCGCCGGAGCCGGCGCACCGGGAACCGGCGGCGGAGCCGGCGCGGCCCGCGCCGGTCCCTCCCGCAGGGCGGTGGAGGCCAGCACGCCGAGCACGGCGAGCACCACCGCGGCACCGACCGCCCCGAGCAGGGCGCGCCAGCGCAGCCGGCGCGCCACCGACACGGGCCGTCCGGCGGTGCGCGCCCCCCGGTGTCGTCCCGCTGAGGGGCGGGCCTCGGCGACGGGCGCGCGACCGGCAGCCGCCCGCAGCCGGTAGGTGACCGCACTGACGTCGTCGTCACCGGCGACCAGGTGCAGCGGTTCGGGCTCGGCCGCGCCGAAGAGCAGCCAGGCCAGCTCGTCCGCGCCGGGACGCTCGTCGGCCCGGGGATGCACGGCGGCCTCGACGGCCGCGACCAGCGCCGCGGAGCCGGCGCCGGCGCGGCAGACAGATGTCAGGTCCGGGCGCAGACCGGGGGCTCCGGGCACCTCCCCGGCCAGGCACAGCCAGCCGAGGGCCCCGAGGGCGTACACGTCGGAGGCCGCCGACGGCTCGGCGCCCATGAGCACCTCGGGAGCGACGTGCCCGGGCGTGCCCCAGACCGCCGCCGGCGCCTCGCCGAGCACCCGGCCCACCCCGAGGTCGGCAAGCACGGGGCGCCCGTCGAGGTCGAGCAGCACGTTGCCGGGCGAGACGTCGCCGTGGACCACCCCCGCCGCGTGCAGCCGACCGAGGGCACTGGCCAGCGGCGCGAGGACGGTCACCACCTCACCGGGCCCGAGGTGCCCCCGGGCCCGCACCAGCGCGGCGAGGCTGCCGCCGCGCATCAGGGGCATGACGAGCGCGACCCGCCCGTCGGCCAGGGCGGTGCACGCCTCGACGCCGAGCACGTGCTCGGCGGCCACCCGCGCGGCGACCGCTGCCTCCCGCACCGCCGACTCGGCGGCCTCGGCGTCGCCTCCGGCGACCTTGACGGCCACCGGGCGCGCGCCGTGGAGGAGGACGCCCTCCCAGACCTCGCTCGAGGCGCCGCGCCCCAGCAGCGCCCCGAGCTCGACACCGGGCACCTCGGGCGGGCTCGTCGTCTCCATCGCCCCACGGTGCCCGAGGGGGCGGAAACGGCCGCGAGGTTTTCCACAGGCCCTCGTAGGGTGGCGGCCGTGACGACCGACCAGCCCACGATCCTCGCCACCTCCGGTGGCTACCGCCCCGGCCACCGCACGTGGTTCGAGTTCGACGCCCTGGTGCACCACGCCGTCGAGCTCTCGGGGGCGCACGGCCGGCGGCCTCGGGTGACCTTCGTGGGCACCGCCTCCGGTGACCCCGAGGCCTTCTCGTTCCGGGCCCTCGAAGCGGGGCGGGTCGGGGGCTTCGACACCAGCGTCCTGTCGCTCTTCCCGATGCCGAACCTCGACGACCCGCTCGGGCACCTCCTCGAGCAGGACGTCGTCTGGGTCAACGGAGGCTCGGTGGCCAACCTGCTGGCGGTCTGGGACGTCCACGACCTGCGCCCGGCGTTCCGCGCGGCGTGGGAGGCCGGTGTCGTCCTCGCCGGGGTGTCGGCCGGCTCGATCTGCTGGTACCTCGGCGGCACCACCGACTCCTTCGGCCCCGGGCTGCGCGCCGTCACGAACGGACTCGGCCTGCTCCCGTACGGCAACGGCGTCCACTACGACTCCGAGGAGCGCCGCCGCCCGCTCGTGCACCGCCTCGTCGCCGACGGCACGCTCCCCGAGACGCACTGCACCGACGACGGCGTGGGCCTGGTCTACCGCGGCACCGAGCTCGTCGAGGCCGTCACGGAGACCGACGGCAAGGGTGCCTACGTCGTCACGCGCGACGGGGACGCGGCGCACGAGGAGCGCCTCGAGCCCCGCCGGCTGCCGGCGCCCTGACGGGCCCGATCGTCAGCGGCTCGGGGTGACCACCTCGACGACGCGCTCCTCGCGAGCCGACACCCGGGCGGCGTCGATCACCGCGAGCGTGTGCACGGCGTCCCACGGGTCGACGGGCAGGGCGCGCTGCGGGTCGGCCGACCCGAGCGCCGCCGCCACCCCCCGGTACAGGTCGACCTGGCTGCTCGCGGACCGGGCCACCGGCTCCCGCTCGTTCCCGCGGTAGAGCCAACCGGACTGTCCCGCAACCTCGTCCGCCTGTCCCGACCAGATGTGCGGCTCGGCCTCGAAGTCGGCCATGACGTACGCCCCGGCCGTGCCGAGCAACCGCACGCGCGGTCCCGGGGCGGCCGACACCGCGCTGGCGGCGAGGTGCGACACCACCCCGGACACGTGCGTGCACATGAGGAAGGCATCGTCCTCGGCCGTCGTCGTCCGGGACGCCAGCGTCGCGAACACCGTCCGCACGGGCCCGAAGAGCTGCACCGAGGCGTCGACGAGGTGGGTGTGCAGGTCGAGCAGGAGGCCACCGCCCGCGCTGGCGGGCAGGGTCTCGCGCCAGCGCCCCCGAGCCACCGGCCGCCATCTCTCCCAGCGCATCTCGTAGCGGAAGGGCTCCCCCACGAGCCGGTCGGCGACCACGCGGGCCACGGTGGCCTGCTCGCTGTCGAAGCGCCGGTTCTGGAAGACGGTGAGCGGCACGCCGGCCGCCTCCGCGTACCGCACGACCTCGGCGGCGGTCGGGGCGTCGACGGCGAGCGGCTTGTCGACGACGCAGGCCACCCCGGCGTCGACGACCCGGCGCACCTGCTCCGCGTGCGCCCCGCTGGGGGTGGCGAGGACGACGAGGTCGAGCCCCGGCACCGCGAGCAGCTCGTCGAGGCCCGGGACCACCGTCACCCCGGGAATGACGGACCGGGCTGCGGCGGAACGCTCCTCGTCGCGGGTCGAGACCGCGACGACGTCGATCCCGGCCGCGCGCAGCAGGGGGACGTGGAACGTCCGCCCGGCGAAGCCGTAGCCCACGACGCCGGCGCGGGTCATCCCTCGGCCCGTCCGGGCTCCTCCGCCGGGGGGTGCGTCCCCGCGGCGTGGTGCCCGGGACCCGAGTGACCCCCGTCGGCGACCAGACGTGCGGGCCACCACACGCGCCGCCCGAGGTCGTGCGCGATGGCGGGCACGAGGAGCGAGCGGACCACGAAGGTGTCGAGGAGCACGCCGAACCCGACGATGAACGCGATCTGGACGAGGAACTGGATGGGGAGCACGGCCAGGGCGGAGAAGGTCGACGCGAGCACGATGCCCGCGCTGGTGATGACCCCGCCGGTCACGGCCAGCCCCACGAGCACCCCCGTCCGGGTGCCGCGCACGAGCGACTCCTCCCGCACCCGGGTCATGAGGAAGATCGAGTAGTCGATACCCAGTGCGACGAGGAACACGAAGCCGTACAACGGGATCGCGGGATCGCCACCGTTGAACCCGAGGACGTGGTCGAAGACGAGCGCCGCGATGCCGATCGTGGCCGCGAAGGAGACGACGTTGGCCGCGACGAGCACGAGCGGCGCCAGCAGGGAGCGCAGCAGGAGCGCGAGGACGACGAAGATCACGACGAGGATCGTCGGCACGATGACCTTGAGGTCGCGCGCGCTGGCGTCGAGGACGTCGAGGTTGGTCGCCGCGTTGCCGCCGACGAGCGCGTCCTCGCTGACGTCGTCGAGCGCGGTCCGCAGCCGCTCGACGGTGTCCTCGGCGCCGACGCTGTCCGCCGCATCCCGCGTCGTCGCCTGCACGAGCACCGTGCCGTCGACGACCTTCGGGGGGACGGGGTCCTGACCCGGCCGGGGCGGCAGGAGCCCGAGGTAGGCGCTCTCGATGCCCGGGTCGGCCTCGACCACGGCCAGCGCGGCCGCGCCGGACGCCTCGGGCACGACGACCTGGAGCGGCTGGGCGGCTCCGGCGGCGAAGTGCTCCTCGATGACCCGCTGCGCGGTGATCGAGTCGACGTCGGTGAGGAAGGTCTCGTCGATGGAGGCGCCGTCGGCCTTGAACTGCGGCACGAAGGCGGCCGCGGCGAGCAGCCCGACGAGGGTGAGCGCCCAGGTGCGCCGGGGGTGCGTGCCGACGAGGTTCGCGACCCGGCCCCAGATCCCCTTCGTGGTGCCGACGACGTCCTCGGCGTGGCGGTGGTCGATCTTCGGCGCGAACGGCCAGAACACCTTGCGCCCGAACAGGAGCAGCACCGCCGGCAGGAAGGTCAGGGAGGCCAGGAGCGCGCCGGCGATGCCCAGCGCACCGACCGGCCCGAGCCCGGAGGTGCTCCGCAGCTCGGCGAGGAGCAGGCAGAGCAGGCCGAGGATGACGGTGGCCGCCGACGCGCCGACCGGTTCGACGGTGCCGCGCCAGGCACGCTTGAGCGCGACCCACGAGCTGGCCTCGTCGTGCAGCGCCTCCCGGAACCGGCTGACGAGCAGCAGGGCGTAGTCGGTGGCCGCGCCGACGACGAGGATGAAGAGGATGCCCTGGCTCTGCCCGGACAGCGTGATGACGTCGTTCTTCGCGAGCTGGTAGACGACGAGCGAGGCTGCCGAGAGGCCGAACACGGCGCTGAGCAGCACGGCGAACGGCAGGATCGGGCTGCGGTAGACGATGAGCAGGATGACGAGGACGACGACGAGGGCGACGAGCAGGAGGATGCCGTCGATGCCGGCGAACGCGGCCGAGAAGTCGGCGATGAGCCCGCCGGGGCCCCCGACGTACGCCTCGAGGCCGGCCGGCACGAGGGTGCTCTCGATGGCCTCGCGCAGCGCGTCGGCCCCCTCCGCCAGCGCGGTGGTCTCCCCCGCGGCCGCCGTGCCGGTCGTCTCGTCCAGCGGCACCGACAGCAGGACCGCCTCGCCGTCTTGGGACGGGATGGGCGTGACCTCCGCCCCGGGCACGAGGTAGTCGCCGAGCGTCCTCCCGGCGCCGAGCTCGGGCAGCGCGAGCCCCGGGACCTCCTGCGCGAAGGCCGTGGCGGCCGCGAGGTCGGCGGGGGCGAGGGCTCCCCCGCCCTCCTTCTGCACGACGACGAGGTAGGGCAGCTCGGTGCTCTCGCTGAAGGTGGCGACGGCGTTGGCGACGAGGGTCGACTCGGCCTGCTCGGGCAGGAAGGTCGAGTTGTCGTTGGACTGGACGCCGGCGAGCTTGCCCTGGGCCGTGCCGCCGAAGCCACCGACCACCAGCCAGGCCAGGAGCACCAGCACGGCCCCGAGGAGGACCTTCCGCGGCCGGCGCGAGGCATCACGCGTGGGGTTCTCGGGGTCCGGGGTGGGCTCGCTCATGCCCCCCAGCGTATTGAGGGCGGCGCGGGCCCGACACCACCTTCCACGACGTCGGGGTTACCGTGGACGCCATGCGCTTCGTGCACCTCGGCTTCGCCCCCGACCTCGTCGACTACGAGGGCGGCTGGGCCACCCAGCGCGCGGTGCACGCCCAGGTCGTCGAGGGCTCGCTCGAGGACACCACGCTCCTGCTCGAGCACGCCGCCGTCTACACGGCCGGCAAGCGCACCGAGCCGCACGAGCGCCCCTTCGACGGCACGCCGGTCATCGACGTCGACCGCGGCGGCAAGATCACCTGGCACGGCCCCGGCCAGCTCGTCGGGTACCCGATCGTGCGGCTGCCCGAGGTCCCCATCGACGTCGTCGCGCACGTGCGCCGGCTCGAGGAGGTGATGATCCGCGTCTGCGCCGACTTCGGCGTCGAGGTGGTGCGGGTCGAGGGCCGCAGCGGCGTCTGGGTGCTCGCCGACGAGCGCGGGCCGGACCGCAAGCTCGGGGCCATCGGGGTCCGGGTCAGCCGCCGGGTGACGATGCACGGCTTCGCCCTCAACTGCGACGCCGACCTCGGCTGGGCCGACGCGATCATCCCGTGCGGCATCGCCGACGCCGGGGTCTCCTCGCTGACCCGCGAGGCCGGGCGCACCGTCACCGTGCAGGACGTCCTGCCCTACGCCGAGAAGCACCTCGCCGACGTCCTAAGCGCCTGACGCCCGAGGTCCGGGGCTGTCGGCAGCGGAGCGTAGGCTGGATCGCGTGACTGTCGCACCCGAGGGACGCCGCCTGCTGCGGGTCGAGGCGCGCAACGCCGAGACCCCCATCGAGCGCAAGCCGGAGTGGATCCGGACCACCGCCAAGATGGGGCCGGAGTACACCCAGATCCACTCCATGGTGAAGGGGCAGGGCCTGCACACGGTGTGCCAGGAGGCCGGCTGTCCGAACATCTTCGAGTGCTGGGAGGACCGCGAGGCGACCTTCCTCATCGGCGGGGACACCTGCACCCGCCGCTGCGACTTCTGCGACATCGCCACCGGTCGCCCCCAGCCGCTCGACCTCGACGAGCCCCGCAAGGTCGCCGAGTCGGTGCGCACCATGGGCCTGCGCTACGCCACCGTCACCGGCGTCGCCCGCGACGACCGCCCCGACGGCGCCGCCGGCCTCTACGCCGAGACCATCCGCCAGATCCACGCGCTGAACCCGAACACCGGCGTCGAGATCCTCCCGCCCGACTTCGGCGCCCGCCCCGAGCTCGTCTCCCAGGTCTTCGACGCCCGCCCCGAGGTCTTCGCCCACAACCTCGAGACCGTCCCGCGCATCTTCAAGCGGATCCGCCCCGCGTTCACCTACGACAAGTCCCTGCGGGTGCTGTCGATGGCCCGCGAGGCCGGGCTGGTCACCAAGTCCAACCTCATCCTCGGGATGGGCGAGGAGGACCACGAGGTCGAGGAGGCCATCCGCGACCTGCACGAGGCCGGCTGCGACATCCTCACCATCACCCAGTACCTGCGGCCCTCCCCGATGCACCACCCCATCGACCGGTGGGTCAAGCCCGAGGAGTTCGTCCACTGGTCCGAGGTGGCCGAGGACGTCGGTTTCAAGGGCGTCATGGCCGGCCCTCTCGTGCGCTCCTCCTACCGCGCCGGGCGCCTCTGGGCCACCGCGATGCGTCGCTGGGGCCGCGAGGTGCCCGCGCACCTGGCCCACCTGGCCGAGGCCGCGAACGACCCCGCCCGCCAGGAGGCCGCGTCGTTGGTCGCCCGGGCGCAGCGCCCCGTATCCTGAGGGACGCGCCCGCGCGTCCGCGGGCGTCGCACATTCCGACGAGGAGCACCTCCCCCGTGTCCGACGCACCCGAGAAGAAGCCCGGCCGCATCGCCGAGATCCGGCAGGCCTACCGCGCCATCAAGTCCCTCGACCCGAAGCTCGGGTGGTGGATGCTCGGCCTGGCGCTCGCGACCGCCGCGGTCGTCATCGGCATCGGTGCGATCTTCGGCGGGGGCTGGCTCATCTACTCGATCTTCATCGCGATCCCCGCGGCGCTCCTCGCCGCCGTCATCGTCATGAACCGGCGCGGCAACGCGGCGATGTACAAGGCCCTCGACGGGCAGGTCGGCGCCGCCGGAGCCGCGCTCACCGGCATCGGCAAGCGTGGCTGGTACGCCGCCCAGGAGCCGGTGGCGCTCGAGGGCGCCCGCGGCACCCGGGCCCAGGACATGGCCGGCGCCGCGATGGTCTTCCGCGCGCTCGGTCGCCCCGGCGTCGTCCTCATCGGTGAGGGCCCGGCCGGCCGCGTCACCAAGCTGCTCAAGCAGGAGGAGAAGAAGGTCGCGCGGATCGCCCCCGGCGTGCCGATCCACCTGTGGACCGTCGGCGACGGCGAGGACCAGGTCCCCGTCAAGAAGATCTCGAGCAAGCTGACCCGGATGCGCCCGGTCCTCACCAAGGCCGAGGTCTCCGTCGTCAACAAGCGGCTGAAGTCCCTCGGCGGGCTCAAGCCGCCGGTGCCCAAGGGCGTGGACCCCACGAAGGCGCGGATGGACCGGCGCGCCATGCGGGGCAAGTAGCCCTCAGGCGTCGGCGGGCGGCTCGCCGCCGGGGCGGACGATGCGCGTGCCCGCCACGAGGTCGTGCAGGCCCCGGCCGCGCACGGTGACCACCGCCGGAAGGACGAGCGCGGCCAGGGCCGAGCGCACGAGCACCTGGAGCGGGAAGACACCGGGGCGCACCTGCCAGACCTGGAGCCCGACCAGGCGGTGGCCGACGGTCGAGCCGGTGAGCGAGACCAGGACCGCGTTGAGCACGAAGAAGACGACGAGCACGGCCCAGGAGCTCTCGGGGATGCCGAGGAACAGGTCGGGCGTCTCGCCCGGCTGCGCGAGGTCGTAGGGCAGCAGCAGGAACGTCACGAGGGCACTGAGCACCCAGTCGACGACGAAGCCGCCGAGGCGGCGCAGCAGCGATGCCTCCCCGGCGGTGGGTGTCTCGGTCGTCGGGCTCGTCGTCGGCACGGTCCTCAGCCTAGGCGGGCGGGTGCGGCACCCGGCACCCGGGCAAACCGGTGCGGGGACACCGGTTTCGTCGGGTCGAGGCCGGTCCTCTCCGGCGCGTCCCGGCGGGGTCCATCACTCGGGCGCCGCGTCCCACCCCTTGATACGGTGGCTGGCGTTACGTCGGCGAAACATCCGGGTCACCGGTGGGAAACCGCCTCCCCCTAGCGTCGTCGGCAACGCCATCAGGGCTGGCTCCCATAGCCCCTGCACCGAACCAGGAGGTTCAACACAGTGTTCAGCTCCGCTGACGAGGTCCTCGCCTTCATCAAGGACGAGGACGTCACGTTCGTCGACATCCGCTTCTGCGACCTTCCCGGCGTCATGCAGCACTTCAACGTGCCGGCACAGACGGTCGACGAGGACTTCTTCACCAACGGCCAGATGTTCGACGGGTCCTCGATCCGTGGCTTCCAGGCCATCCACGAGTCCGACATGAAGCTCGTCCCGGACCCCACGACGGCCTACGTCGACCCGTTCCGCGTCGAGAAGACGCTGATCATGAACTTCTCCATCGTCGACCCCTTCACCGGTGAGCCCTACAGCCGCGACCCGCGCAACATCGCCGCCAAGGCCGAGGCGTACCTCAAGTCCACCGGCATCGCCGACACCGCGTTCTTCGGTGCCGAGGCCGAGTTCTACGTCTTCGACGACGTGCGCTTCGAGACCAAGGCGAACGCCAGCTACTACTACATCGACTCCGTCGAGGCGGCCTGGAACACCGGCCGCGTCGAGGACGGCGGCAACCGCGGGTACAAGACCCGGTACAAGGGCGGCTACTTCCCCGTCCCGCCGGTCGACCACTTCGCCGACACCCGCGACAAGATCTGCCTCAACCTCGCGAAGGTCGGCATCGAGGTCGAGCGCAGCCACCACGAGGTCGGCACCGCGGGCCAGCAGGAGATCAACTACCGCTTCAACACCCTGCTCCAGTCCGGCGACGACATGATGAAGTTCAAGTACGTCGTCAAGAACACGGTGTGGGAGGGCGGCAAGACCGCCACGTTCATGCCGAAGCCGATCTTCGGTGACAACGGCTCGGGCATGCACACCCACCAGTCGCTCTGGAAGGACGGCGAGCCGCTCTTCTACGACGAGCGCGGCTACGGCGGCCTCTCCGACCTCGCGCGCTGGTACATCGGCGGCCTGCTCAAGCACGCCCCGGCGCTGCTGGCCTTCACGAACCCGACGGTCAACAGCTACCACCGCCTGGTCCCCGGCTACGAGGCGCCCGTCAACCTCGTGTACTCGGCCCGCAACCGCTCCGCCTGCGTCCGCATCCCGATCGCCGGCGACAGCCCGAAGGCCAAGCGCATCGAGTTCCGCATCCCGGACCCGAGCTCGAACCCCTACCTGTGCTTCGCGGCGCAGCTGATGGCCGGCCTGGACGGCATCAAGAACCGGATCGAGCCCCCGGAGCCCGTGGACAAGGACCTCTACGAGCTGCCCCCCGAGGAGCACGACGCCATCGCCCAGGTCCCCGGCTCGCTCCCGGCCGTCCTCGACGCGCTCGAGGCCGACCACGAGTTCCTGCTCCAGGGTGACGTCTTCACCGAGGACCTCATCGAGACCTGGATCGAGTGGAAGCGCAAGAACGAGGTGGACCCGATCCGCTTCCGCCCGCACCCCCACGAGTTCGAGATGTACTTCGACATCTGAGCCGACCCACCGGTCACACCACGAGAGGGCGCTCCCGCTGCGGCGGGGGCGCCCTCTCGCCGTCAGCGCGGACGGACGGTGAGGCTCTGCGCGAGCGAGCCGAGCACGCCGGAGGCATCGTGCAGCACGCTGCTGGTGACACCGAGCCCGTTGTCCCCGAACGTCTGCGTGGCGTCGATGCCGAGCCACTCCCCCTGCGGCACGCGCAGCAGGTGGGCCGTGAGGTCGACGTTGGGGAAGTGGGCGACGGAGGGGTCGGCGCGCACGGTCATGCCGTTGGCGATGTCGAGCAGCCCGGCGGCGCGGGCCGTGTCGCCGACCGGCTCGTCGTCGACGAGCGGGACCGACGTGCGCACCCAGAACCAGCCCCGCCCCGGTTCCACGAGGTGGCGGCGCAGCTCGACCGTGCGGATGAACCCGCCGGGCCACGTCCCGCTCGGCGTCCAGGCGGGCAGCGCGTCGGGAGCCGGGAGCGGCTCGACGCTGGTCCCGGCGACGGCGCCCGAGTCGCGGGTCTCGAGCAGCCAGGCCCGCAGCACCGCGACCGCTCGCCCCGCGTGGGTCATCGTCGCCTCGACGAGCTCGATGGTGCGCCCGGGCCGCAGCACCCGCACCGTCACCTCGACCTCGGCGACCGGGACGGTGCCGAGGATGTCGTAGGACAGCCGGCTCGGGACGAGGGCGTCCTCCCGGCGGCCGGTGGCGTCACGCTCGACCGCGTGGGCGAGCAGGCCGAGGGCCGGGGCGATGTGCTGCTCGTCCTCGCGCCAGGCCCCGCTCGTGTGCTCGGTCGCGCGGAAGCGGGTCTCGTCGAGGCGCTCGAAGTAGGCCACGGACATCCTCTCGGTCGGGTGCTCCGGCGACCCTACGACGCCGCAGTACGCCGACCGACGGCGCATCCCCGGGGCTTGCGTTGCGTCGGGAACACGATGCAAACTTGAGTCGTTGCCACTCATGCAACAGCACGAACCGGCGGTACCCACCGCCCCGCACCACGGAGGACCAGACCATGGCCACGACCTTCGACCCCTTCCGCGACCTCGACCGGATGCTCTCCAGCGGCTTCCGCACTCCTGCCGCATCGGCGATGCCCATGGACCTGTACCGCACGGGTGAGACCTTCGTCGCGAAGGTCGACCTCCCGGGCGTCGACCCCGCGAGCATCGACGTCGACGTCGAGGACCGCACCCTGACCATCCGCGCCGAGCGCCCCGAGGGCACCGCCGGCGAGGTCCAGTGGCTCTCGCACGAGCGCCCCACCGGCACCTTCGCCCGCCAGCTGACCCTGGGCTACGGGGTGGCCCTGGACCGCATCGAGGCCGACTACGCCGACGGCGTCCTGACCCTGACCATCCCCGTCGCCGAGGAGGCCCGGCCGCGCAAGATCTCGATCAACCACGCCGGTGACCACCGCGTCATCGCGGGCGAGGCCAACCGCAGCGAGGCCCAGCCCGCCTCGGCCTGACCGACACCCGCCGGCCCCACCGGCCCGCCCCGGCGCCGCCCACCCGCTCGGTGGGCGGCGCCACCGCGTCCGGCGGACAACGGTGTGCGCCGGCCGCTCCGCACGTCGTACGGTGTGCCGCAGCCCAGCTCGCCGAGATCCAGGAGAACCGTGCGCCACCTCGTCTACTACGTCGCCACCTCGCTCGACGGCTACATCGCCGACGAGGACGGCGGGTTCGCCGCCTTCCCCACCGACCCGGCCACCCTCACCGCGCTCTTCGCCGAGTACCCCGAGACCTGCCCGGCGCACCTGCGCGCCGCGCTCGGGGTGGATGCCCCGCCGCGCCACTTCGACACGGTGGTCATGGGCCGGACGACCCACCAGCCGGCCATCGACGCAGGGCTGACCAGTGCCTACCCCCACCTGCGGCAGTACGTCGTCACGCACCGCGACGACCTTCCGGAGGACCCCACCGTCACCGTCGTCCGCGACGACCCGGTGGCGGTCGTGCGCGACCTCAAGGCCGAGGACGGGCTCGACATCTGGCTCTGCGGCGGCGGCCACCTCGCCGCCCAGCTCGTCGACGAGATCGACGAGCTGCACCTCAAGGTGAACCCCGTCGCGCTCGGCGGGGGCGTCCCGCTCTTCCGCGGGCTGGCGACACCTCGGCCCTGGGCGCTCGGCCCGGTGACCCCGCTCCCCGGCGGCGTGCTGCTCCAGCGCTGGACCCGGGTGGACGCTCCGGCCTGACCCCCGGGTCAGAAACCGCCGAAGTCGCCGCCTCCCCCGAAGTCGCCGCCCCCGCCGAGGTCCCAGCCGCCACCCGCGTCGCCGCCGTCGTAGCCGCCGGCATCGGCCCCGCCCGCGTCGCCCGAGCCGACGTCCCCACCGGCGTCACCGGCGCCGTCCGCGCCGGAGGCATCGCTCCCGGCCACCTCCTGACCCTCCGGGCTGTCCCCGAAGCCGCCGAGGAGGGAGTCGGCGATCACCGACCCGACGACGACACCGGCGACCGTGCCCATCATCGACCCCATGAACATCCCGCCCGCGCCGCCGGCGAACGAGCCGCGCGAGAAGGTGTTCTGCAGGGTGCCGGGGGCGCGCATCTCGGCGCGGGTCGCGGCCCGCGCGAGGTCGGCCGGCTCGGCGCTCGCGGCCCGCTCCCCCACCGGGGCGTCGCGGCCGAGCTCGGTGAGCAGCTGCTGGCGCTGCTCCGGGGTGAGCCGCGCGAAGGCCTCCGCGTGCATCGCCTCGAGCTGCTCGGGTGGCGCCGTGCGCAGGAGGTAGCGGTAGCGCGCGACGGCCCGCTCGTCCTCGCTCGCGCCGGGTCGCGGCGGCGCCGGGGTCCGGCCCGTCCCGCCCGACCATCCCCCGGTCGGAGATCCCTGTCGCTGCTGCTCGCTCGGCACCCGGCCGAGGATGCGGTCGAGAAGTCCCATGCTCGTTCCCTCCGTCGCGGCGGACCCTCCGGCCCGCTCTGTCGCAGAACGCCCGGCGCGCACACCGGGGTTCCCCGCCCAGCATCCGGCACCGCGGACCGATGCGCCATGATCGGGCCATGAGCGACGCCCGCACCGAGACCCTCGCCTCCCTCGTCGACGCCGGCCGGCACGTCGTGGAGCGCGGGCTCGTGCAGGCCAGCGGGGGCAACCTCTCGGCCCGCGTGCCCGGCACCGACCGGTTCGTCGTCACCGCCACCGGCACCTGGCTCGACCGGCTCACCCCCGACGACTTCGCCGAGCTGACCCCGGACGGCGAGCGGGTCGCCGGCGCCGAGCGCCCGTCGGTGGAGTGGAAGCTGCACCAGCGCACGTACGCGGTGCGCCCCGATGTCGCCGCGATCGTGCACCTGCACCCCCAGCACGTGCTCCTCGTCGACCTGCTCGGCGAGCCGATCCGGTTCACGACGCTGGACCACCAGTACTACCTCGGCAGTGCCGGTCGCGTGCCGTTCATCCCCTCGGGCAGCACCGAGCTCGCCGACGCCGCCGCCGAGGCCGCCCGCGACCACGACGCCGTCGTGCTGGCCCACCACGGCTGCTCGGCGCTCGGGGACACCGTGGCGATGGCCCTGCGCCGCGCGCTGAACCTCGAGGAGGCGGCGACGATGACCTACCGGCTCCTCGTCGCCGGCGACACCACGGCCGACTTCCCGCCGGAGTGGCGCGGCCGGATCATCGACGTCTGACCGGCGCCCCGGCCCGCCCCGGCGCCGTCAGCGGGCGAGGAAGAGGCTGGCCAGCGCGAGCAGCCAGGAGACGAAGGACCCGACGAGGAAGTACTCGGTGACCTCGTCGATGCCGGCTCCCTCGACCGACTCGGCGTCGGAGCGCTTGCTCTGCAGCTCGGGGAAGCGGATGAGCCCCTTGGCGGCGATGACCAGCCCGGCGGCGGTCAGCTGCCCGGCGAGCCCGAGGCCGAGGATGAGGACGCGCTCCATCGGCCCGAGGAGACGACCTCCGCGCAGCTGCTCGGCGGGCTCGTCGCCGGGGTCGCTCGTGCGGTCGACGGGACGCAGGGCCCCGACGCTGACGAGCACGAGCCGCACGATGATGTTGCCGGTGGCGAGGTTGGCGAGCAGCAGGCCCGCGACGAGCAGCACCGCGCCGGCCTCGACCCCGGCCACCGGTGCCGGCAGGTCGGCCCAGCGCAGCCAGCGCTCGAGCAGCCCGCCGGGGTCCGAGGCCCAGCCGGACAGCGCGACGAGCCACACCGCGCCCACCCCGAGCGAGGCCAGGGCCGGGACGTGCCCGGTGCCGGTGAGCAGGGCCTGGGCCGACCAGCGGACCCAGAGCAGCAGCGCGAGGGCGGCCCCGAGCCCGACGACGAGGTCGGTGGGGCCGAGCAGCCCGCCCAGCGCCCCGAGGCCAGCCATCGCGGCCAGCCCCACCCAGACCGCCGAGCGCGCGACCTGCGGCCGGGCGCTGGAGCGCAGGAGGTCGCAGAGCCCGACCCCGACGAGCCACACCCCGAGCCACGTCACGGGAGCGCCCGGAGCAGCTCGTGGGCGGCGAGGACCGCGCCGATGCCGTCGGCGCGCACCCGCTGCGAGACGGCGGAGGCGCTGACGCCCTCGCGCTCGGCGAGCTCGGCCTGGGTGGTGTCGGGGTGCATGAGTCCTTCCAGCAGTCGCAGCGACCGGTCCGAGAGCGAGCCAACCAGATGGTCCCGACAGAGCAGGGCCGCGTTGACGGCGGCCTCGGCGCCGTCGTCCGCGCTCCCCCCGTCGACCCCCTCGGCCCGGTACCCGGTGCGCAGGGTGCGGGTCGGCGAGCGCTCGGCGGTGGCCTCGACCCACTCGACGGCGGCGCGGGCCGCCCACCACGCCGGGCCGTCCTCGATGCCGCGCTCGGCGTCCAGGACGGTCACCGTCCCGCGGCCGACCCCGATGCGCACGTCGACGTCGGGCAGCAGTGCGAGCCGGACGCGCAGTGCGGCGTCCAGCGCGGCGCCGAGGGTGCGGTAGCCGCCCTGGAACTCGTCGCCGACCGTGATCCGCAGCCCCCGCACGGACGGCACCACGGCCTCGGTCGTGGCCAGGGCCGCGACGACGGCGTCGTGGACCGCCCGGCGGTCGGCGGAGACACGCGAGGCGACGATGTCCCCGATGAGGACACACAGTGAAGCATCCGGCTTCATCTCATCCATCTGAAGATCATACCTTCATCAAGGCGGAATGAAGCCGATGACTTCAGACCGCGTGCTCCGGGGTGCCGGGACCCACCCCGGCCGCCGGCTCGACGATGCCCCGTTCGGTGGCGACCGCGGAGACGAACCGGGCCGGGGTGACGTCGAAGGCGGGGTTGAAGCCCCGGCTGCCGTCCGGGGCGGTGCGCCGGCCCGCCAGCTCGGTGACCTCCTCGCCCGGACGCTCCTCGATCTCGATGCCCGAGCCGTCGGGCATCGTGAGATCGACGGTCGACCACGGCGCGGCGACGAGCAGCGGGATGCCCGCCTCGCGGCAGGCGAGCCCCACCCCCAGCGTGCCGACCTTGTTGGCGACGTCGCCGTTGGCCGCGATCCGGTCGGCGCCGACGACGGCGCAGTCGACCAGCCCGCGCAGGATGGTCGAGGCCGCCGCGCTGTCGACCTGCACGACGTGCGGGATGCCCTCCTCGACGAGCTCGTAGGCGGTGAGCCGCGAGCCCTGGAGCAGCGGGCGGGTCTCGTCGGCGTAGACCATCTCCAGGGCGCCGCGCGCGTGCAGCTCGCGCACGACCCCGAGCGCGGTGCCCCACGCCGACGTGGCGAGGACACCGGCGTTGCAGTGGGTGAGGACCCGCAGCCGCGGGCGGCCGACCCGGGCGAGCAGCCAGTCGGCCGCGAGCCGGGACAGCTCGCGGTTGGCCGCCTCGTCCTCGGCCGCGACCCGGCGAGCACCGGCGAGCACCGCGTCACGGCCCTGCGCCATGAGCGGGCGGACGCTGTCGACGCCCCAGGCGAGGTTGACCGCCGTCGGGCGGGCGTGCCGGACCCGGTCGACCTCGGCGTCGAGGCGCGCGGCGTCCCATCCCTCGCGCTCGCCCTGGTCCATCGCGACGACGACCCCCATGGCGCCGGCGACGCCGAGCGCGGGCGCGCCCCGCACCGCGAGGGCCACGATGGCGTCGACGAGGTCGTCGACGGTGCGCACGACGAGGTGCTCGGTGCGGTGCGGGAGGACGGTCTGGTCGAGGAGGCGGAGGGCGCCGTGGCCGTCGGCGGCCGTGTCGTCCCACTCGAGGGCGAGGAGGCTCATGCCGGCCACCCTAGGCCGCGACCGGTCGGGCACGAACCCCCGACACGGGGTGCCCGGTCGCTAGCGTGCGGGCCATGACCCCCGACCACTCCCGCCGCACCCGCCGCCTGCTCGGCTCCTGCCTCGCGACCACCGCCCTGCTCGCCGCGCCGCTCGGCACGGGTGCCGCGACGGCCTCCGCCTCGTCGGACCGCGGCGGCCACCATCTGCGGAGCGTGCTCGTGCCGATCGGCGGCGGCTACGAGACCGACACCCTCGAGGCGTTCTCGCGCACCGCCGCCCAGCGTGCCTCGGGCCCGACCGTCGACCTCGTCGTCGTCCCGGCGGCCTACGGCGACGCCCCCGAGGACCGCGCCGAGAACCTCGAGCTGGCCGGCGAGCGCACCGCGCAGCTGCTCGCGGCGTGCGAGGACGCCGTGCCCGCCCGCTTCACCGGGTGCACGGCGCGGCTCGCCGTCCTCCTCGACCGGGCCGACGCCCTCGACCCCGCGAACGCGACCGCCCTGGCCGACCGGGCGATCGACGGCGTGTACGTCCTCGGCGGCGACCAGGGCCTCGCGATGCAGGTGCTCGCCGACAGCCCGGCCGAGCGGGCCATGACGGCCGCGGCCCGGCGCGGCGTCGTCGTCGGCGGTACGAGCGCGGGCGCCGCCGTCGAGTCGCGCTCGATGATCAACGGCTACGTCGGCGACCTCGGGCCCGCCGAGGGCCTGCGCCGGAACTCGACCCTGATGTGGTGGGGCGACGACCCCGACCTCGAGCGCGGCCTGGCCTTCGGGTCCACCCGCGCGATCTACGACCAGCACTTCCACCAGCGCGGCCGGCTCGGGCGCACCCTCTCGACCCTCGCCACCGCCGACGAGCGCTTCCGCGGCCGCAGCCCCGTCGGGGTCGGCGTCGACTACGGCACCGGGGTGCGGGCGACCGACGACCGGACCCTCTCCGGCGTCTTCGGCCAGGGGTCGGTGTCGGTCGTCGACCTCGAGACCCTGCGCGCGACCCACGCGTGGCGCGGTGAGCAGCAGACCCTCTCGGCCCGTCGGGTGCTCACCCACCTCCTCACGGAGGGCCAGACCTACGACCTGCGCAGCCGCACGCTCACCCGGGACCACCGGAGCGTCGACGCACCGCGCGGCACCCCGTGGCGGGCCCCCACCGCTCCCGGGCGCGGAACGCTCGTCCTCGGCGGCGGTG
>JAESFK010000359.1_pt1 | contig 26352 bp, 6 predicted proteins | sample 9269391 | NCBI WGS metagenome assembly JAESFK01 (sample SAMN14506231, study PRJNA617097) | algae metagenome | isolation source: Drouetiella hepatica UHER 2000/2452 and co-occurring heterotrophs from... | place: Slovakia: Slovak Paradise National Park, Hrabusice, Kosice Region | collected 2000-01-01
ATGAATGGACATGGCTCAGATGCTCCTAATCTGAATAGAGGCTGAATCCAAGCTATGACACTAATCCCAAGATTTCTATCACCGATAGTACAATTCGCCAACAACATCCGTTGCTAAATGAAGGCGAGCACGCCCGATCGCCTTCAGGAGATCATCACGTACCACGAAGACCAAGGAGCCTTTATCGCCAATCCCCATACCTATGTGTTAGAAGATGGCGGTCAGAAGGCGATTGATCCTATCCAGCTCCAGTTCAAAGAAGCGATCGATCCCTATGGGTTGCTCAATCCCGGCAAGATGAAGGCATGGGATCAGCGAGTAAAAGCATAAACTCGAAAAGGCATAAACTATTCACTGTGGGAGCGCGTAGCTCCCACAGTGATGTCAGGGAGCCTGCTTAAACCGTCAAGCTCAGCGTGTAGTTAGTGGATCGACTCGTGGTTTGCGGTCTAACTCTCACAAAGTAAGTGCCAGCCTGCAAGTCTTCGGTGATGTTAGAAAGGAAGGTGGTACTAGAGTTAGTATCAGATTCCACGACCTCATTGTTATCAATCAAACCATTGCCGTTTGTGTCCCGAATCAAATCAATCCGTGTATTGGTAGAAGTAGCCGTCACTCTGGCCTGGAGAGTCGCAACGTTATTCAACGTGAATTTGTAGAAATCATCTGAATCGATGATGCCAACATGCTCTTTGGCAGAAAAAGTGCCGGAAAGCACGCCGATATCCCGCGCAGTGGGCAGCGTATTGCCTGGATCAGGCGAGACATTGCCCCCAAAGGGAGTCGCGACTAAATTTAGTTCATATAGACTAGAGTTACTGGTATTCGAAGTTTCTACCTTGATAAAGTAAGCCCCTGATGGCACGTCTTGCGTGATGCTAGACAAGAAAGTAGAGCTGGTATTAGAGTCAGAAGCTAACGCCTCATCATTGTCGATTAGCCCATTACTGTTAATATCGCGGATTAGCTGAATGCGCGTGTTTGCAGAAGAGCCTTTGACATTGATCTGAAGGTTTGCAATGTCAGTGAGGGTAAATTTGTAGGTATCGTTTGCATCTAGTTGGCCGACATAATCTTTGGCCAGCAAGGTGCCCGAAAATACTCCCAGATCGCGCGCGGCTGGCAGCGTATTGCCTGGATCAGGCGAGACATTGCCCCCAAAGGGAGTTGCGACTAAATTTAGCTGATAGATGGTAGAGGCGCTGGTGCTTGAAGGTTCTACTTTGATGAAGTAAGCGCCGGATGGCAAGTCTTGTGTGACGCTAGACAGGAAGGTAGAGCTAAAATTAGTGCCTAAGGCTAAAATCTCATCGCTATCGACGAGTCCATTGCCATTCCCATCCCGAATTAACTGAACACGCGTGTTTGCAGAGGAGCCTGTGACTCTGGCTTGCAGGTTGGCAACATCATTTAAGGTGAACTTGTAAAAATCTACCGGATTAGTGGTGCCAACAAAATCTTGATTAGTATAGGTGCCTGAAAGAACACCAATATCAACGGCTGAACTCAGCCCTTCTACAGGAGGAACGGGAGGAGTTGGGGGAGTCGCCGGAGTTGCTGAAGCAGCTAGATTATAGTTTATGTTGCCTTTGAGGCTCTGCACTGAAATATAGTAGCTGCCTGCAGCTAGGCTGGCTGCAATTGTTTTGGGCTTGGCTCCGCTCTTAAAGTTTTCTAAAACAGCACCGCTGCTATTGCGTAAGGTGACTCTAGCACTGGCTCTGCCCGTTACTCGTCCTAGCGTTAATCCAAATTCGCTTGCTCCAGACAAAGTAAATTTGGCGAAGTCAATTTTATCTCTTGAACCGACAAACCCGCCTATACGCTTGCTTCCGCTTAGGGTTCCAACATTGCGAGCGTTTCTCAGAGTATTATCTTTGTTGCTAATTGACATAACTTTTTACGTTTATTGGGATGTTGAGGCAAAAATGCGAAAGTTTTTCTATAACTCCTACAGGGTAAGGCTTCTAGCTGTTGCGTGGCACTTCGTTGCAGCGTCGCTACCTTTCCCCCTATTAAACTCGAACAACGACTTTTCCAGTCACCTGTCTTTGTTCAAGTTTGCCAATGGCAGCAGGCAACTCATCCAGGGAATAGATGTGGTCAATCAGAGGGGCGATCTGACCAGATGTCAGCCAGTTCTTTAAGGTCAAGAGATCAGATTGGTTCGGGGTAGAGGCTAATGCGGTGACTTTGCAGCGACTGAATCTCGAAATCAAAGATCCGAAGAGTAAAATTTGAAAAAATCGCGCGATAGATCCCCCCACCAAAACATAGGTTCCACCGGGTTTCAAAATAGAGAAATAGTCAAACACTGAACGATACGCAGCCGCATCCAGAATCAGGTCATAATCAATACCGCGTTGCGTCACATCGACTTGCGTGTAGTCAATCACCTGATCAGCACCGAGTAATTTCACCTTATCTATTTTTTGCGTACTGCATACGGCTGTCACTTCCGCACCCAAGGCTTTGGCAATCTGCACCGCAAACGATCCTACGCCCCCGGATGCACCGTTAATGAGAACTTTCTGTCCGGGTTGAAGGTGTCCGCAATCTCGGAGCCCTTGTAAGGCAGCCAGTGCAGCCCCAGGAACGGCAGCGGCTTGCTCAAATGAGATCGTGTCAGGCTTTAAAACCAACGATGATTCTGTGGCACAAGCATACTCGGCAAATGCCCCAAAGCCACATTCAGAAAGATCGCCAAAAACTTCATCCCCAGGCTTAAATTGGGTAACAGCTTGACCCACGGCTTCCACTCGTCCGGCAACATCAAAGCCAAGAATTTTCACCTTGGGCTGACGCAATCCGCCATAGATGAGGCGAACGATAACGGGAGTGCCTCGCATCAGGTGCCAGTCCCCCGCATTCACTGATGTCGCATGAACCTTTACCAACACGCCCTGATCCGACACGACTGGCTTATTCATCTTTTCCAGTTTCAGCACCTCTGCTGAACCATACTCAGAACGGGCGATCGCCTTCATTGTTTCATTCGTCGTTTCATTGCCTGGGTTCGTCCCTGTGTTGGGGATACGCGAGGATGTTGCTGCCATAGATTTTTAAGAGTTCAGGAGAATGGATGCGAAGCGAAACTTGTCATCTCTGAGCTAGACTTACAGTGTACGTCTACTCATTACGCCAGTTTAACTTACGCTGTAAGTTTGTCAAGTTTAATCTGTGGCAACTCACATCAGCGGAGGCTAAACCGATCGGTTACAGGGCAATATGCAATCAAATAGATGGCTAAGACAGAGACATCCAACACCCCCTCTCCAACCCCGTTAAGTCGGGAGCGGATTTTGCAAACAGCCCTCCGTCTGGCAGACGAGGGAGGACTTGAAGCGCTTTCGATGCGAAAGGTTGCCCAAGAATTAGGCGTGAAAGCGATGTCGCTCTACAACCACGTTGCCAACAAAGACGACATGATCGATGGCATTATGGATCTGGTGGTCAGCGAAATTGAGTTGCCTCGCTTTGATCTGGATTGGAAAACTGCAATGCGGCGACGGGCAATCTCGGCTCACGAGGTGCTGCTAAAACACTCTTGGGCAGCAATGGCGATCATGTCACGAATCAATGTAGGTTCAGCGATGCTGCGTTATATCGATAGAACAATCGGTTGCCTGCGGGAAGCAGGATTTTCATGGAAGATGGCGGATCAGGCGTGGAATGCGATCGATAGCCACATCTACGGCTTTACCCTCCAGGAATTAAACTTTCCCGTAGAAGCGACAGAATATGCCGAGACAGCCGAAAACTTTATTTCGCATATCCCGCCAGACCAATACCTCTACATGCACCAACTGTCGCTTTTTATCATTGATGGCAGTTATGACGGTCTACACAACTTTGAGTTTGGTCTCGATTTTATTTTGGATGGGCTGGACAGGTTGCGCGATCGTGGCTGAGGGGTGGGTAAGTAGGCTGTAAAGGGCGCGATCGGTCAATTTCTTGGCGCGAATAGTTAATGGAAGCAAAATCGTGTCGCTTAGCATAGCAGAGTCTCCATTTTCGCTTTTGTAGGGGTCGAGCCGAGGTTAGGGTAAAACAGTGCCACGAAAACTTGAAAAGCCCTTGGAGTGGTGACTTCAGCGATCGCGGCTTTTAACCAATTTAGCCTGATTTAGCTACGAGATTTCAAGCCTTTCAGGGCTGTGTGGCACTATTTTGCACGTATCTCGTGCGCCGAGCTTCGCTCGGCGCACGAGATACAGCGGTTGTTGAATGAGTAAGCCACAATTTGGTAGGCTAAGTCATCCCAGCCAGATAGAGAATATCCACTGATGCCTGCTCCCTTATCTATTGATTTGCGACAACGAATTATCGCTGCATATGAAGCTAAAGAAGGCTCACAATGTCATGGATAACTTACCTGTTCATCATGCTACGGTCATTCAAGAGGCAATCGAAGCAGTCGGAGCAAAAGTTGTGTTCTTGCCTCCTTACTCCCCCGACCTTTCACCCAAAGTTGTGTTCTTGCCTCCTTGCTCCCCTGACCTTTCACCCATTGAATTATGTTGGTCAAAACTCAAGCAGCTTCTTTGGTTCGGCTAAAGCTCGAACCAAAGAAGCACTTGATCAAGCGTTAACCCAGATTATCAATGAGTCTTTTTCCGATGATGATGCCCTGGGTTGGTTCGCTCACTGTGGCTTATTCATTTGAAAACCGCTGTAACTGTGGCTTATGCAATTGAAAATTGCTGTAAGTTTATGGTAGCGAAAGCTTTAAACCTTTATTGAGATTACATCGGCCTGAGTGATTTGATTGGTATTAACCCCATTGAGCTTCGCTAGCAGGTCATTGTTGTGAAAGATCAAGGTTGATTGACCGCGCCCAACAAGTCTCAAATCTTTGAATTTCAATCCACTGGTTAGGCCGATACGATCAGTGCGATCGCGGAAGTCTAGAATTTGGTCTGCCGTAGATCGACGACCTTTTGCTTTGGTCAGCACAAACACATCGCGTCCTGCGCCACCCACCAGTACATCTCGACCTAGACCACCCACTAAGGTATCGTTGCCGCCTTCACCCTGGAGCCTGTCATTGCCATCACCCCCAAACAGGCGATCGTTGTTATCTCCCCCGATCAGCAGGTCATTGCCAGCATCTCCGAGCAGGCGATCGCTGCCTACGCCACCAAACAGTTGGTCACCGCCACCGCCACCGCTCAGAGTATTGTTGGCCGCGTTACCGGTGATGGTGTTAGCGCTTTCATTGCCAATCCCTACAAGGGCAGTGCCCTCTAGCGTAAGGTTTTCGAGGTTGGGGCTCAAACTATAGTCAACGCTGGTAATGATCAGATCCGTACCGCCGATCGCTAGATCGGCATCTGCTTCGACAACGATATCTCCCAAATTGTCTACATAATAGGTGTCGTTGCCACTGCCACCGATCATCACATCAGCACCAGCGCCGCCATTGAGCATGTTGTTGCCGCTGTTGCCCGTGAGAGTATTGGCCAGATCATTGCCGATACCACTTGTGTCGCCAGTACCCTCTAGGGTAAGGTTTTCAAGATTTTGGCTTAGCGTCACGCTTGACGCCAACGAAAAGACCGTATCAACGCCGCTGCTGTTGCTTTCATTAACCACGTCTGCACTGCTGTCAACGTAGTAGCTGTCGTTGCCGTTCCCCCCGATGAGCGTGTCGTTACCTGTGCCACCATTCAAGCTGTCATTTCCTTCACCCCCGTTGATGACATCGGCACCCGCTTCACCGTTGAGCGTGTTGTTGCCGCTGTTACCCGTGAGCGTGTTGGCGATCGCATTGCCGGTGCCATTGAAATTGCCCGCACCTTCAAGCGTCAGGTTTTCAACATTGACGCTAAGCGTAAATGTTAATGCGGAGGAAAAGACCGTATCGACACCATTGGTATTGGTCTCATCAACCACGTCTGCACTGCTATCAACGTAGTAGCTGTCGTTTCCATTACCACCCGCAAGCAAGTCATTTTCCGTACCGCCGACAAGACTATCGTCACCGTCACCGCCGTTTAAAGTATCTGCACCTGCTCCACCATTCAGGTTATTTTTGCCACTGTTGCCAGTGAGCGTATTGGCGATCGCATTACCTGTCGCACTAAAGTTGCCCAACCCTTGCAGCGTCAGGTTTTCGACATTTTGACTCAGCGTAAAGCTTGGAGCAGTTGAGAAGACGAGATCAATACCGCTGGTGTTGGTTTCATTCACCGTATCACCTATGCTATCGACATAGTAGGTGTCATTGCCATTGCCCCCAGCAAGGGTGTCATTTTCAGTCCCCCCGTTGAGAATGTCATTGCCATCCCCCCCGTTGATGACATCGGCACCCGCTTCACCGTTGAGCGTGTTGTTGCCGCTGTTACCCGTGAGCGTGTTGGCGATCGCATTGCCCATACCATTGAGGTTATCGGTGCCCTCAAGGGTAAGATTTTCGATATTTGTCCCAAGCGTATAGCTGGGCAGGGTGGAAAAAACCGCATCAACTCCAGTCGTATTTGCCTCGTCAACGACATCCCCACTACTATCCACGCTGTAGGTATCGTTGCCGTCGCCGCCGATCATGAGGTCATTCCCAGCGCCGCCATTTAGGGCATCGTTGCCAATACCACCATTCAGCGCATCATTATCCGCACCACCATTCAAAATATCGTTGCCCGCACCACCGTTGAGCGTATCTTTCCCAGCTTCTCCATTGAGGGTGTTGTTGCCGCTGTTGCCCGTGAGGATGTTGTCAAGTTCGTTGCCGGTGCCATTGCCGTTGTCGGTGCCCTCAAGGGTGAGGTTTTCAACATTGGCTCCCAAAATAGTGTTGGGTGCTGTTGAGAAGACCGTTTCAACGCCGGTGGCATTGGTTTCATCGATCACATCCCCATTACTATCAACGTAATAGATGTCGTCGCCGTCACCGCCAATCAGGGTGTCATCCCCTGTGTTGCCGATGAGGGTATCGTTGCCTAGCCCACCGCTCAAGGTATCGTTGCCGCCCTGACCATCAAGGGTGTTGTCGCCATCTCCCCCGGTGAGTTGGTCGTTGCCGCCCTGACCCGTGAGCATCAGGGGAGTAATGGTTTGACCCAGTGTCAGGGCATTGGTGCTGAGGGGGCTGGCTTCCCCAATCCGGTTGGGGGTGGGTGTAGCTGTGGCGATCGCCGCAATCGCACCCCCCTGCCCGTTTTTCAAACTACTGCCGATGGTCGTGTCGCTAATGCTGGTATCGACGAGCTGCACAGAGAGGGCAGAGGCGTCGCCAATCAGCCCAAGAGTCGTTTGTTGAAAGCGCAGTTGATAGGACTTGGGCAAATACAATCCGTTGCCTGCCGACCAGTCTGCAACGGGCGTCCAGCTAGTGCCGTTGGCGCTGTATTGCCAGATGCCGATGGTCGTGGCTGGCACCGTGGCGATAAAGATACCCCAGAACCCAGCATCAGCAAAAATTCCATGCTGGCTGTAGGCTCCCTGATCAGCATCCGACTCATCAGCCAACCCATTAGCCGCATCCGAGAAGCGGGAAGACACAAGCGATTCTACCGTTTTAGCGGGAGCAGGTGTCCCGTCATCCTGCCCATTGGCGGTGATGCGGACGACTGTCGCCACATCCTTTGCCACCGGGCTGAAATCATTGACTGCCTCAATTTGCCCCGTCATGCTAAGGGTCGTTGCGGTATAGCGTGTGGTGCCACCAATCCCAACCTGCACCAGGTTGACCCGTTGCCCCAGACCAATGGCTGAGCCAGCTCCGTTGTCTACCAGATGCACCGTGAGGGGCGGGATCTCACCGTTGTAGTTAGCGTTGGGCTTAAAGCGAATTTTGTTCGCTTTGGGAACCAGATAGGCATTGGTGGCGCTAATGTCGCTGGGGATCTGTATCCAAGTCGCCTGACCAATGTCATACACTTCCCAATGCCCTTTCTCATAGGCAAATTGCTGGTCTTGCGATCGCGTTCCACTCAGGGTGGCAAAATCTTGAACAATGGCAATACCAATAAAGGCATTTTGGCTATTGTTGCCTGCATCAATCGCATCCTGGAAGGCCGTGGCAAACAGCGTATCCACCGTTTGGGTGTCGTTGGTGCTGTCTTCAAGGGCGGTGGGGAAGACGACTTGAGCCCCGTTGGCAATGGTCGGCGCATCGTTGAGCGGCAGAATATTGATTGTGCGGCTGATGGTTTCCTGGCTAAAGGGGCCACCCGATGTCTGGAAGCGGGCATCGGCGATCGCCCCCGCTGTGAAATTGAAGAAAGAACTGTCGATCAACCGGGCTGTGATGCTACCGGGCTGCTTGTTAAAGTTTAGCCCTGGCAAAAAGCGTAGCTTGGTGTCGGCATTGAGCAACACGGCCTGAGTTTCGGTGAGGCTGGTTGACAGGCTCGTCCAGGCGGTGCCGTTAAAATATTGCCACGCCCCTTGGAGAGCGGTGCTGGCATTGCTGATGATGGCAATCCCCTTGAGCAAATCGCGATCGCGATCGCTAAATTGGCTACCAAACAGCTGCTCAACCGTCAGTTCTTGGGGTGAAGCGGTGGCATCTTCGTTGGTGGCGTTAAAGCCGCTGTCCTGCCGGTCAAAGGTGAGACTCCAGCCGTTGAGCAGCCGACCAAAATTGGAGCTGTCGGTGCCGCTGTCAGTGTCATCTTGAATGTACAGCTTCCAGTTGCCGTTGAGGTTCTTGCCATCGACCCCGACAAATTGACCAAAGCTAGTCTGCGCTCCAGCAAACTCAGCCGGGTCAAGATCATTGGCGACGGTGTTGTTGGTGGGGCGATAGGTGTTGTTGTTTTGCAGTGGTGAGAGCGACAGGGCATCGGCAAAGCCATCAGCAAAGCTGAGAGTTAAATTGTTGATGCCATTGCTGTCTGCCGCATCGGAAATCAAAATGATCCGCTGACCCTGCGGTCCTTCGAGCCAGATATCCAGGTTATTGGCGCTGGTGACGCTGAGTCCGTGCAGGGTGACGGTCGCCTTTTGGACGGTGCCCAACAGCCCTTGAACGGTAAGGATAGAAGGATACAGATCCCCTTGTCCTGCGGGTGGATTCAGCTCGGCTGAGGATGGCGATCGCCGATCGCTGATGCGCACCGCTTCGGGTTGGCTAAAGGTATAGCTGAGGCTGCCCGTGGGCGCATCATTAACGGCATAGACCTGCGTTTGATAGGTCAAGGTGCCGGTGAAGCTGTTGGCAAAGTTCGGTTCAGTAGTGATGTTGACCAGGGCACCGGAGGTGACGGCGACGCGATCGTCAATTAGATTGACCGTCAGCGCCGTGGCTGCTCCCGCATAGTTAGCGGTGGGCACAAAGCGCAGGAAGGTGGACGCACTGAGCAAGACATGTCGCGTCTCAGATGAGTTGCGGTTGACATCGGGGATGACCGTCCAGGTCGTGCGATCGCTGGAATATTCCCACTGTCCCTGGCTGGGGCTGACCTTGTAATTGCTGATCGCAATACCACCTAAGGTTTGGTACAGCGCATCGGTAGCAGCAAAGTAATCGCCAAATAGATCCGCCACAGTTTCACCCTGGGGCACCGTAAGCGGGTTACTTGAGCTGTCTTCGAGCACAGAAACGGCGTTCTCGATATCGACAGTCGAGGTTGTCAAAATAGGCGGACTTGTCATGCTATTGGAGGGAATTTGAATGGTTACGGTGAGGTCAATCGTTTGGCTGCTGTAGGGTGAGGTGCCACCGACCGCGATCGCCGCTGGGTCTGCCGGGTCGAGGTTAAGGCGATCGCCCGTCTGAAGCGGCTGTAGCGGATCTTGGCCACTAGCGTCGATTAGACGCACAGTCAGCGGTGGGGTGGACTGACCTGCTGCGCCGCTGCGAGGAATAAAGCGCAGTTGCTCTGCCGATTGCACCACTAGCGCATTGCTGGGCGTAATCGATTCGGTGAGCACCGTCCACTGCTGGGTTTGGGGATTGTAATAAGCCCAGTTGCCTAGGTTAGCCTGCGGCACATAGTTGACAATGGCAATGCCATAGAGGCTATCGCCTTGGTCGGTATCCACCAGCGTGTTGCCAAAGATCGCTCCGACTGTGGCTCCTTGATAGGGGGTAAAGGCGGTGTTGATCTGGGCGCTGTCTACGGTCGGAGCCTGGTTAGAAACCTGGGTAATTGATTGATTGGCTTGCTGAATGGCATCTGCCGCCGTGATCACTGTTTGCTGGTACTGGTCGAGCAAGGATGGAATGTCCGTCTTGAGCGCCGTTTTGAGCGGGGTCAAGTTGGCATAAGACTGGCGGATTTCATCTAAAGAAGTATTTGGGGTGACTTCCCCAGCCACGTCTGCATAAACATCCGAAAGAATTTGCAGGATTGTGCCGCTTTCGGTCTGAGCCTCGGTGAGGGCCGTGCCCGTTAGATTAGGGAGAATTTCCTGCTGGTAATAAGCCTGCACCACATCGGCGGTGAAATCAGAGAGTCGATCGCTAAACGACTCACCGGGGATGACCACCACATCGGCGAGCGCATTGGCCACAAATTCCACCACATTGATCAGCAGGTCAGCAGATAGACCATCGGCTTCGTAGCCCCCGGCAACCCGCGCCAGATTGTAGATCAGCGTGTCGAGAATGATGTGGCTCTTGTAAACCTGAAGCCCTAGCTGAGCATCCGCGAGAGTGCCACTGCGAATCGCCTCAATCGGGTGGAAGGTATTGAAATCCAGCGCATCCGGCAGGTTAAAGAAGTCCTTGAGTTTATCGCTGCTGGCCGCTTGGTCGCCCCCATTGGCGATCGCCATCTGGGTTGCCATCGTGGTCAGCGGCGACACAATGCTGCTATCAGGGCTAGCAATCATCGGGCTAACGATAGGCAAGCCGCTGACCTTGTCGATGCCGCCAATCACCACGATCTGGCCATCGTCGAGGGTCAGTTGACCGTCACCATTGATATCCAGCTCAGCTGTATCCACGCTAAAGTTGTAGCTGCCGTCGCCCAGCGTCACGCCCCACGGTTCATCGGGGTCAAACTTGAGGTTAAAGTTGGTGTCAAAGAAGACCGTCGCCCCCATCACCTCAGACTGCACGGCTGCCCCTGACTGGGACGCACCGCCCACCTGGAACTTAAACAGATCAAACTCCCACTGCTGCTCATAAAGCGGCATGGTAAAGAAACCCACATCTAGCTCAATCAGCGCTTTTAAGAAGGCATACAAGCGACCATACAGCTCAAACAGCGACAGCGGATTGCTAATGCCTTTGATAATTTCAGAGCCGCGCACCTTGCCGTCGCTATCGCCCAGGTCGTCGCGCGATTCGCCCACATCTTCCAGGTCAAGAGCAATTTCAGCCCCAATTCCACCCCCTAGGTAGAGTGAAACTGGTCCCAGGTTGGCCCCCGCCCCCGCTTCAATTTCGGCAGTGGCAGACAGTTCTGGCTTATCGTCCGGCTCGCCATTAGAGGTATAGCTCTTTCCAGTCCAGTCCATCAAAAAGAAACCGTCAAACACTTTGTAGCTGTCTTTGAGCGCAAAGTCGGCGTCGCTCCATTGGCTAAAGCCATAGGTGTCAAAGCCAAATCCCAAATCGGCCACCGCTTCAAATTTGCCCGCCAGCTTGCCATAGACCGGATAGGGTGGGAAAGGATAGAACTTCTTCTCGATCTCAAACTCCAGCTTCAGCTCCGGCAGCTCGTAGGTGACCAGGTTGACATCTTTGCCAAACAGTAGGTTGACCAGGCTGACTGGGTCATCCAGCACCGGGAACTTCAGCCCCTTGAGGTTGTTCAGTTTGCCAGCCAGTTGAGCCATGTCGTCGCCAGCGGCATTATCTGACTCGCCAGCAGCATCGCCCAGACCATCGACGCCTGGTGTTGCAGGCGCGCTTTCCTGATGCTCAAGGGTCGATTTCTCCGTCGGAGATTTTGGCAGAGCTTTGTCGTCTGCGGGTTCGCCGCCTGCCTGACCGCCTGCGCCCTCCTCTTCTTCATCGCCACCGGGCTTTAGCTGCAGGTGATATTCATCCATCAGAGGAAGAACTAAGTTATCCCCCTTAGCCAGCTTCTTGCTGACTTTGTCCATCGCCTCGATCAAGTCCACCACTTTCACCACGGTTTCAAAGAACTCGGCATATTGGGTGGAGCCCAGCTTGCGCGAAATGGAGGCCAAGGTGATGGCAATTTCGAGGATGGAGGCTTGACCATTGCCATCCTGGTCAAACAACCCCGACAGCCCCAGGGTTTTCATCAACTCCACATCGGTGTTTAGGGTCTTGATGAAGGGCTTGATCGGGTCAATCACCTCGTTCACCCCGTCAATCACAGGCTTGGCAAACTTCGTCAAGAAGCTGCCCATATCTAGCCCCAGATCCTTTAAGCCGATGGTGAGAGACGGCTCAAAATCTTCACCCTTGGCCAGTTCTGCCTTGCCTGCAAAGCCCAGGTCAACGCTGACCGACGGGAAGGAGGTATTGCCAGACACGGTGGTTTTGAGGTTAAACGCCGCGCCAATCGTGGCTCCTAGGGTGTAGTCAAAGCTTTCCTTGAGCTTGGCGCTGCTGAATTCCTTCTGGGTGATTTCCGCATCCCGAATTGGGGTGCCCACTTCAGTGATGGTGAAGGTGTCCTCTGGCTCTTCGGTGCTACCCGCTGCGGGTGCTCCCTTGAGTGCAAAGGTGATGGCGTTTTTGAGCTGCACCATCGTCTGGGGGGTGCCATTTGCCGATTGCAGGGTGACATGATCGCCCTGGATCAGGTAGAGATCCGGGAGTTGTTCCTCGCCTTCAACGCGGGGGTTGCTGACCTTGATCACAGGTGCCGTTGCCCCTGCTTCAGGCTCCTCACCCGAAACCTCCAGGTAGTCCACTACCTGGCGAATGTTTTTCTCTTCTTTGAAAGGCTCGATGTAATACATCGTTCCGGGGGGAAGCGCATCCGACACGCCCGTCTTGCGTAACCGGAAGACCAGTTCTGTCCCTGGGGGAAGCTCAGCGGAGCCGTTTTCCGTAGCAAAGTCGATGGCAAAGCCGTTGAACTCAGTGAAGCTGTAGGAGTTAGTGCCGCCACCAGGCGTTAAAACTCGGCGCTGCGGATTGCGCGGGTCTTCGGGATAGGGGTCTTCGGGATCGGGGGTTGGGGTGCTCAGGGTAAAATTGACCGGAATGAGCCGATTCCCGTCAAAGAAATCATCATCTCTCACGGCTGTGGGCGGAATCGGCTCTCGCAGTGGGTCAGCGATTCTAAACAGATCGACCGTAAAGTAGCTGGGGATTGGGGAGTTGTTTTCGACGCCACCCAGTGCTAGAACTAACTCACCTTCGCGCGGCCCATCTCCATCGAGGAATGCCTGAAGATTGTCGGAGCCTTCTTGTAAATCTCCGGTATAGAGCGTAGGAATCGCCTGCTCACCGGAGTCTACTTCGATCTCAAACTCATATTTGCGCGCCACTTCAACGGAGTTAGCCGCTTTGCCCAGCAGCGCAAACTGAATGCCCGCAGTGGCTTCGCTGTGGGTATCGCCCTTAGACAGCAAGCTTTCAGATTCGGTGTCCTTTTCCAGATCGTCGAGAATGTCATTTTCAGCGTTGTAGTTTTGGAAGAAGGAGTGAGCATCGCGCTCGATCAGTTGGGAATCGATCTTGAGACCATCAATTTCGCGTTCACCTCGCCAGTTGGGGCGAAATTCGCTAGTTCTGCCGTTAAACTCTACCGTGACGCGATCGATGTCGTCGTAGCCCAGTTTTTCGAGGATGATGGGATATTTCCAGGTGTCCTCATCTTTGACATAGGAGGCAAAGTCATCCGGGGAGGCGGTGTTGAGATCAACCGGGTCACCATCCACGTCATAGGCGCGAACGATGACGGTTTGCTCGGTTTCACCTGGCGTAAAGATGGGGTCTTCATCCAGCGAGATGGTGAGTTGAGGCTTGTGACCGTTGACAAAGTCATCTAGCGGAATTTGGGTCAGCTCAGCCTTGAGGAAGGCAATGTTGCCCGTGGCTTTAAAGTTGTTGAGGTCGAGGAATACATCGGCATTGGCTCCGGTCTTGGTTTCGTGGGTCTCGTTGTTTTCGGAGATGTCGATGCCAAAAGTGCCCTCTAGCAGGTTGATGAACAGGCCAACCCGCAGATCAAAGTGGAAGATGGAGGAAAGGGTGCCCTCGGTTTCTAGACCCAGCGCTGGAAGACCAATGTCGGAGTCGAGGGACACGTCAAACAGGTCGTAGTCTTGACCAAAGGCGAGATCCAGGGCGATCGTCTGCTCCGCTGCGTCGTACTCAAGGCTGACCTCCACATCGGTACCGTCTAGCACTTCGCTGAGGGCATCGTTAAGGGCACGCACCAAGGCGGGGCTGGTGATATAGCGCTCTTTGTCGAGGCTTTCGGTAAAGGCGCGGATGAAATCGCTGAGGAAGGGAGGCAGTTTTCCCGACAGGCTGCCAATCAGGGGCAGACGATAATTGTTGATGCTCTCTTCCAAGCTGGTGAAGCCCTGATCAAGGGACCCAGTGACGGTGGAGTTGTCGAGGCGACGATCCTTTACCGTCAGCACCAGCGGCGAAGGAGAGTTGGTGAATTTTTTGGAGTAAAGACCGTCGGTGCCTTCGCCCTCATACACCTTCATGTCGAGCGGCAGGATGCGATCGATGTCAAATTTGGTGTCGTCTAGAGCGGTGAGCTTGACCCGCTGGAATCGTGCCCAGTTGTTGCTGTCAAAGTAGATTGCGTTTTGTTTCCACAGATCGTTTGCGGCGTAGGGGTCGCCTGCATAGTCGATGGGCAGAATCGTGTCGGTGGGGACGCCATCCTCAGCCGTCAGCTTGATTTCTACATCGGGGACGTTTTGGTTGGCCTGCGGGTCGAGTTGCAGCGATGGGAAGGAGGTAAATGCCGCAAAGCTTGACCAGCGACCGACGGAAATGTCGTTTTGCCCTGCGATCTCGACGCGGCTGACATCATCGCCGCTTTGCACCACCATGCCCGTGGCAAAGCCGAGTTCTGGTACCAGTCGCCAGCCGGGTTGTTGCTCAGGGCGCAGGTTGGTTTCAAACAGTGTCAGGACGCCGTCACCATCCACATCAAAATCAGCCAGGGTGACGGTTTGATTGACCAGATCGGCGCCTAGCTCAAAGTTGCTCAAATCGGCATCTTCGGTGCCTTCGTCATACACCCCATTTTCGTTGGCATCATCCCAGAAGAAGAAACTGTTGTCGCTAAGGGTGACGCCTCGGTGTTCGCCTTCATCCCAGAAGTTATCACCATCGGCGTCAAAGAAGACGGCACTTTTGAGGACGATCGGTTCCGCCCAGTTGTCTTCGGTAACGGTGAGGGTGAGTTCGTCGGTGAGTTCGGGAATGCTCCCTTCTTCAGCCTCTGGGTCAACCTGGTAGAACTGGATTTTGCGGCCATAGTTGTCGTAGACCGCCGTGGTGATTTCGGCTTCGCCCGTTTCGTCGTCGAACTTTGGCTTGTCTATCATGTGGAGCTGGAGCTGCTGGGTGTTGTTTTGATCCCAGCGGGGGTCAAAGCGCAGCGCGATCCAGTTGGCTGCGCCTTCGGTGGTGTTGCCCGGATCAGACAGGGGACGCACGAGGAAGGCGGCGGAAGCAAACTCGTCGTTGTTGTCGAGGTTAGGATGCTCGGCGATAGTGAGATAGCCCTTGTCAGCGGGGCTCTTGCTGTCGAGCACTTCTTGACCGGGCAAAATGAAGCGGAATCCGACCTCTTCGTTGTCGTATATGCGGACGGAGGCTTTGGTTTCGATGGGGGCGAGTTTGTAGCCAGGAGCGGTGCCGTTGGGGTCGGGCAATAGCTCTAGCTCTACCGCTTCAAAGCGTCTGGGGTTGGCCTGGGCTTCGGCGGCGGTTTTACCAGTGGCATCTAATAGTCGGGTGACGCCGGTGCCGGCGCTGGTCAGATCTACAAGCTGGGTTAGCCCTTCGTCTTCGTAGAGGGCGATCGCATCCTCAGCCAGCAGTTTGACGTAATAGACCGCATCCCCATCAATGCCGTCGGGCAGATCACCCGTGCCATCGGGAATAAAAGTGACCCTAGAACCCTCTAGCAGGCGGTGCTGAAGCAGGGTAACGGTGTTTGCGGCGGTGTTGACGCTGCTAGGTTTGAAGGTAACATCAAATCCTTCGGCGATGTAGTCATCAATGGGGAAGATAACCACGTTGGCCAGGTCTTGACCCGGCGCAATGGTGATAAAGTTGGTGCCGCTGGGGGTGAGATCGACATAGTTCTGGTAGTCTTCGCCCTGGGTCGCAGGGGCAGTTTGCCAACCCTTCACCTGGTAGTAGATGCGCAGCCCTTCGGGATTCTTGACCTGGTCGGTGTTGAGGCGCAGCCCAAAAAAGCCGATGGTGCCCGGTTCGGCGGCATCTAAGACCGTGTAGGCGCTGATCTGGGGCAGGTCGTTGTCGCGAATGTTGACGGTGACGGGGTCAACGTCTATGCCTGCGTAGTCCGCATCATCGGACTGCACTTTGGAATAAACGAAACTCTGGGTTTCGCCACGCACATAGATGTCGTCCTTGGCGCGAACGGTGACGATTTGGGGTGCGTTCCAGTTGTTTTCGTTGAACTTGAGCTGGATTTCGTCGCCGTAGTATTTTTTGTCGAGGGCGATCGCGCTGTCATTGGGGTTAGCGATTTCCACAATAAAGGGCAGCGCCTGGTCGGCTGCGCCATCGTGCCACTGCCAGTCGGTGCTGGAGGCATAGCCATAGGGCTGGAGACCGTTGAGGTTATCGGGCTGACCGCTAGCCCAGTTTTGGTAGGCAACCTCAGAACCGTCTGTCCAGGTCTGCCAGTCTTGCTTTTGCAGCCCGATCCAAAGGTTCTGCCCGGAGAGCTCGGCACCAAAGGAATCTTGCAAGAATTGCTGCTCCTCTTCGGAGTTGAGGCTGGTCAACTGTCCACCCAGCTTCCAGGCATACTTTTGCGCTTCACTCCAAGTCATCGGGGTGTTGACCAGCACGTAGCGGCTGGGCGGCAGGATGGGGTTACCGCTGGCGTCGGTCTCCGTTGGCGTAATGCCTTTGACCGCACCGGGTTGCAGCGTAATCAACACCGTGCCTTCGGGTTTGCTAGCAAGGCTGACCTGAAACTCGCCACCCTCAACGCCTTCACGGATGTCGCGCAGCCCATTGATGATCACCCCGGCGCGATCGCTATCCGTAATTGGCACCGTTGCCCGCAGCGCAGGCAGCGTCGCATATACCGAGTCGGTGCTATCAATGCCCACCACAAAGGAGGGATGCTCATCCTGGCTGTGGTCCACCAAGTTATCGGGCACCACGGGACGCAGCAAGATTTTCTGGTTCCAGCTTGAAGGGCGCACCCGCAGCATTAAGTCTTCCTGGGGCGTGACGCTGATGCGTTCCTGCAAAAGCTGATTGGCGTTGAGACCTCCGCCCACCCGATAAGTGGGGTCGTCGCCGCCAACTTGAATGCCGATTTGCCGCAACAAGTTTTGCACCGTCACCGAGTCGCGAATTTGGGCGGTTGTTTTTCCGGCGATCGCCCCCTGGAGCTGGCTAGCAATGCTGCTTTGCAGTTGAATGGTATACGCGCCCTGCCCGTCGCGTTGAGGGGTGCCCTGGAGCAGACTGGATCTAAAGCTGAGGTTGTAGTCGTTTTGGCTATTGGAGAGGCGCGACTGAATCGTCAAGCTGCCGTCGCCATTGATTGTTAGCGCCAGGGGATGGATGCGCTCAAATTGAAGGCGATCGCTGTCACTGTTGCGAATCGTCAGGTTAACGCTGTCCTGCGGCTGTGAGTCAAGGCTAAGGACGTAGAAGCCCGCGCTCTGCTGCCCTTCCACCAGCGTCAAATCGGGATTGGTCGCCGACTGGGTGTGGCTGGCGATCACCTGGGCAGACTGACCGTTGCTGCTGACAAATTTCAGGGAAACGCCTGCCTGATCATTGTCTTGAATAATTACATTAACCGAGCGATCCATTGCATTGTCGAGGGCGAGGTCGTCGGTGGGCAGCAGTTGCAGCGTGACGCGCTCGTCCCCTTCCACCACGCCATCTTGACGGCTTACCAAGTCGATCACTGCCTGGGCTCCGACTTGGGGATTGGTGACATCAAAGGTAATTTCGCTGCTCTTTTGGGTAACGCTGCCAAACTGAATGTGACCGTTGTTGCTGCTGACAAAGATGGCATCGCTGCCCTTGTTGTTCAGGAACGCAAGGCTTTCGACATCGCCCAGGAGAGTGGCACGAGCCGTGAGCTGGTCGGCATAAGTGCGATCGCTGTAAGTCAACGCGCCCGTCGTAGCATCTCTGTCTGCTGAGAAAAAGCGGAAGTAGGAATTGGTGCCGCCATTGCGCTCATACACATACAGTTCAGGAGTGCCGTCGCCCACCACATCGGCAAACTTGAGCGACAGCGGCACACCGGGCGGTAGGGCAATGTTGCGGAAGGGATTTTCGGTCTCTGGCACGGCCTGCAAGCCCTGCATCAGCGGGAATGCGCTGCTGCCGAGGTACATCTGGATTTTTTGATTGCCATCGATCAGGGCGGCATCCATATTGCCGTCCCCATTGATGTCGGCAAAATCAAACCCGACAAATGCTCCCGGCTGACCCGACCCCATCACGGCGGTGCTTTGGTCGAGCAGGGGCACCACAGCTTCGGAATTTTCAAAGGCGATGGCTCCGGTGGACTGGTTGAGCCGCACCACGAGGCCACCATTTTCACTCGACACTAGATCAAGATCCTGATCGCCATCGGCGTCAACTAAGCGCGCCTCTGATCCATTGAAATTTTTGCCAATGACGGTGGTATCAAGGGTGGATTGGCTGGCGGGCGCGAATTTCAGCACGCCATCTGGCCCGGTCGTGTTTTCAAATAGCTGCGCCCCAGCTTGCTTAGAAAGCACCAGCAGGTCAGGCTTTTGATCGCCGGTAAAGTCGGCTGCCATCAAGGTGACCTTGTCGCCCACATAGCGATTGCCCGAAATCGGTAGCTCTGCCGTCTGCCCCTTGCGAACGATGACCCCTTCAATCCGGTCAAAGTCATCGCCCTGGGTCGCAAAGCCCTCAGCCTGACGGTGGCTATTGGTGGCCTGACTCCAGACGCGCGAGGGCACCTGCAATTCCACTAGGCCGTAGCCGCTCTCGCTGGCGCTAAGCGCTTGCCATTGACCGTTGCTGCCGACCTTGACACCATTGGGCTGTTGAGCGTTGGGCGTCCAAGTGGTTTGCCAGGAATAGAGGTCTTGCGACAGCGCTTCGCCCGTCTCCCAGACCCCAGCATTTTGCATACCGATGATGATCGGGGTGCCATTGGCAAAGGTGCTAGACAGAACTGTGTTTAGCGCCTTCTCGTTCACTGTGGCGAGTTCTCCTCCCACGGAGTCGGCGTAGGCGCGCAGCTCATCCCAGGTGCCCATCGTTGGCGTACGGAAGTAGACACGATCGCCCAGCCGCAGCCCTGACACGCTGCTCTGCGAGGGGGTGCCGTTGGTCAGTTGGGTGAAGGTGAGCTGGTTGCCCAGCAGGTCGGCTTTGACGGTGCCGTTGGTGATGTTGCCAGTGCGATCGAGCAGCGTCAACGGTGTGGCCAAACCCGCAAAGACTGCGCCCTGTTGCGCTTCCAGATTGGTGAAATCTGCCGAGAGATCTAGCCCATTTACATTGGTCAAGATCACTTCGCCTAACAGATTGTCTTGCTGCAGATTGTCGAGATCGTAGGCGGTGCCAACGTTGTAGAGGAAGTCTGAAACCTGCGGATCGCTGCTGGTGCCCTGCACCGTGATCATGTCAATAGCGTCTGCCAGGGATGCCACGTTGCCAAAGTTAAACGGCAGCGCCAGACTGTTTTGCCAGTTGCCTGGGTTAAAGGTGACGTTGACCAGGGAAACATCGGGGTCAGCGCCGCCCGTGTAGGTGTAGCGACGGAAGGCCAGCTCAATATTGCCTGTGGGCGCTTGCGTCACCAGTTCGGGGTTGAGCTTGACGCTCACCTGTTTGGTAGCTTCGTTTAGCACAAACTGCACCGGAGCGGGGCTGAGCAAGTCCTGGGAATATTTGCGAATCTCATCCTGCTGCAATTCCCGATTCCAGAATCGCACCCCATAGGCGGTGCCCTTAAATCCATCTACCTGCGCCACATCGGCACTGCCAAACAGCGCCTCGACTGACACAGTGCCGATGGGCGTCACGCTGATGGCTCCCGACCCAATCAGCCGACCGTTGGCGTAAATCTTGGCTGTTTGCCCGGTGCTGACCAGGTTGATGGCGTACTCTTCCTGCGGGTTCAGCGGCGTGCTGGCTTGAATCGTAACCGTTTGCCCCTGCCCATCGAGGAATTTGGCTTGCAACAGTCCACCACTGGTGAGGAACAGGTCGCCATGCCCATTTTGAGCCTTGACCAGTTGGATTGGCTGTCCCTGGTCGCTGGTGCCCTCCCACCGGAAGGCCATCTGCACCGTGAAAGCATTGCCCAAGTTGAGGGCTTTGTTGAAATTAATGTGATCCTGCTGCCCGTTTAGAACTAGGGCGTTGTTCACCCCGGTTTCCAGAACCTTAAACCGTCCTCTTAGTTCACCTGCGGTGCCGCCGGGATTGGTGGCGATCGCAATCTGCGTGCTTTCCCCCTCAGTAATCGTCAGATTGGTGGATTGCGGGTCTTTAACAAAGCCATAGGTCGGTTTAGCAGGATTTTCGGGACGGCTGAGGCTGGCCACCTCTTCGCTCGAAAGCTCCACGGTTTCTGCCGCTTGACCCACGTTGAGATAAAGGAGGCGATCGCTCGTTCCCCCCAGCAGATAGGCCGTGTCCGTTGTTTTTGTCGGGTCAGTGGAAACTGTGGCGGTGATTTGTCCCTGCTGGTTGCCGTCATTAAAGTCATCATTGACCCCGCGAATGCCCACCAGTCTGGGCTGATCCCAATCGTCAGCGGTAAACACCAGCGATGGAGTAGATAGCACGACCTCCTGCGTGCCGACAATGCTGTCCGTTGCCGTGAGATCCACCGTGACCTGTTTTCCTGCACCACCCAGCGGGGCTGAGGTCAGCTTCACATACACATATTCCCCCCAGCCCGATTGACGCACGCGCACTGGATAGACTTGCCCCCCCTGCTCACTAGTGAGCAGATGACCCTTTTCAAAGTTGGTTTTGAGCGCATCGGCGTTAGGCGCAGTCGGGTTGAGCCGCACCAGTTCAGCGTCGGTCAACTCCTGGTTGGGGGTAAGCGTCAGCGAGAAAGAGCTAGTGACGCCCCCCACTGTGATCAGTCCTTCCAGTTGCTTCCCGGCGTAGTTACCGTTAACGGTAATCACCCCAAACCGACGGTCAACGGTGAGATCCAGCGCGGTCGTGCTAACCTCTAAACCCGCCGGGTCGGTAATGCGAACCTGCGCCGTTTGCAGCCCCTGCGTATCCCATTGAAAATCGTCAACGTTAAACCGCAGCGCCAGCCCATCGGAATCAGCCTCCCGCACGATCGCCGATTCCGCAGGCTCTAGCGTCATCGTGTTGACCATGCGCTGTTGAGTCTGGTCGTAGTCAAAGCCGCTCTTAAGACTCAGAATCTCGACCCCCAAGGTGTCGGGGTCATCCAAGGTAACGGTGCCTTGGTTTTGGGTGGGGTGGGGTTGGTAATGGCTGATATCGCCGTTGCTGACCAATTGCAGTTGCAGTTGAATTGCCTGATTGCTTTCGGTGCGCTGGTCGTCTTCGGCACTGATATAAACGGTGCCCTTGCGCTCTCCTGCCGGAATATAAATCGACGTGGTGAAATTGTTGCCAAACTCTACGGCTTGTGTGACGTCTTGCGCAGTACCGTCGATTAGCGCCTTGGTTTTGACCAAATAATCCACCGCCTTCCAGGTGTCGCTGCTATCAACGCTAGGGCGCAGGCTGGGATCATCGTTAAGGGTGGTGTTAATCAGGTCAAAGGTGACGGTGATGCCCCCTTGAGGTGCGGGTTTGTCGAGCAGCAGCTCATAGGCCGCAAAGCGATCGCTCCCCTCCGCGACTCGCGCTTGATCGACTGGTACACTGACAGAAACCTTGGGAAAATCAAAATTGCGGTTGACCAGCGCAAAGGAGTCGGCTTCACCTGCCAAGATGTCTTGATAGCCCGGTTCTGCCAGCTGTAGACCAGGACTCCAGAGCGGCAATTCTAGATTGGTGACACTGGCGATCGCATTGCCCACAGTCGCGAGGGGGGCTTGATTTCGCAGCGTCGTGCCTGCGCCTTCGTCAACGTTATATTGCGCTTTGAGCGTTCCTACCAAAACGTCATTATCTTGGGACAGAACCTGATCCCAGAAGTGTAAACTGCTGACCGAGCCTTGGAATCCTGTCGCGGCATTGGCTAGACCAATGGATTGGATCGTGACGCTCGTATTGGACGCAATGGTTTGTCGTCCTGCGACTTCACCATCCAAGAAAATTTTGAACTCATTACCAACAGAAATCAGGCTGACTTTATGCCAACCCTCGCCCTCAACAACGTTTGTGGTGTAACGGGTGAATGCAAAAATTCCCGTTCCCTCAAGCGTGCCGTTAACGAGTTGCAAACTGCCGCGATCGCTCTGAAGAATGGTGCCCTGATTGTCGGTCGGGTTCATCCAAAATTCGATCGCATAGTCTCCAGTCAGGGTGAGATTGCCGGGAAGCTGAAGGTAATTACCGTTGCCGATCAGCACCGAAACGGGTTCTGGAACGTTGATGACCGAGGGTTCATCCACCAGCGTTAGGGTGCGATCGGCCAGCGCCGCATAATACGCGTCGCTAGAGTTAATGCCCACCGTTACGCTTTGACCATCGCTATAGCCCGTCAGCGACACCTCCTGAAGCTGGTTCCAGGTGTCGCGGTTGTTGGTAAAAACATAGTTTTGTCCGGCGATCGTCACCGTAACGTTATCGGTGGGGCGACTGGTCAGCCCAACATAGAGTTTGGTGGGGTTATTTTGCCAATCGAGCTTGAGTTCGCCAGTCACTTCAAAGCCGTATTCATCCACCAAGCGCAGCCCTGCCTGATACAGCCCAGAGTCGGCAATTTCCACCGTAACAGCATCGCCCCCCTGCGCTACAGGCAGCAGCACATAGCCTTTGTTGATGCCGTCTTGCAGGTTGTTTTCGGCATTATTGCTGGCCTCGATGCGTCGGCTATCTGCGGCTTGCAGGTCGGTGTAGAGAAAGCCCTCTTGGTAAAAATAGGCGCTGGTGGCCGCCGAACCCGGTGCCGGTAGCTCAACGCGATCGGCAGCGACAATACGAACTTCAACGGTTTCTAGCCCTTCCTGGATTTCGTCCACAATGGGCAGAATGTTGATGATGGCTTTACTCTCCCCTGGAGGCACCACCACAAAGGTTTCGATGACATACTCAAGCCCGGTGCCAGTTTTGTCGAGCGATCGCCCGGTTTCGGTATTGTTGCGCTTAAAGCGAAGCTTGTCGCTGAGAAACTCTGCTTCCGTTGGCCCAAAGTTGCCCGTCACCACAATTTCGTAGCGAATTGCCAATCCGTTGGGCAACACGTAATTGTCACGCTTCGACCCTGGATCGGTATCTTCACCTTCAATCACATAGTCGTTAGCCGAGTTCTGCCAGTCCTTGAGCTGAACTTCTACCTGACCGATCTGATTTTTGTTCCACGACACTCCGTTTTCAAAGATCTGGGTTGAGGTATCGGCACTCAAATCCGCAGCGTCGTCATACAACTGCTCCGACGCATGCTGCAACACATTCAGTTGGTAGCGCAGCGGTAAGATTTCGCCATTGCGAATGTGCAGATCGCGGCGCTGCGGCTCACCAGGGAAAACCGTGTAGTTGTCCCAAAATTCGATCTTTTCAACGTTCGTTGCCACAACCCGATCAGCGGGATTGGCTCGCCGAGTTAACGTTACCTGCAACTGCCCAGAGGGCAGCACTGTCGGCGTAATATCATAGTCGCGATATTGCCCCACCACCTTCAAAACATCCAGCCCAGTGCCGCCGTCTGCTGTAGTTTGGCCGCTGGTCACGCGCCAGCTTGTGCCATTGAAAATGCGAACTTCATTTGCCCCTGAATTGGGGTCTATCGATCCGCCAACCTGCGTATCGCCATTGGCAACATCCCCGTAGATCAAGACATCATTACCCGCACCCCCGCTTAGGATGTCGTTGCCGTTGCCGCTTTCTAAGGTGTCGTTACCATCGCCACCATCCAAAATGTCGTTGCCGTCTTCACCGCGCAGAAAGTCATCGCCCGCCTCACCATAAAAGCGATCGCTTCCGCTGGCATTGGCACCATTGCTCAAATCATCGGTAATGAAATCATTGCCGCCACCACCATACACCAGGTCGTTGCCGCCTTCCGTGCGAACGGTGTCGTTGCCGTCGTGGGCGGTAATGGTGTCATCGCTGCCCCCAGAGGTGATGGCGTCAACCCCCGACCCACCATAGATGACATCTATGCCGCTGCCGCTAGTAATCGTGTGCGTGCCACTTTGAGGAGACGCACCATCCCCCGCGTAGATCGTGTTGTTTCCATCGCCGCCATCAATCGTTTCATCGCCCGCGTTGCCGTAGATCGTGTCGTCGCCGCTGCCACCAGAGATATACTCGTTGTCTGCTCCACCCTCAATTAGATCATTGCCTGCTTCGCCATAGATCGTATCGGTGCCTTCATTGCCATATAAATTATCGTTATCATTTCCGCCATAGAGCGTATCACTGCCGCTGTTCCCGTACAGCGTATCGCTGTCATTCTCGCCATGCAGCTCATCATTACTGTCCCCACCATGAAGGACGTCACTACCGTCGCCGCCATAGACTAAGTCATCGCCCCCATTGGCATAGACCGTATCATTGCCACCAAATACGTGAATGCCATCTAAATCAACGGGGTTGCCGCTATTCCAGAAGCGGAGGTTTCCCGACCCGTTATCTGAGCCATTCCAGGTATCATCATCGTTGCTGGTGTTCCAATAGATGCGGATGTCACCGCCTGTCATGTCGGAATCAACCCCGCCGTGATAGCCAGGGCCATATTGATTCCCCCCAACGGTTACATAAAATGAGTCGGGAACTTCGACAATATCAGTATCAGGCGCATTGTCGAAAGGGTCTCCATAGTCCCCGGTTGATGAGTACGAGCGAGTGCCCTCATTGTCATCAAAGGCGTCATCGTCATCGTCTGTGACGTGGACTGTGCCAGGGTTATCTTCGGTAATCACAGCTAACGAAATGTCAGACGCTCCATTGAGTTGAGTGAAGGTCGTCTCTACTGTTCCGGTGCTGGCTTCAAGCTGCCAGTCTGCACCGTTTATGGTGCCAGTGGTGTTGGTGGATGCGGCGACATCAGCTCCGGTTAAATTCGCGAGTTGCTGGATAAAGGCCTGACCATTTTCGTCACTGACCACATCGCACCCATAGATTAAAAAATCAGCCTCTGGTGAAAGTGCCGATCGCCATTGCTGTAGTGTGTCTTGATAACGGGCGATCGCGTCAGCATTAAGAACGGTATTTCCCAAAACGAGTGTTGAGTTTGCGCCGTGGGAGAACAGATGAATAGAGGCGATCGCGTCGTGCTGGGTCAAGATATTTGTGATGTAGAGAACGCCATCTTGATCCGATGGAATTACATAGACGTCCCCATCAAAGTCCGATATTGTAAGACCCGCCTGAACAAGAGCAGCATCAATGAATGCAACAGAACAATCCATATATCTAAAACTCCTAGAGGCTACACGTAGACAGGTTGACTGAACGACAGTTTAAATAGACACATGAAAATCAGGCTTGAGGAGCCTTTCACTGCCAATGTAGTCGCACCCACTCAATTCAAAAAAATCATTGTCACAACAAGGCTTTGTTGAGGCGTTTGAGCTTGAGTGTATTGTTTCCAGTGGTTAGAGTGATCCGAGAATGTACTTAGCTATGTCCAACCTGTAATTTCCTTGGCGAGAAAATTACGGATTTCGAGATATGGCGCTACGCGCTTAGATCCAATGAGTTATTTTTTGAGAGCCGCGCGGAGCGCGGCTCTCAAAAAATAACTCGTCCTAACTCAATTACGTAATGCCATAGTTGCAACTCAGCAAAGCCTTACAAACTTGGGATCAGCCATCAACTGGTTCGTCTCAGACTAGAGTTCCCACTATTTTTACTGAAAGGAACACACTCTGCTTGGCTTTGAGCCGTCAAGTAGAAAAGACTCCTGCGATGTTTAGGTTAGAGTGATCCGAGAATGTACCTAGCTACGTCCAGCCTGTAATTTCCTTGTCGAGAAATTACGGATTTCGAACTGACCGCGACTCAGCAAGGGGTTAGACTAAACCACCCCGTCACCGAGGCGGCTTGGTCGGGTAAGGTTCGAGCGTCACCGCTCTCCCCTCCCCTAAGAACGCAGCATGAGGGTTTCCCACTCACTGCGCTCAAGCCTTACTTCAAGCCTGTTTCATTCAACTTGGACTTTAATGAAT